>ENA-OURS01001237-OURS01001237.1-human-gut-metagenome-genome-assembly--contig:-NODE-1237-length-23016-cov-12.748704_pt1 | contig 23016 bp, 18 predicted proteins | sample MGYA00242109_ERZ509010 | MGnify/ENA primary metagenome ERZ509010 (study PRJEB26280, sample SAMEA2338774) | human gut metagenome | biome: human gut; feature: human-associated habitat; material: faeces... | reverse complement strand
CCCGCCAAGGGCGGGTTGACGCAGTTCATCGGCGCCGCGGGCCCGCAGGCACGCGCAGCCCCGCTGCTATACCTCGCTTCGCACCGATGGGTCCCACGGTTTTTTCGGTCACAGCAACAGGACGCAGAGAAACATATCTGCTGTTTCACACGCTGGTCTGCTCCATGCGTCTTGCCACTCGCTGCCGTTCCTTTGCTCTGTCCACAGCATCCATCTGCCGCTGATAAAACTGGTCAATGGAAAACTGGATCGGCAGGATCGTGTAGAGCAGACTTCCGTTTTGCCTGCGCCCGTCCTGCGTGATGATGCTGGTGCGCTCCGTGACGATGAGCCCGCGTTCCTCCAACTCCTGCACATACTTCCGCACGGTGTTATTGCTCATACCCACCGCCTTGCCGATGGTGGCGTAGCTGGGATGGCACTGATAGGTTCTGCGGTCTTCGATGCGGAGCAGGTAACCGTAGACAGCGATCGCGCCGTGAGACAGGCCCAGCTGATAGATCTCATTGGGCAGAGGAAAATAGTTCTTGACTGGGTCGCGCTTTGTCCAAGTTCTCATCTGGCACCTCCAGTCTGCCGCTCTACCCACTGTTGGAATTTATCCTTGGGCACCACGAACCGACTGCCGATGCGCACAGACGGAAATACTTCTTCGTGCATCAGCTCGTAGGCACTGGAGATGGACACGCCCAACACCTTTGCCACCAGCTCCGCGTTGAGGAACAGCGGCAATTCATCGTAGCTGTGATAGGTTGATATTTTCAAAATCGTTACCTCCAATAGAATTCAGAGAAAAATTACTTGCGTTTCGGAGGTCCCTCTGTTAGACTGTTTGCAGATGGAGTCTGCGTTTTCCGAAACGCGGCGCGCCGCTGGACTGCTGCAACAGTTCAGCGGTTTTCCTTTTTGTGGGAACGATGTATGTGTTTCTTCCCCCTTTCTTTGTTCTCTGCCACGCACCGTACCCGTTCCTGCCCTGCGGCCTTGTTTGACCTGCACGGCGTTTTCGCTGCCTTGGTACGCTCGACCGCTTTGCCGCGGCGTCCTGGCGTTACTTCTCCGGCGTGTATCATCTCCGGTGATGGGTATTCAGTTGTCGAGGTGCTTTTTCGGATTTGTGACCGTCTTTTTCATTGACAATCCGCAGTCTCCGTGTTAGACTAACTGTAAATTACTTTTGACAGTCTTTCCGCGATCGTATGGTAACATACTTTTCACCCTCTTGTCAAGACTGTTTGTATTTCTATATTACGATTGTCTATTTTGAGGTGATCTGCCATGTGGTATGCCAAAATGTATTTCTCTGAGGGCAGAGAGATTTTCCAGTATGATTCCCTTGGTACGCAAGGCGTTCCGGACGTCCAGAAGGAGTTCCCCTTTCTGGAAAGCCTCCTCTCCTTTCAGGAACTGGACTGCGCGGAAGTGACGCCGATACTGCAAAGCATCACTGATAACTGGAGCCGGTTTATCGCAGAGGATGACAGGGACGCACTTGAGAATGTCAGGAGAAAACTGGGGAGGTTAGACTCCATACACATTTATTTTCGACTTCTCCATGTTCACTGCCGCTACCGCCAGTCAGCGATGTACATTCAAAATGACCGAGGCAGTGCAGAGGATGCGCAGATACTGGACGAGCTGCGCCAGTTCCCCGAGCAGCTTCCGCTGTATCAGCAGCAGATCCAGCGATTTTTTGAGTTGGTGCTGAATGTAGACAGCGCAGGACGGGAGCCGCAGGCACAGGCGGCAAAAAATTACTTTCACGACTCTCCGAAAGATCCCGACCTGTTTTCGTTCCGACCCATCCCGCTCAGCTTTGAGCCGGTGGAGCCGGGACGGTGTTCGCCGGTGCTGTATTCCTCCAGCATCCGGGACATGATCGACTACTCTCTGCGGAGTTGCGTGGAACGGAACATCACCGTGCGGCGCTGCAAGAACTGCGGACGATGGTTTCCGCAGACCGGACGGGTCAGCGCGGAGTATTGCGAGCGGCCTGTTCCAAGAGGAGAGCAGGTCTGTCGGGAGATTGGGGCTTTCAAGCAGTGGACAAAGAAGCAGTCGGATGACCCAATCTTCAAGGCATACCGCAAAGAGTATAAGCGGCGCTTTGCGTGGATCAAGGCGGGGCGCATCACGGACGAGGCGTTCTATGCATGGAGCGAAAAAGCTAGAGAAGAGAAACAGAAATGTGACCGAGATATTATCTCGTTAGCGGAATTCCAGCAGTGGCTGAAGGAATCCAAATGAAAAACCGTGTGCTGACCTTGCGGTCAGCACACGGTTTTCTTTGTCTATTGCGAGGCAGATTTTAAACCACCCGCATTTAATCACGGTGTTGCTGTAAGCAGCTTATAGAGCCGTTCCATTAGTCGCAGCACGCATCCATTCGCAATGCTATCACTTATGAGACTGCCCTCACAGAAATGATCCCGGCGAAAATGATAAGCAAGACCAGCTGCCGCACCATACAGCGGTAGTGTATCTATCCATACTTTTTCTGCCTTAACAATCTGCCGCTCATTAAGATTTAGGCTTTTCATTATTTCATGGTAATTTCCAATCACCACGCCATTTTTATATGTGTCCTCTATAAACCACTCAATGTCTCGCATCAACCCATGCTTGTCCGCCTGTGGCGCATAGGCAGAATATTCTTTACACCAATCTCGCTTTTCCTCTGATGTTTCAATCTCCCGTAACAGTTCAATAGCCGGTTTCCAATATGTATCCATGAGCTGCGGATCGCTCCAAAATACCGGAAGCACTTTTGCCCAGTCATTCTTCTGCCGATTCAGCGAGAGTTTATCACCACTGCCCCGATTTCGATTGAGCGTACCCATTACACCGCAGTGTGCCAAGGCAAACACATAGACTGGCTCTCCATCTGAGAGGCTTACCACCACCGGATTTTTCTCGCTTTCGATAACGCAATTGTAGTTCACCTTATTTGATACGGTGCTGTCAAAGCAACCGAGCACACTTTTCAATGTATCCTTGCCCAAGCACAAAAGGATGCGCGGACGGATGATCTCAACCAACCGACGGAAATATTCTGCATCTGCCATTGCCCAGCTTTTCTTAAAATTTCCGCTGTTTCCCTTGACACGATACCCCATCACAAAGTTCGTAAAAAACAGGCGTGAGTCGTCCGTCAGAATATCAAACCCAATCGAGTGAAAGAGTTCAATAAGATTCCTATCCGTTGGGTTTTCATTTTCACACATATAACTGACAGATTGCCCGCAATTCATTGCCTGTATATTCCGCATAACTGCTGCGGCTCCGGCATCCCATGGGCAGCCCCAATCTTGCCCCACCAGCATAATTCGAGCGTCCAAATGTCCGTGCCCTTGCCAATAGTTCCACAGGTTGACCTCCTGACACTCATCGCACCACTTCAATTCACGCTGTCCTGATTGATAGGCTGTGCGCACATCAGCAATCAACTGCCTGTATTGATCATTTCTGGACACACCGCCATCCTCCTATGCTACTCCACAAATCATTTCTGATGATAGTTCGAATAATTGCAACTTCATTATGCGCAAACGCTATTTATCCATAACCGCAGCGTCTTCCAGCAGATTTGTAACCACTTCACTAAGCTGCGCGGCGTTCTTGGAAGTGATGACAGGAACGCCGGTCTGCGTCTCAATGGCCTTCCGTGCGTCACCGGCCACTTTGCCACCGGCACGGGCCACGTCGATGTTCTCCGAAAGGGTTGCCGGTGCCTTCTGCTTGGAAATTTCCGTGGTGGTGGCCTCCGCCAGCATATTCAGCACCAACTCCAGCGTGGTCATGTTGTCACGAAGGTTTTCCTTTTTCAAGCCTTTTAGGTTTTTGTACTGCCGGGTGGACATCCCCGACCATGCACGGGAGATCTCATCGGTGAGGATGGCGTATTCCACGCCCTTCTGCACGCCGCGGGCATCCCACTCATCGGTCAATTCTTTGCGGACTTGGATAGCCTGTAACCGCTGGTTAATCCACTCGCGAGTATAGCCCTTTTTGAGGTAGGTTTCCAGAGCACGGTCAATGGTCAACTCAGGGTCGATGGTTTCTTCGATACGCTCCCGCCCCACCTGTGCCAGCCAGAGTTTGAACGGCTCAGCCTCGGGTGAAGGGATGGACTGGATGATGCGGAGGAGTTGCTCGGTGTCAGCCACGTCAGTTAATCGCTTTTTGCCATCCGAAGCGGTCATTTTCAACTGGTTACAGGCTGTAACCGTTTCATTTCCCTCATCCTTCAGGCGCTTCTTCGTTACCTTCCAGTAGTTGCGTGCTGCTTGATAATCTGGCTGATCTGTTAAAACCGCAATGACATCGACAACGGAAAAATACCATTCTTCTTTTTCCTCATCCCACGCCGTGCGGATGCGTTGATTTTCAAAAAGCTGGATTTTATCATTCGACTCCATCGTCTGTTTCCTTCCTGCCTATCTATTAGTTTTATTTTACCGCAAAACAGCTACGATGACGAACCCACTCATTATCAAAAATACTCCCATATATAAGATACCGTCACATCGCATCAGGTACTCTGTGGTGGTACCTTATTACATTGTTTTTAACCTTTAGTAACTAACTGCGAGTAAAATATGCGGGTATCCCTATATTCTACCTACGCATTGAGTCTATCTTTACACTGTTCGAAATTCTTATAATTATATACATCTCAGTACTTAATGACTTCAACAATATCATGGCGCTGTTCAACTAAAATTCAGTCATGGGTTTGAATAATCTCAGTCCATATCGTTCCAGAAACCAATTTCCGGATTTTCGTAGGTACCAACAATAACACCACGATCTAAAAAGGCATTTCGCTCCTCACAGCAAGTCTCAGGTAGAAGTCCACAGGCATGGCAAGCAGCAAGATTCAATGAATCGCGTCCTTGGCCTCTACTCAGGATACATACAGGATCATTTGAGCATGTCTTGGCGTTTGCAATTGCTTTTCTGAGAATACCAGGGAACGCATCCGGTCTCCCTTGCCGAACCAGTCCTCCCAATGTTCCCTCTGCATCACCATTGGCCGTATAAATGAAAATACCCGCCATATTTTTCCCGTCGGATTCCTCCGCACAGTATAATCGCTCACTCAGGGAAGCAATGCTATACCCACATTCAAAACTCAACTGAGAAATGAGCAAATGGGATAGCGTGTGCAGCATAAGAAATTTAGGCGTTATCGTTCGCGGATGGTTTCTTCCGATGAACGATGCCGCATAATTGCGGTTTAGTATAGCGGCTCTCTCGCTGACTGCCGGATGGGTTTCAACCCAATTATCGATATCTTCTTGGTTAAACTCGATAAAAATGCCTTCACCTCGGACTTCATAAGCGGGGTACCATCGAGTGTTGGGTTCCTTCACATCAACAAAACCTACATCATTGCGGGTCATTGTCGGCTGAATTCTGGAGAAACCAATCAATGCATTTACCACGCGCACTTTGTCTATGAGGGAAATGGCTTTAATATGAGGGAGATCATACTCAGAGATATCCATTTCCTCACGTGAAAAATCGCCCAGCTCGGAACCAGCTGCACCTACTTCGCCAGACAGCGCTGTATATTCCTCCACACGATACTGGATTCCGGCCACATCTACGCCTTCTGGCATCGGATCCAACCATTTTTGAGTCAGAATTCTTTCTACTTCTGCGTAGGGTACACCGATTTCCAGCGCAATTTTATCTACCCACTTCGGCAAACGTCGAGTGATTGTTGCGATCTTTTCTTCAGGATCCTCATCGCTTATGATGGTCATACAATCATCATAAGCTTTGCTTTGCTCAATTTTTGCATTCAACTTATCCGCATACGGAGGAATGACCAACGAACTATGTACTACAGGAAAGTAAACAGATGATGCACCCCTCTGCACGGTTTTTGGGTAGCAAACGCACTTTTCTTTTGTGTGCCGAAACGGATGATTTCCGTCACACCTAAATTGATTGGTTCCCAAGTCTTCATCCAGTTTTTGAAAGCAATCTTTATTGAATGCGCCTCTTAATGTCGCAACGGCACCGCAGGAGCAGCTAACGCTCAATCCTTCAAGCCCTTCCGTTCCAGATGCACCCGTCTTAAATTTCAGCTCTGGATTTCCGCAGATCGGTTTCTTCGCTTTTGCATGAATCCATTTTACCCAAGGAAAATCATTCAAATGACCACTTTCACACACCGTGACAATACGCGCTACAACCAAATCCTGTCGGCACCGGGGGCATTGCATATGCTCAACCATATACTCATCCCGTTCAAGCATTTTTGGCTTGGCTGTTTTTCTGTACTCGGACACCCAGTTTTTTAACGGCTGAAATCTTCGACACTTCGGACAGAAATACCATTCGGGAAAACGTGCGTACGCAATGTTGGTGGGTAACGCAAAGTAGTCCACCCCAAGAGCTTTGGCAAAGCGATCATCATAGATTCTGCTTGTCCCACTCCAGTACTCCGGTGCAGCCGTAACCAATGTCTGATCCGGGAAGTCCACCATAGCTCCTACACCATACTGCAAAACCGCCTGAGCGGCACGAACGGAGTGAGTAACCTTATTCAGTTCCACCTTCGCCTTCACCTGTTCAGACATTGTTATCCCCCCAAACTATAATACTGCCCGATACCGGGGTATCCACATTTCGCATTGAGGTCAAAGTTTCAACGGCACTATCCTTACCTGAGGAATTGTATTGTTTAAGCAGCCGACGTGCATCTCCTGCGGGAGGATTAACCATGAATCGACGGCCAAAATACAACGGAACGGATGGGTGTTCTCCGTTACATTCATCCACATAGGATTGCCAAAGATCGAAGAACTCCTCAATCTCCGTCCGGATTTCGTTTACATCGTCTTTTGCCTGTCCCTCGGAGCGTTCGTTAATCCCTGTCACCCTATCTGTGACGAATGTTTCAATTTGTTTTATTGTGTCCGCAAAGTACTCCTTGTCAAAGTTGATGGCATCCCTGTCTTCGCCCATTCCAGTCATTTGACGCATCATTGAAACGAGGACGGCGTGCAGAGCTCGCTCACGCGCCGGGCGGGAAAACGGAGTTGCTCCGGTTGGCTCGACAAAACGATAAAATGATTCATGATAAGAGCGGAATCGCTCATAGTGGGAGCGGTCGCGACTCTTTGTGGCATCGTACTGCACAAAGACAACGCCGGGGAAGGAACGTCCCACACGGCTGGATGCCTGAATATATTCACTGGTAAGTTTAGGTTGCCCAATCATCAACATGACATTCAATCGCGCCACATCAATGCCAACAGAGATCATGTTTGTGGCAAGCAGCACATTGGAAGCATACCGCTTGGCCGCCTCATTCTCTTTGGAGTACTCAATCTTTTCCAATTTGTCCAAAGTTTCGTTTAATGCCGTAGTGGAAACGCGACTGGTAAGCTCGTCCGCACTGACGATGAGCCGCCTCCCCGTAAACATACGATTTGCCGTGCGAACAATAAAATCCTTTACGTCATCGTCCACCAACGTTGAAGCCTTACCCAGGTCCTTCAGACTGTTAAAGTATACTGTCAACGTCCACAGCTTATCTTTAACCTCTTCCGAAAGGTCCATGGTATAAATCTTCTGCATGAGCGCAGCCATAGTGCGAATTTCCATCATGGCTTTGGTTTTGCCGGAAGGCATAATACCAACATACTTGCGCCCGTAATCACCTTTTTCATAATCAACGGCAGACTCTTTTGCAAAAAAGGAGTCCTCCGCATCCAATCCGGGAGCCGGGAATTGCACCACCTCGCGGTTATACAACACGGAGCACTGCTCTTTTGCCCTCCGTATCGTAGCGGTAGATGCAATCACTTTGGGATATACACCCTTTTGACCGCAAATTGCGTCCACTGCGGTTTCATAAAGTCCAACAACCGTACCCAATGCGCCCGAAATCAAGTGTAATTCGTCCTGGATAATAAGTTCCGGAGTGCGATTGTCTTTCCCGATGCCAAAAAATGCACCGATTCGTCCGTCCCAAGGAAGCATGGCAAATTTATCCACAGTGCCAAACAATAATGTAGGAGGTGCGTCATAGAGCTCGTCATCGATAATCTGAATAGGAAGCCTTTTGGTAAATGCGCAATCTTCGTGCGGACAGAACATATAAAAATGTTTACCGCCGCTCATGTTATATCCCCATTCTCCAACCAGATGGCCGTTTTTATCATCCTTAACCATCTTTGTTCCACACCAGGGACACTTCAACACCTGGAACTTATTATGACGTTCCTTTTCGTTACGAACATAATATGGGCTGCTCACACTCTGCAGCTTACCCAAATGATATTCCGCACTATTGGAACGCTCACCGGTTCCGACATTTTTATTTGGAATATGAGATCCGCCAATCCAGAGCCCGATTGTAATCGGCTCTTTCCCCAACGGATAGGAAGGATATTTATGTCTCTTTTGAGCGCAATCCTGCCTAATGTACTCGCAAGCACAAATGAGTGTAGCAGCGCGGGTAAACTGCTGCGCCGCCAAAAGGCGGAGCGTGTAGCGCATAATAACAGCCGTGCCATTGGAGTTTTTGGGATGTGCCAGCTTACGATAGAAAATTGTAAATGCGGTCAGTCCAAGGTATGCCTCGGTTTTGCCGCCGCCGGTGGGAAACCATATCAGATCGACGATGCTCCTCTCCGGAGACTCATCATCAATTGTGGAGTTGATATCCATCAGCAAAAACGCTATCTGGAAAGGTCTCCATCTGCATTTATCGTCACTCTCCCGGCCGTAATCCATGCCATGAAGTCGATCGGCTATTTCTTCGTCCCCGGGGTAACGATCGGCGTTTGTTTTGGCCATACTTCCTTGCATTGCAATATGAATTCTCTGCATAAACATTGCACGATTCGCCAGCAAAAAGGCTTTGTATGCTTTGTCATTTTGTTCCAGGGAATCAATACCGGCGTACATTCGCTTATATGCGCGCTGGCATTCGCCGATGTTATTGGCGGCAGCGGATTCGTATCTGGAATCGAGCGTTGCGACTACTCTTTCCAGATCGTCCACCCAATTTCTATACAGGTCAACCAAACTCCGCATGGATGCAAGTTTGGTGGCTCTGTCGGTTGGATCAAGGTCAGACAAATACTTCATGGACAATTCTTCGTCTTTGATAAGCCCGTTCTGAGGCAGAGAGAAACTCATTGACGGGATTTCGACGGTTGGGAAGAAATCGCTCCATATGCTCCCGATTCCGGATGCATTAATGTCCCAACTCACGGATGTTCCCAGGCCGGTTCCGTATATTTTTTTGTGGCGGTACAACAAATCTAAAGATTGTTCTTCCGAATCCATTGCGGTTGTATCTGCATGGGGATTACTTTCTGCAAAAACGAAATCATTGTTCTCGGACGATACTTTCAATTTTGCCTGAAAAATACAGCGATTTGCTTTTACGGGAGATTCTTTCCGACCGTTTACCAGCATAACGGTAACTGACCACAAATCGGCACCGATTCCCCTTCTCAATGCTACCAGCTTAGCATCTGTATCATCCAGGCTGCGGTTGCGTTCATCATCGACATAATCTCCATGACTAAAGTCAAGCACGAATTCCGGAATTTCATGCGGAACTCGCACATACCCCATAGCACAGTAGTCGACAAATCGATAGATTATTTTCTTGAGAATATTGAACTCATTTTCCGGAATCGTATCGCGCTCAAATATACTCCGGGCTTCCTTAGCGGTAACGGAAGAAATCAGCCGCAGCGCATGAACTTCCTTATCGTATGCCACAATATGAGCCAATTCAGGAGGAACCGTATAGGTGTCGGGGTCATCAGGCCAATAGGGAATCATACAATCCGAGATCTTCGCATTTCTGTATGTGGCAAATGTCAGGCTCCCTCTGACGATGTTCGTGTTTCCACTTGCGATGAACGTAATACCCATAGACGAGGGCATGTACTGGGTAGCCATTCCGATTTCTTCATCCAAGTTTTCATCGGCAGTTTCATCGAATGCATAGGTACTCTGTTTCTTCTGCTGAACGGGATCGGCAATCGGCTCTTCGGCAGAAGCCGAATCGGTAATCTCAGCCGAATTGTCGGCTTCCTCTAATTCCACCGTCTCATCGTTATCCTGATTGACTTCGTTCCCCTGCGGAAACAGAATGCCAACGGAATAACGGCTTGTCGGAGTACTGGAAATCAACTCGTGTTCCGCATCCGGCAAAGAGAACTCGGATCCAGGTCCGAGCAGCTCGGATTTGATTATGTTGATATACTCTTCTCGGGCGGAAATCATTGACCGCTTAATTTCGTTATCCGTCACATCAATACCTCCGTTTCCGTAATGGGTGTGTTCACAAGGCCGACACCGATATTAACGCTTTCACTTAGTTCCGATATATTATCCAATTCCATGGTTTCGGAAAGACTGTCCACGTTATCATAAACAACACTAAGGACACTGCCCTCCGGCGGCAGATTGCCGCTTAGCTTGTCGCCGATAGCCTTTGCTATCAAATCCAGTATTTTTCGCCGATCATGCCGTACCTTGGCACATGAGGTAAAAAAGCCGTGAGGGTCTGCCGAGAGGTATGGGTCTTGGGTGAGCGCTGCTATGTATTCCATCGTTTGCTCGTTTCTTGGCCCGACGATGTGGCTATCCTCAACCAGCCACTGTCGGATTGTTACCTCTTGCATTTTGCTTCCGACCTTGCGCAATTTTTGCGCTACACCTCTGTAAGTAAGCCCGTTAGCCTCTTTATATTCTCGCAGAACTTCCTTCCAGTATTGAGATTTTTCGAATGCATTTACTGCATCTTGACCCAGCTTACCATCACGAAGAAGTCTCTCATATATGAAGTCAACGATGTTCTTTGTGTAATCGTCTCGTTTTACAAATACTAACACATCTCCAGGGAGTAGTTGCTCCGGAGATTTTTCCGTTACGCTTTCGGAAGCGGCATCAAAAACTGCGGCAACATAGTACTTCGAGAATAAGATTTGTTCTCCAGTAACAAATGAGCCGACAAACTTCACCTCTGCCACCGGGATATGCTCACCGTCAGTTGTGTATGTGTGGGCAATTTTACGGATATCAAAAGCACCGAAGCTATCAATATATTCATCCAATGCAGAAAATCGCCGCAAATCAGATGCCAGGCTCTTTTCTTCAGGTGTATCACTATCTTCCAGTTCGCCGCCGCTCTCGGTAAATCCTATTCTTCGATTCAGATTTCGTACGAGTTTTTTCTGCTTTTTTCTTCGGTAGGAGAATACTTTTTCCTCGCAATCATAAAGAAGAACATCTATATTACGCACGTTTAAACATTGCAACGGGTCAAAGCGCTTGCTATTAATCTCGCCTACGCAAAGAATCGCATCATATTCTCCGTGAAAATCAAAGCGGTTAGCGGTCACGCAAATGATATGATCGTCTCGGAAATAATCAGGGTGGATAAAACGCAAAATATCCGAATAGTATGCTTTTGGAACAACAATTGCTATTTTGTCATTCCCGTGTGTTTTAATGTACTTATCGACAAAATCCGCCTTAGGCGATTCGATTAATCGTTCCTTATACTTCTGCTCCAGAGCATCAATCACCATAATGCATAGGTCCTGCAGGGAACCCGCTCGGTCGGCAATGCCCCACAACCTTGCAATTCGTTCCTGTGGCGGTAATACGGCCTGGTGAATCCGATGTTCATCTATCGCTTTTTCCATTTCCTCCATAGAGAAAAGAGCAGTATTCATGAGATTCAGAAGCCCATATGCCGTTATTACAAAGTCATCTTTTTCCGAATCTTGCCAGTTTGATTGTCTGATAGTAAGAATGGCGCTTTTTATGCGGCGGTACTCGACCCACTCCCATCCTCCCGAAACCACAATCGGAGTGACGGTGTTGTGGATTACATTCATAATCTGCCTGTGAAGTTCCACAGTAAGCGGGTTTTCGCTTCGAATTATTTGACTGTTTTGAGAAAGCAGTTCTTTTGTGCAGGCAAACACAGATGCTTCGTCATATATCTCCAGAATGCGTTCACCGATATCGGCTTTCATAGGGGAGATGACATGGGCAAACCGAAGGAGCTTTCTCCTAAGTAAATCGGCAAGTTCCGAGTTGTTTTCCGAAAGAGAGATGCCGTCCGTAACCAGCAACCCAACAACCTTATTCCCATGGTTGTCTAACACCAAGTCTCGTGCGGTTGATATTTTACTGGTTACTTTCAAAACGGGTTCGGCCTTGGCTGGATTAAGGCCGTACTGATACTCGTCGCCGCTACCCGTGTAATATGCTGCCGGAATGATATCCAATAGGCTAACGGACTTTTCACCTCCATATACAATCCTAACCTGTTTACAAATTTCACCGAAAGAGTTTCGTTCCGCAACAATAACAACGGAAACATCGATCTGGGTGGGTATCTCAGCCACATCCATACCAAAGATATAGGATAGAAAGTCCTCACGATTTGTGCTGCGTTTTTTTACGCCGCGACCGTCTGTCACCAGAGACTCCCCATAGTATGGTTTGATAAGATGCTTATTTCGTTCCAGCGGAAGATAACTGGTGGTCTTTCCATTTTTTCCCTTTCCGTCCTGCTCAATTATCATACACAGGCTGCCATATTCAAATCTGGTTCCTTTCCAACGATATCGTTGTCCCTTGAAGAGAACCATATCGTTAGGGTGAAGCGAAGATATAATGTCATCATTTGTTGACAGATTATAAGATAAGCAGCCCAACGCAACGGCTACAACAGAAATTACATCAAAGCAGACAGACCCTGTGTGCAATGCAAAATTTATCGTGCGTTCCTTCGATGCCAGTGATTTCGCAAAGAATGCAAGATATTTCTCGATTATGGCTTCTTTTGAAATAAGTGCTCCACCGTAATAAATATCGCACTTATTCAAAATTGCATCAGCGAGTTTGTCTGCTGTCATGGACTTGCACCTCCGTTTATTATTCTCCCCGTAAGACCTCTAAGCACTTAAGTATGAAGTTTGCCATTTCTTCGATCACCGGAATGGTAACAGAGTTTCCGAACTGTTTATACCGTTGCACATTTGGAATTTCTTCCGGAAAAGAGAATCCGTCTTTTCCGTTTTCATCGACAAATCCGTAATTAATAAAGCCCTGCAGTTTGCCCCACTCCGATGGTGTCATTACACGGATTCCCTTGTCGTTGAGCGGAGTTTTCTTACCCTTGATTATTTGTCCGGCGATGCCAGCTTGGGGATCATAAATCAAATTGCGTTCTCGCCCGGAACCGCCCGTCGCCAGTAATGTGTTGGCGATTGGCCTTTCAATTCCTTCCGCATTAACTATTCGATATCCGAAGCCGTATCCTTTTCCTTCCTGCCTGGCTCTGTGCCTAATAAGTGTGTCCAGATAGCCTGACGCCATATAATACTTTGCCGGGACATTATGCTCCAGAACATCATTTAAGTCGTGGTATATTTCATTGGCGCGATTCAAAGGCAGCTCATGGGGCAGTCTGGCTAATTCTTCGGGGGAAAATCGTTCCGTATCAAAGCCGATAATATATGTACGAGGACGATTTTGCGGCACACCAAAATCGCGTGAATTTCTTATAAATGCTTTCGGCGTATATTGTAAGCCCCCGTCTTCCCGTAGTTCCACGCCTATAATGTGATAACCGAGTCTTTTGACTAACGTGTCGATAATTGTCTGGAATGTCCGTCCTTCGTCATGCGTCACTAAACGGTCAACATTTTCAAGGAAAATTACAAATGGACGGGTTTTCTGAATGATTTCGGAAATATGAAAGAAAATCTTACCCTTTTCTTCATCGTCGAATCCTTCCTGTAAGCCGACACGGCTAAATGTCTGACACGGGAATCCAGCAAGCAAAACATCATAAGGCGTTTCAGATACCAAGTTCTTGAATTCATCGCTTGTAAGATCGTGATGAGGATCATCACCAAACAGGTGTTGATATGTCTTGCATGCATATTTATCTATTTCTGAGGACAGCACGTTTTGAAATCGACCAGTCAGTTCAAACCCTCTTCGGATGCCTCCGATTCCAGCACACAAATCAATTGTTCTGTATGGGAGTTGCGGCAGATTTCGAAGTTCGTCCAATATGGTGGATATGCAGAAGTCCATTTCTTTGAGTATTTCATGCCCCCAAAATCTGAGTACCGTCCACCCCTGCTCTTGTAGACGGGTTGTAACTTCCAGATCCCGATGCATATTTCGTTCTATTTTGGATATCCAAAAATCTCGATTACTTTTTATCTCATTCTGGGCGTTCGCCCAATCATACCCATGCCAAAAGTCTCCGTCACAAAAAACGGCAATTTTTCTTGCAATAAAAGCAATGTCTGGCTTTCCGAAGATCGTTTTATTGTTTCTTGTATAGGTAGTTACTCCGTTATGAATTAGTTCCTCGCAAAGTAATTTTTCGAGAGCGGTATCACTATTGCGCACGCGGCTCATATTATAGTGTATTTGCTCTTTACTCTTTATTTGAGCCATTGCTTTTCTCACTCCAAATACGAAATATCGACAAAATAAATGATTCGACGGTCATTTTATTCTTGGGTAAAAATCCCATATAAATGCTCCAAATAGGCCAGAAAAATCTTGGACTTTAAACTATATATTCTTTTTATTGTCTGGCACAACCTCTACAATATCCTCAATTCCGCAATCGAGTGCCGCACAAATCTTCACGAGTATCTCAGTCGTGACATGCCCGTTGCGTCCCATCTTGGTAACTGATGCTGGGCTGATACCTGCCTTTTCACACAGATCTTTTTTCTTCATGTCCTTATCAATGAGCAACTTCCAGAGTTTTTTATAACTCACAGACATAAATATCTCCTCCGTACCGATATACAAAAAATGCTCTGCCGCTTGGCAGAGCATTCGGTCTATTGCAGCCATACTGCCAAGGCCTATCCAACACTTGACAGCGTTGTTTATAATGATAGCACGTTTGGGTAGAAAAAGCAAGAAAATGATAAATCCGCACGAATTCCGACTCTATTAAATTTCTTTTCGAGCCGCAAAAGAAACAGTTGAACCTCCGAGCAGTCAGAGCTACAATGCCAACACCTCGTAGCGAGGATAAACTGATTGGAGGTCAAATGATGAATTATGAAGTAAACTCATTTCAGAACTACGAATCGATCACCATTGATGAACTGAAGGATCAAGCTAACAGTCTACTGAATCTGGTAACGGAAGAACAGCGACCGCTGCGCGTATGCATGAATAATGGCAAAGAGTTTCTGTTGTTCCCTCAAGACCTGCTCGCTCCAATCTGCGATTCCGACTTTCGCTTGATCATGCTGTCAGCAATGCGGTATGCGATGGGCAAAAACACATGTATGCCCGTGGTGGTTTCCGATTATATCAAGCGTCACATTCGTCTTCTGGATGATAAGTTTCTCGTTCTGGCTGCCGATGATATCAGGCGATACCTTGAAGACTACGCAGAGCATGAGCCAAATTTGAATCTTTGGCAGAGTCTTTTAGGCGTACTTGAGACAGAACAGCGAGCGCGTGCCACTCGTGAAGCAAGAAAAATCCGACCTTGCCCGGCCTGTGGGAAACCTTTGGAAATCATGAGCATTGCCGACAGCTGGCATTCACCCGGTGGATTTGATGTAATTGCCCACTGCAGAAACTGTCTCGCTGATTACGAATGGTTCTGCGACAAGGATGGTGGCACCTCAGATATGAAGCAGTATTTCTTCGGATAGGGCTGTGTAAACAGCACCTGCTCATATGAACAGGTGCTTTCCCGTATTTCAAACATACTTTCCCTTAAAATGCCGCTCAAATTACGGGAATGTAACAGCTTTTGAGGGGAAACTAAATTTAACCCGAAATAGTATTTCTGGAGAGTGAGTTTTATTTTCAGAGGGCAAATGCGTGAGGGTATTCTTTGCCTATAGCGATGCAAATTCTGCGCCGCCTATTCCTGTATAAAGGACTTGCTTAACCTCTCCAGCAGAGGTAAAATACAGCAAACTGAAGTGTCGATTCACTCGTCTGTAGCACTTTGGCAAACCATAAAAAACCGCTTTCTGTCCCCTGTCATGAGGGTGTTCAGAAAGCGGTTTTTGACCACATGTTTGACTACAGACAGCCGTGGAGTGTGCGGAAACAGTGGATGTAGGAGTTGCGAAGAGCGTCAATAATAAAGCAAAAACGGCTATAAAGCGTCTGAAAAAGTAGAAAAATTTTTATTCAAAAGTTTGGGAGCAGGATGCCGCAGGTTCGAATCCTGTCACTCGGACCACCTTTCCCAGAAAAACCGCCTTTTTAGGCGGTTTTTCTGCGTTATAAGTTCGATTTTTGAAATGTACTTGACCACATTTTAACTGTGGTCAGAGGAGTAAAATGGCGGTTGCGGCCTCGGTACGGAGGAACGCCGAAGACCGCAAAATCCCTAACGCATCCCTAACAGCGAGCGGCCCACAAAAATCGCATATCAGGCAATGCGCGATTGAAATTGAGCGTAATCTTCACTATAATAAATTATGATAGGAATTTCATGCGTAGGCATAATCCTTGCCGATGTAATCTCGCGAAATTTACAACCTCTTTTATAGAGTAGAAAAGGAGGTACAACCATATATGGAGTACATAGTAATTGGCATTTGCCTCATAGCAATCGTTGCTATTGGTGCGCGTATATTTTTCAAACCCAAATCGAAAGCCACAGTGACACCAACAGTCTCTGTGTCTCCCAAAGAAGACGAAGAACTATCCCTGTCCGCGCCGCAAGGTGAGTCTGCACATGATTGGGTCATTCAAGTAGAAATGCTACCTGCCGAAGCTATCAGTGAAGAAGGCAGTTTGGTTGAGATCACAGACAGCAAAGTCTTGGCTCGAGTTAATAACCTCATTCCCAATTTGGTACAAGCCGGCAACGCCGTGAATAACGCTGTCCAAGCTGTGGAAGCCCAAGGAGAGGTTTTGTATCGTGCTATTATTCCTGCCGGAGCAAAACTAACGAACTCCAGAGAAATGGAAGGTGCTGTTCGAGGTTTCTATCGTGGTGCAGATGGTATCCAAGGGCACGCAAATTTAGTTGTAGTTGAAGCGCAGAAAGGTAGCGCTGTTGTTGCCAACACAGCTGCAGCCGCAATGGGTGTCGCATCCATGGTTGTTGGTCAATATTACATGACACAAATCAACGCAGAGTTAGGACAGATCAGTGACGGCATCTCAAAAATTTCGGATTTCCAAGACAATGAGTATCGGAGCCGGGTTTTCTCCCTGGTCAGCCATGTTAAGACAATCGCTGAGTTTCAGGTGGAGATTCTTGAAAACGATGAATTGAGGCTTTCTAAAATCGCACAGTTGGATAGTCTGGAAGAAGAATGCACTAAACTTTTAGGACAAGCCAATCTCACCTTGGCAGGCTTCGCAAAGAAAACTGACCTCGATTTTGAAGCCTATGAAAAGGAATTGCAAGAAGCTCAGAACTGGTACATTTATCAGAACACCTTACTGGAAATGCTCTATAAGATTTCCGACCTGAGATTCACCCTGCATCTCGGTGCAGTGTCCAGAGAGCAGTGTACCGCATTGCTACCGACCTATACTCAGCAAGTCGAGGAAACACAAACTCGCCTAACGCATTGGCATCAAGGAACCACGAAGCGTCTTAGTGTCGATACTGCAGAAATACGCCGGAAGAGGGGTGGTTGGGATAAAGCTATTCATTTCATCCCCGGACTGATAAATGATGAGTGGAATTTCCGCTCCATATCTGAACGAACTGCTGGTATGATCGATTCGCAGGTTGGCGGACACAGTGAACTGCACCATGATAACTCAGACCTCTATGTTGAAGATGTGCAATTGATTTCGAAGGACGGAAAAGTGTACTATTTGCCTTCGCGCAAAAAATGAGGGAGTTTTCCTTTCAATTGAAAAGGATTGGCCCAAGGGACGCAATCTTGTCCCTTGGGCCTTGTTGCTTTTATCCCACTTTCTCGAACGGTATCACCTTGCACCGGTTCTGTTCCGGCGGGTCGGGAGGTTCCGGGGTGTTGGCTGCCGTGACCGACTCCATGAAGCCGCCGATTTTCTCCGCCGCGCCCCTTTGCATATCGTTGGTGATGTGCGTGTAGGTGTCCAGAGTGAACCCGGCGCTGTAGTGGCCCAGCATACTGGACAGGGTCTTTACATCCACACCGCTGGAGATCGCCATCGTGGCGAATGTGTGTCTGAGGTCGTGGAAGCGCACATGCTCCTCGATGCCTGCGTTTTTCAGCAGCTTCCGGTTGATCCTTGATACGGCGTCCGGACTCCAGTAGCCGCCCGTCCGGGGCGACGGGAACAGGATTGGATTGTCCGGGTGCTGTTCACGCTCCTGCACCAGCAGGTCCACTGCCTGCTGAGACAGCGCCACCTTGCGGACGGAGTTTTTTGTTTTCGGCTCTGTCACATCCAGTTCGCCCTCCATGTGGGTGACCTGCTTATTCACCGTCAGGATTCGCTCTTTTACATTCAAGTCCTCCCACTGTAGCGCCAGCAGTTCGCCCCGGCGCAGGCCGCTGGACAGCTCCAGATAGAACATGGGCAGGACGCCGTACTTCTCCGCTTCCTGAAGGTATCTGCCGATCTTCTCCGGTGGGAGGATGGTCATCTCTTTCTTGTCCTTGGGCGGGATGCGGCAGTTCTCGCAGGGGTTGTACGGGATGAGCCGCTCTTTCACCGCCTGCTTCAGCGCCGCCTGCAGTACCGCATGGACACGCCGCACGAAGGTGTTGGACAAGGCTTTGTCGTTCTGCTTCGACCCACGCTGCATCCTGCCGTTTTCTTTCAGGTCGTTATACATTCTCTGGATGTGGATGGACGAGAGCTGCTTGAGCTTGATCGCACCGATAGCCGGGATGATGTGGTGTTCGATGATCCCCTCATAGCCCTTGGCGGTATTGTAGCGGATGTTGGGCTTGCTGTAAGTTTCAAACCACAGGCGGCACCACTCCGCTGCGGTGTAGTCGCCCGTGTGATTGAGCGGCACGCCGCGATTCTCCCGAATGGCTTTCGCCAGCTTTTCTTTGCATTCCGCCTGGGTCTTGGCAGACACACTTTTCTGGATGGCCCGGCCGGTGACCTGGTCGATGCCCTGGGTATATCTGCCCTCCCAGCGGCCGCTGGGCTTTTTACGGATGCTGCCCTCGCCGTTGGCTCGTTTCTTTGCCATTTATGATCCCTCCTTTTTAACACAAACACATACCACAGAATCTCCGAAATAGCTATCATAATATCTCAGATTTTTTCACGGCCTGCTCGTCGATCCATTCCATGAATTTGTCACGGGGGACGATGATGCGGCTGCCCAGAGTGATGGTGGGGAAATCCCTGCGGTGGGCTACCTCGTAGGCATGAGCCAAGCCGATGCCCAGCACATGGGACACATCCTCCACGGTCAGCATCAGCGGGAGTTCATCGAACGAATTGTATTTGGATTTTCTCATTCAGTTCCTTTCTACCTTCCGCGTGGAAGGGCTTTATTCTTTGTTTTGCGGCCCAGTTTTTAAGCCGCTCACATCGTCATGTCAGGCCACTGCTCCTCATGGTCGGCTGGCTTGTGCCCCAAGGCCATGCGCTTCTCCTGCAGCTTTTTCAGCCGCTTGCGGTCGATCTGGATTCCGCCGGGGCGGGACTTAGGGACGGAGTTGTCCCGGAAGATCCGGCTCATGTGGTGGAGCAGCCGGGTCACTGCCAGCATCGCAGAGGGCGGACGGTTTTCCTCCAAGTGGTTCAGAAGGTACTGTGCATACTGATTGCCTTGCTCGGCGGATTGGGTCAGCCAATATGCGGCTTTCTCCTCGTCGTAGGGAACCTCCTTACCAGCAAGGTACAGCTTGCCCAGCATATACTGGGCGTAGGGATTTCCCCCCTCCGCCGACCTGGCGAACCACTCCACGGCGGCATCACTATTTCGTTTGATCAAATCACCTTTGAACAGTTCTTTGGCCAGCCGATACATGGCGTAGTGGCTGCCGTTGACCGCGGCGGTGTACAGCCAATTCATTCCCAGACGGATATCCCGAACCTCCACATCATCGGAGAGGTACAGCTTGGCCAGAGAGTACTGCGCCACAATGTGTTCCTGCTCCGCCGCCTGTTCGAACCAGTACCGTGCTTCCACCGAGTCCGGTATCAGCAGAGGACCGTCCCGCCAGAGCTTTCCCATCAGGTACTGGGCATACATATCGCCGTTCTCTGCCAGTTTGTCCATTTCAGAGACGGCGTCGCTCCGTTCCTCCATGGTCAGGCTCTCGTCCCGGATGATGTCCCGCAGTGTCCAGTAGTCGTAGGAGGCGTTTTGGAATTCCTCCGGCTCGTCCTGCTGATTGAGGCCCTTCTCCTCGAAGGTGATCTCACCCAAGTGCAGGCGCTTCGCTTCCTGAATGATCGCATTCTTGATCTGCCGGAACTCCTTTTGCTGTGAGAGCGGGATGCGCTCCTGGGGCTTGTCGTGATAGTAGCTGTCCACCTTGCCTTGGAGCATCAGCCACTGGTCATAGCACTTGCTCACGGCGGGGAGCCGCTCCATCTCGTCCACGATATCATCTACCAGATTCTTTAACCGCTTTGGTAGATAGCCGTAGGACTTTTTGCCCTTGACCGCTCCGAGCTGCGCCGCCAGCTCCAGCATGAGCTGTTCGGCGTCCGGGTGGTCACATACGCCGTCCTGCATAGCGTGTACCAGTTCCAGCATCGCCCGCCGCGCTTGGCGCACCAGCTCATCTCTGGACTCGGACTTCTGTTCGTAGAGATGGAGCATTTCGTTGCGGAAGATATCATTGGTCAGCTTGGACTTGATCTGACGGATGCCTTCCTTGGAGAGGTAGGCCTGGCTCGTCTTGGCGGACCAGGCCATCATGTGGATGTGCGGGTGCTCGCCCTCATCATGGAAAGCGGCGTACCAGCGAAAGTCACCGGACGGTATCTTCATTGCAGCCGCGATGTCGTTGCGGTGCGCCTGGATGAGATTTCGCCACGCCGCGGCGTTATCAAACCCAAGCCGGGCAGCATCCTCACGTTTGAGGGAGATGATGTGCGTCCATACATTTCCGGTGTAGCTCTCTAACTCTGCCATGGCCTTCTCCAGAGAGACTGCGTCCTCATCACCAAACAGGCCGTGAGCGCCGATGCGCTCGGCGCGTGGCCGGGTGGCAATGTACTTCATGTACTGCTCCGACTCGTGAATGGAATCCCAGTTGGCTTCGAGAGCCAGCGTGATGAACGCAGAGGCGTTGACCTTAGTGGGTTTCGTCAGGTAGTCCTCGTACTCATAGAGCGTCTTGCTGTCCGGGAAGTCTTTGACCAGTTTTGCGATGAGCTGCTCCTGCTTTCGTGTGGGCGGACGGTCATCTGGGATAAGCTCCACCCGCTCCCGCGTTGCGATGTAGCGAAGGTATCCGGAGGCCCCGCCGGTGCTTTTGATATAGGGACTCTTGAGGATCAGTCTTGCCATTCGTCATCATCCCAGTCCGGCTCCTGACGGGAGCGTGCATATTTTTCCAACGAGATGAGACCGTTGGTGGCTTTCACATTGCGGACGCTCTGCGCCCGTCTGCGCTTCAAATCTTCCCGATCCATCTCGAACGCTTCTGCGATAATACCGTTGGTCATGTCCTGCTCCACGTTTCTTGTGAAGCTGCTTCTGGCAATGTAGTCCTCCATTCTGCGCAGTCTGCCGTCAATGGCAGACTGGATCGCCATAGGCAAAAGCGTTTGGTTGTCCTGTATCTCCAGATGATCCACATAAAAGTTCACCGCCTTCTCCACGAACTCATTCATGCTTTGGCAGTTGTCGGCGGCGTACCACTGCTCGATCCTTCTTCTGGTTTCCGGCTGCATTCTCAGAGCCAGCCGTTCTCTGTTTTCATTGCCCATAAATTCCTCCATTTCTTTGTAAGACATCCTTGAAAAGTCCTGCGTTACGGGGCTTTTCGAGAAAGCTGACGCCAGCGGTGCTGATTTTGCCTCTCAAAGACACCAGCTTCAAATTCCTGAAACTGCCCGCACTGCGGGCAGAAGTGGCGGCTGCGGCGGCGCTTGCGACGCCGTGCCTTTATCCTGCTTTTTCTTTCGTCCTGCAAAAGTCTGCCGAAAACGGCTCACATCCGGCTTCAATCCTCTGGCTGGGACTGGGACTCGCTTCCTCCCGGAAAGGCGCACACAAGGCGTTCTGGCGGCCCTGGGCGTTGGACTTTTCGAGGAGCTGCGCCGCACGATAGCGGGCGGCAGCCTCCTCTGCCTGCCGGAACTGCCGCTCATAGAACGCTTCGAGTACACCCGGGATAGGACGGATGGTGTAGAGCAGATTTCCGTTCAGGGGTTTTCCGTCTTTGCTCTGCATGATGGTCGGCTCCGTGTAGATGAGGCCTTTCTCCTCCAGCTGCCGCACGTACTTTGCCACCGTATTTTCACTCATGCCGATCGCTTTGCCGATGGTCTTATAGCTGGGGTAGCACTGGTAGGTCTTACGATTCTCGCACCGGAGCAGATAGGCGTAGAGGGATATCTCCCGGTAATCCAGACCAATGCTGAATATCTCGTTGGGCACCATAAAATAGTTTTTCTCTGCCTGCGCTTGGGGCATTTGTTGTAACTCAATTCATACCTCCTGTGTTGTTGTAGACTTCTGCGGCACTCACACAGGGAGCGTGCGGAAAGTTTTCATTGCTTTTCCGCTGCCCGTTTGCTATACTTTAATTAGTTGATTTGCGCGTGCCTGTGTGTGCGCCGAGCCGCCGGACTGTTGCCGCAGTCACGGCGGTTTTTGTTTTGCGGTCGTACTGGTGTGCATTCCTCCTTTGCTTTGCAGTTGAGTCTTTTACTTTCATCTGTGAACTATCTTTTTTACCTCCTCCGTGTTAGAATGATTTATATAGCCGTGCCGTTGGAAACGGCACATAGCAAAAGACCGTGCTCCCGGGAGCACGGCCAGAGATGGAATGGCCTTCCGAGCGAATCGCCGTATGGCAGAGAGCGCACATGCTCTCATGGGGTGTTCTGTCAAAGGTC
>ENA-OURS01001225-OURS01001225.1-human-gut-metagenome-genome-assembly--contig:-NODE-1225-length-23243-cov-11.513196_pt1 | contig 23243 bp, 11 predicted proteins | sample MGYA00242109_ERZ509010 | MGnify/ENA primary metagenome ERZ509010 (study PRJEB26280, sample SAMEA2338774) | human gut metagenome | biome: human gut; feature: human-associated habitat; material: faeces... | reverse complement strand
CACTCGGCTGTTAACCGAGTTGTTGTAGGTTCGAGCCCTACTCGGGGAGTTTTTTAGTATAATATATGGTGACATAGCCAAGTGGTAAGGCCCCGGTCTGCAACACCGTCATCGCCGGTTCAAATCCGGCTGTCACCTCTCTCAAAAGGACTACATCAGTTTATGATGTGGTCTTTCTTTTATATAATTTGCAAATAAAATATATTGTGAATTTATGTAATATTCGTAATATATGTTGTACACATTTCATTATTTTTTAATTTTCTAAATTATTTTTCAGGATGTTACACTAAATTAATAAAGAGAAATATAAGCCTGATAAACAGAATTATATTTCTCTTTTTTAACAACTCTTATCCTTTTTTGAATAGTTGTAGTAGTATTATTATTCCTCTTCAGGATATTTCATACCCCATTCGGTTCTTATATCAGACATGATTTTCATAACATCATATGTATACTGACTGTGAATGAGGTTTTCTATTTCATCGGATGATGCAGAGTTTATGGCTTTTTCCATATCACATACTTCGTAATAAAGTGCATCTGATGTATCACCTGCATCAATTACTTCTTTATGACCATCCTCTGTGTATGTAATAGTTGCCTGCATTCCTCTTGGATACTCAAAGATTTCCACATATGCCTTGTCAAAAGAGAGCGTAGCGCGTTTTGGCTGCTTTGAATGTAGAGATAATGTGACAGTTGCCATTTCCACTGCATCATTCATAAGCAGAATACCTGCCTGTTCATCAACACCGGTTGGTGCATATTTAACCTGTGACGATACTTGTGTTGGTGTTTCCTTGAAGAACCAGCGGATAAGAGAAAGTGAGTAAACTCCAATATCAAGCAATGCTCCTCCAGCAAGCTTACGACTGAAAAATCGGTTTGTCATATTGTAATCCTTGTAGCTTCCAAAATTGACCTGAATTAAATTTAGCCTGCCGAGTTGTCCACTTGCAATTATTTCGTTTAGCTTTTTATAAACAGGCATATGATATATAGTCATGGCTTCAGCAAGAATAACGTTATTTTCTTTGGCCAGTGAGACGGCTTCATCGAGCTCTGCGATATTTAAAGTAATAGATTTCTCACAGAGTACATGCTTTCCATTAGAAAGGGCTTTTCTTAGATAATTGATGTGAGTATTGTGTGGAGTGGAGATGTAAATGATATCCACATCAGGATCATAAAAGACGTCATCAATGTTGTCATATACCTTTGAAATGCCATATTTTTGTGCAAAAGCTACGGCCTTTTCATGAGTTCTGTTGGCAACTGAATAAAGAGTGCGTCCTTCCTTGGAGAGAGCATGCGCGAGCTCATTAGCTATTACACCGCAGCCGAGTGTTGCCCAATTAAGCTGTTTCATGTGAAATCCTCCTTTTTAACTTAAAGTATTGTAGCTGTGATGGTACATAAATTATTTAAAATGGTGTGAAATAACAAAATATAAACTCATTGATGATACCTTTTGACCCTTTAATCATAAAATATGTACCATAATGAACATATTCTAGCATGATGAATTATGAATTACAATGCATTTAGATTCAAAACAGTCAAAAACAGTCAAATTTGATAGTGACTAAATTAAAATTAGTTAATTTGAACTATATTTTAGATTATAAATTAGTAATAGAAAAGATACTAAAATTAGTAATTAGGCAAGTATTAATGATATATATGTTATATTCTGCACTAAAATCAATGTTGTATTTGCATATAGTGCACAATTTTAAAACTTACTTTATATATTTTCAACAATTTTTAGTGTGATTATTTGTGAATATAAATGACGGATTATGATTGACAATGACGGATTATGAAAATATAATTATACTACAAGTTAAATGAATGTTGAAATGTTTAATACAGTAATTTGAAAATGAGCATTAAATAAATGGCTTATAAAATAAGTCTTTTAATAGTTTGATAAACAGGGGGGATTAGATGCTGGCGGAAGATAGATGCAAAAAAATACTCGATATATTAGATTCGATGGGAAGTGTGACTGTTCAGCAGCTTATGGATGAGCTTGATACATCCGAGTCAACAATCAGGCGTGATCTGGTTGCAATGGACAAGAAGGGGTATCTCACCAAGGTACATGGTGGTGCGATTGCAAATAATACGAATATCCATACTCAGGATGAGAAGGTTATCAACAGGCTTAAGCAGAATCGCAGCGAAAAGGAACAGATTGCCAGATATGCGGCATCACTTATTGTGGATAATGATTTTGTTTATATAGATGCCGGTACTACAACGGCAGTCATGATTGATTATATTACTGCAAAGAATGTGGTTTTTGTTACAAACTCTCTGACTAATGCCAAGAGAATTTCCGATAGGGGATATACAGTATATATTCTGGGTGGCGAGTTTAAGTCTACTACTGAGGCTATTGTCGGAGATGAGGCCGTTGTGACGCTCGATAAATACAATTTTACGAAGGGCTTCTGGGGAACCAACGGAATTACTGTGAAGAATGGATTTACGACTCCGGAGATAAAGGAGGCCATGGTTAAAAAGAAATCCATGGAGAATAGCAAGGAGAAATACATTCTTGCGGATGACAGTAAGTTTTCACAGGTATCAAGTATCAAGTTTGCTGATTTTGAAGATGCTGTAATTATTACAAATGCACTAAGCAATGACAACTATAAGAAATACAAAAATATTAAGGAGGTCTGACATGATTTATACAGTTACTTTTAATCCATCATTAGATTATATAGTTGATGTAACAGATTTTAAGACAGGGGTAGTCAATAGAACGACTGGAGAGAAGATTTTTGCAGGTGGTAAGGGCATCAATGTTTCTATGGTTCTTAAGAATCTTGGAATGAGCAATACTTCACTTGGTTTTACAGCGGGTTTTACAGGAAATGAAATTAAAAGACTTCTAGGAAAAAAAGGCGTTAATACTGATTTTATAGAGGTGGAGGATGGTATTTCACGTATCAACGTGAAGCTTCGCTCAAATGAGGAATCCGAGATTAATGGTCAGGGACCGGTAATCACTGAGGATAACATTAAAAAGCTTTATGAGAAGCTAGACTGCTTAAAGGAGTCTGATGTGCTTGTGCTAGCAGGAAGTATTCCTGATGTAATGCCTTCATCAATGTATATGGATATTATGAAGCATCTTGAGGGCCGCGGAATAAATATCGTGGTTGATGCGACGAGAAATCTGCTCACAAATGTGCTTGCGTATAAGCCATTCCTTATCAAGCCAAACAATCATGAGCTCGGTGAGATATTCGGGGTTGAGATTACAGACAAGGACGATGTGATAAAGTATGCAAAGAAGCTTCAGGAGCAGGGCGCAAGAAACGTGCTTGTCTCAATGGCAGGTGACGGAGCAGTGCTTGTGACCGAGGATGGACAGGAATTTAAGGCACAGGCTCCTAAGGGAAAGCTCAAAAACTCTGTAGGCGCAGGTGATTCGATGGTAGCCGGATTTGTTTACGGATACCTCAAATCAAATGATTATAAGCAGGCATTTATTTATGGAGTATGTACAGGAAGTGCAAGTGCATTTTCTGAGGAGCTTGCTACAAAGCCTGAGGTTGAAGCACTTATTGATAAATGGGACAGTGCTTCCAATTAAACAAACGGTATCAAAAAGGTTGATATAAATAATTAATATATTCTATTAGGAGGAATGATGTATGACAATCAGGGATTTGTTGGCAGCTGAGAGTATCAATTTGAATGGTACGCCTGCCGGAAAAACCGAAGCATTGAATCAGTGTATTGATTTGATGGCAAAAAGTGGCAAAATAGCCGATGTGGAGAAGTATCGAAAGGGTGTTTTTGCAAGAGAGGAGGAAGGCACAACAGGAATTGGAATGGGTATAGCAATTCCTCATTGTAAGTCTGATGCTGTTACTAAAGCAGGTCTTGCGGCAATGGTTGTAAAAGATGGGGTTGACTTTGAATCACTCGATGGTACACCTGCAAAGATTATTTTCCTTATCGCTGCACCAAACACAGAGGATAATGTGCATCTTCAGGTGCTTAGCAAGCTCTCTGTTATGCTGATGGACGAGCAGTTTACAAATTCTCTTATCAATGCCGGCTCAGTAGATGAGTTTTTAAATATCATCGATAGCGCTGAAAAAGCAAAGGATGAGAAAGAGGCTGCCAAAGAGGCAAAGGAGAAAGAGCCTGTTGAGGTGAAGAAGGACGATGTATTTATCGTTGCAGTTACAGCCTGTCCTACAGGAATTGCCCATACTTATATGGCTGCTGAGGCTATCGAGAAAAAAGCCAAGGAGCTGGGATATCAGGTAAAGGTTGAGACAAGAGGCTCAGCCGGAGCTAAAAATGTACTCACAGATGATGAGATTGCAAAGGCTACCGGTGTTATCGTTGCATGTGATACAAATGTGCCTACAGACCGTTTTGACGGAAAGAAGGTTATTGAGTGTCAGGTTTCTGACGGAATAAATAAGACAGAGGAGCTCGTAAAGAGAATTGCTGCCGGTGATGCTCCTGTATTTAAGGCATCAGGTAAAAAAGAGGCTTCACATTCATCTATTGGTGGAAAGGAGAGCATTGGACATCAGATTTACAAGCATCTGATGAACGGTGTTTCACATATGCTTCCGTTCGTAGTTGGTGGTGGTATCCTTATCGCAATCGCGTTCCTTATCGATGGATTCAGTGTTGACCTTAATTCACTGCCGGCTGACCAGAGAGCAAATTTCGGTACTATTACACAGGGCGCAGCATTGTTTAAGGGAATCGGTGGAACAGCATTTGGATTTATGCTTCCTATCCTTGCAGGCTTTATCGCTATGAGTATTGCTGACCGTCCGGGTCTTGCAGTTGGTTTCGTAGGCGGTTCAATCGCAGCAAACGGTACATCAGGCTTCCTTGGAGCACTTGTAGCAGGTTTCGTTGCAGGATATATTGTGCTTCTCTTAAAGAAGGTATTTTCTAAACTTCCGGAGAGTCTTGATGGTATGAAGCCGGTTCTGCTTTATCCGCTGCTTGGTATATTCCTGGTAGGCGTTATAATGCAGTTTGTAGTTGAGCCTCCAATCGGAGCTTTAAATACAGCTATCAACAATGGTCTTAATGGACTTAACGGTGCAAGCGCAGTAGTACTCGGAATACTTCTCGGAGGAATGATGTCGGTAGATATGGGTGGCCCTGTAAACAAAGCCGCTTATGTATTTGGTACAGCTTCAATCGCTGCCGGAAACTACAATATCATGGCAGCAGTTATGATTGGTGGTATGGTTCCACCACTCGCAATCGCTCTTGCAACAATCTTCTTCAAGAACAAGTTCACAGCAGAGGAGAGAAAGGCAGGACCTACGAACTTTATCATGGGATTATCATTTATCACAGAGGGTGCAATCCCATTCGCAGCATCTGATCCGCTTCATGTCCTTCCGGCATGTGTAGTCGGTTCAGCAGTGGCAGGTGGACTTTCAATGGCATTTGGATGTACACTCATGGCACCTCACGGAGGAATCTTCGTAGTACCTACAATCGGAAATCCGTTAATGTATCTTGTTGCATTAGTAATCGGATCTTTCATTGCATGTGGATTACTCGGATTACTCAAAAAGAAAGTAAGTGAATAAGCAATCCTCAATTATCATTTAATCCAACCTATAAACTAATCAACAAAGGCACTGCTTCGGCGGTGCCTTTGTTGTTATGTTGTGTATTAAAAATTAAAAGTATAAACATTCTCTGAAATAACAGCCTCATGCCTTGACGAGTGAATTTTCGAAGCATAAAGTATTATTAAGATGTAACTATTCAGAAAATAAACATTAGTAAACAGTGAGGCATAAAATGGGCAAGGTTATAGGTATAGATTTAGGAACAACAAACAGCTGTGTGGCAGTATTGGAGAACAATCAGCCGGTAGTCATAACTAACAGCGAGGGTCAGAGAACAACTCCGTCTGTAGTGGCTTTTACAAAAAATGGAGAGCGACTGGTTGGAGAGGCTGCAAAGAGGCAGGCAGCAGTCAATGTGGATAGAACATTTTTCTCAATAAAGAGACAGATGGGAAGCGATTTCAGGGCAAAAGTGGACGGAAAGCTGTATTCAGCTCCTGAGATTTCTTCTATGATTCTCAGAAAGCTGAAAAAGGATGCAGAGGACTATATTGGTGAGGCAGTGACAGACGCCGTAATCACAGTTCCTGCATATTTTTCGGATGCGCAGAGGCAGGCAACTAAGGATGCAGGAAGGATTGCGGGTCTTAATGTGCTTCGAATCATAAATGAGCCAACCTCTGCGGCACTCGCATACGGACTGGACCACGGACAGCAGCAGAAAATTCTTGTCTACGACCTCGGAGGAGGAACCTTCGATGTGTCTGTTATCGAAATAGGGGACAATCTGATAGAAGTGCTTGCCACAGCCGGTGATAATCATCTGGGTGGAGATGATTTTGATGAGAGAATCACAAATTATCTTGTCACAGAGTTTTACAGACAGCAGAATGTGGATCTGAGAAAGGATAATACTGCTATGCAGCGTGTCAGGGAGGAGGCTGAGAAGGCAAAAAAGGTGCTTTCATCCTCATCCTCAACCACTATCAACCTGCCGTTTATCACCACTGTAAAGGGACAGCCGGTCCACATGGAGATGAACCTCACAAGGGCTGAATTTAATGAGATAACAAAGGATCTGGTGGAGAGAACTGCTATTCCTGTCAATCAGGCACTTTCAGATGCGGGGATTTGTGCAGCAGAGCTTGGAATGGTGCTGTTGGTAGGAGGCTCTACACGTGTGCCGGCTGTTGTTGAGGAGGTCAGAAGAATTACAGGAAAAGAGCCTTCACACAACCTGAATCCTGACGAGTGCGTGGCACTCGGTGCAGCAGTACAGGGTGGCAAGCTCGGTGGAGCAATTGTCGCAGGCAGCAGTGCGGCAGAGATTATACTGATGGATGTCACACCGCTTTCACTCGGAATTGAGACAGTTGGTGGTGTCTCAACCAAAATTATTGACAGAAATACGACTATTCCTACGAGATACAGCCAGATTTTTACAACTGCAGGAAGCTTCCAGACCTCTGTGGATATAAAGGTACTGCAGGGTGAGAGGCAGTTTGCAAGGGACAATAAGCTGATTGGAAACTTCAGGCTAAAGGGCATCAAGCCGGCTCCGGCAGGTGTGCCGCAGATAGAGGTGACGTTTGATATAGATGCAAACGGCATTGTGCAGGTTTCTGCAAAGGACCTGGGCACAGGAAAGCATCAGGAGATTACGATTACCGCAAGCTCAAATTTGTCTGATTCTGAGATTGAGCAGGCAATCCGCGAGGCACAGGAGTATGAGGCAACAGATGGACAGAGAAAGGCTTATATTGATGCAAGAAGTGAGGCTGATACGCTTGTGCGACAGGTGGAAAACGTTATGGCTGACAAGGAAAAAAGAAAGGCTATGGACAGCGCACAGAAAAAGAGTGTGAAATCGTCACTTTCATATGTGAAGAAGCTTATTTCAAGGACAAAGCCCGGAAATGTGAGCGAAGAGCAGGCTGCCGAGATAAAGCATGCGGCAGACGAGCTGAGAAATGCGGCAGCGGGATTGATTTAATTATAAATGAGGGGCAGAATACCTTTTGACCATCATATCATTATTATTCATTTGGCTATTTACGAGAAGCGGATTTTCATATAAAATATGGGTAAGTGGTGAGTATTCAGAACCACCCTGAATAGTTATAATGTTAATTTAAATCCGAGGAAATAGAAAATGAATGCGAACGATAAAACAGAAAAGGTACTAAGAGAAATTCATATCATGCTCTCAAAGGCGGAGCCGTATAAGCCGGAGCCGAGCAGGGTGATCATAAACAAGCAGCAAATGATAGATTTACTTGCTGAGCTGAATAAGTGTATATATGCAATACAGGATGAGTATGAGCTTACTGAGCAGAGTCGCAATCACGCAGAGAGAGAGTTCAGAAAGAAGGGGGACCAGATAGTCTGGGATGCAAGCAGAAAGGCTGAGGATGTGTATGCAGCATCGGTTATCTATACGGATGAGGCGCTTTCAAGAGTGCGTGATATCATCAATGATACCAACGAGTCACTTGAAAAGCTATGCAAGAATATGAAGGATAAGATTGCAGAGCAGGAGAAGATAGTTAAAACTAACCAGTATGAGCTCAAGGGACAGCTTCAGGATTTGTCCGATACGGAGAAGTATCTTAAGATTATCGATGACAGAAATAAGGAGATAGAACGTCAGAAAAATGCAGGTAAACCTGTAGAGGAGCGTACTATTGACAATGAAGAGAAGTCCATCTATGCAAACAGACAGACTGAAATCAAGGTAAATATGGATTATATCAGAAAACTGGGACTTGCTGAGGGCGAGGACCTGGGAGATGGTGTAGTGGGTGAAGTGAAGCTTGCAGACGATACACCTGATGCCGGATCAAATCATGGCAATGATAAGGATGAAGCCAAGGATGCCGGCTCAAAATCGTCTGTTGATGAGGATTATAAGGCAATAAGCAGAAAAGCCGGCAATTCACCTGTTATCAACACAAAGGAGGGAAAGGAGCTCACAGACGGTATCCACAGAATGTGGCAGAGCATCACCGGAAATAAAGGGAAAGGAAACACACCTATGTAATATAAAGCAGCAGTTCAAAACAGAACGGCTGCTTTTTGGCTTATATTTAAAAGTGGGTAATATTAAGCAGATTTTAAGAAAAACAAAGTGGATAATCTGATAAAATATAGCTGACTAACGGCAGGAGAAGGTTTCTAATCAAAATTCATAGAAGGAGGATAATATGACAATATTAGTTTGTGATGACGACAAGGAAATAGTTGAGGCAATTGAGATTTACCTGATGCAGGAGGGCTACGACGTGGAGAAGGCTTACGACGGCATACAGGCGGTTGAAATTATGAAGAATAAAAAAATAGACCTCATGATAATAGATGTCATGATGCCAAAGCTCGACGGAATAAGAGCTACTCTGCAGATACGAAAGGAAAGCAGGGTGCCGATAATCATTCTCTCGGCAAAGACAGAGGATGCTGACAAGATTTTAGGCCTCAATGTGGGGGCTGATGATTATGTTACAAAGCCTTTTAATCCGCTTGAGCTTGTGGCAAGGGTAAAGTCACAGCTTCGCAGATATACCACTCTGTCAAGCAATGATGCAGCCGGAGACAAGGTTTATGAAGCCGGAGGCCTTTTGGTAAATGATGATTTAAAAAAGGTGACTGTGGATGGTGAGGAGGTAAAGCTCACACCGATTGAGTACAATATCCTGCTTTTACTCCTTAAAAATAAGGGAAAGGTCTACTCAATAAACGAAATATATGAGAGTATATGGAACGAGGAGGCGATAGGAGCCGACAATACAGTTGCTGTGCACATCAGACATATCAGGGAAAAAATAGAGATAAATCCTAAGGAGCCACGCTATCTGAAGGTGGTCTGGGGAGTAGGCTATAAGATAGAGGACAACAAATGAAGCAGTATACGATAGGAAAAAAAGCGGCGGTCATAGTTTTGCATCAGCTATTCATGATACTTATGGTGACAGGAGTGTTTGCCACAGGCTATGCATTCAGGCACGATGCGCATGGAAATATTGATATCTATACACTCATATCGCTTGCGGGTCTGGTAGGCAGCTTTGTGAGCCTGGCATATATGGCAAACGTGGCAGGCAGAAAATCAGAGGATGATTACACAATATACTATTTACCGATTGACAAGGTATACTCTGATGTGATGCTAGTGATATTTACACTGCTCATGGTATTTATGGGAAAAGTGATTTCAGGCGTAAAAAACCAGCATTTTGACTATGCATCACTCATTATGACGGCCGGCACATTTACTTTTTTGTTTGATCTGGCTTTTATTATTTTATACCAGAGCATTGTAAGGAAGATAAAAGGCAATATACTTTACACATACAGCCTGATATACAAGGGATATGAGATTATAAAGAGGGTTATTGAGAAAAAGGATATCCACACACAAAAAACCAAAGAGATAATGCGCATACAGGAGGCACTTGAAGCTATTTCGGAAGGAGCGCTTGACACTACACTCAATGTCAATGAGTTTCATGGGCAGCAGAAAAAGGTGGCGGAGGCTGTCAACCATATACGCCAGGGTCTTATGAGCTCGGTAAATGAGAGTCTTAAAAATGAAAAATTAAAGGCTGATTTAATAACAAACGTATCACATGATATAAAGACACCTCTGACTTCAATAGTCAACTATGTTGACCTGCTTAAGAGGGAAAATCTGGAAAATGAAAATGCCAAATACTATATACATGTGCTGGAGGAAAAGTCACAGCGCTTAAAGCAGCTTACAGAGGATTTGGTAGAGACATCAAAGATTACCTCGGGAAATGTGAAGCTCAATATGCAAAAGCTTGATCTGGTTGAGCTTTTATACCAGACCGGAGGTGAATTCAATGAGCGCTTTGAGTCGAGAAATCTGACAATAGTTACAAAAATTCCATCAGAACAGATATTTATCTATGCGGATGGGCGTCAGCTTTACCGCTCTATTGAAAATCTGTATACTAATGCCGCAAAATATGCACTGGAAAATACCAGAGTGTATGTAGAACTTGAAAAGGCAGATAAAAAGGCAGTTTTTACAATAAAGAATGTGTCTAAGAACGAGCTTGACATAGTAAGCAACGGAAATGTAGACTTGACAGAGCGTTTTGTGAGGGGAGAGAGGTCGAGAACCACTGAAGGAAGTGGACTTGGACTTTCGATTGCAAAGAATCTGACCCATTTGATGGGAGGAAAATTCGAAATTAAGGTAGATGGTGATTTATTTATTGCCACAATTACCTATAATATTATATAATAGTAAATAAAAGAATTTTGAAATACACATACGGAGGTAGAATAAGTGAAATTATATGAAAATGGTGCTTACCTTTTAAACGGTAAGGAAGTAATAATTGATGGACCAGAGGCTCAGGCAGCTGTAAAAAGCAAGACCGGCATGGACATCGACAAACAGACAGCTAAGCAGGCGACAATTGCTTACGGTATTTTAAAGGAGCACAATACATCCGGCAATATGGACAAGCTTCAGATTAAGTTTGATAAGCTTACATCGCATGATATCACATTTGTAGGTATCATTCAGACAGCAAGAGCTTCAGGACTTGAGAAATTCCCTATCCCGTATGTACTTACAAACTGTCACAACAGCCTTTGTGCAGTTGGTGGAACAATCAATGAGGATGACCACATGTTTGGTCTCACATGTGCAAAGAAGTACGGCGGAATCTATGTACCACCTCATCAGGCAGTTATCCATCAGTTTGCACGAGAGATGCTTGCCGGTGGCGGAAAAATGATACTTGGTTCTGATTCACATACACGCTATGGTGCACTTGGTACTATGGCAGTCGGCGAGGGTGGACCTGAGCTTGTTAAGCAGCTTCTCGAACAGACATATGATATTGATATGCCTGAGGTTGTAGGCATTTACCTGACAGGAGAGCCAATCAAGGGCGTTGGACCACAGGATGTCGCACTTGCAATTATCGGAGAGGTATTCGGAAACGGCTTCGTAAAGAACAAAGTTATGGAGTTTGTAGGACCGGGTGTGTCTAATCTGAGCGTTGACTTCCGTATAGGTGTCGATGTTATGACAACAGAGACTACATGTCTTTCTTCTATCTGGAGAACAGATGATCAGGTTAAGGAATTCTTTGAGATTCACGGTAGGGCTGAGGACCACAAGGAGCTTAATCCGGGTGAGGTGGCTTACTACGACAGATTTATTGAGATTGACTTAAGCCAGATCCGCCCAATGATAGCTATGCCATTCCACCCAAGCAATACCTATACTATCGATGAGCTCAATGCAAACCTCATGGATATTCTCGATGACTGTGAGAAGAGAGCTGAGGTAAGCTTTGACGGCAAGGTGAAGCTTGATTTAAAGAGTAAGGTAAGAGACGGAAAACTGTATGTAGACCAGGGAATCATCGCAGGCTGTGCAGGCGGTGGATTTGAGAATATCTGCGATGCGGCTGACATATTAAACGGACATTCAATCGGAGCAGACGAGTTTACACTGAGTGTTTACCCGGCATCTACTCCAATATACATGGAGCTTGTGAAAAACGGAGCTGTAGCAAAGCTTCTTGAGACAGGTGCAATCGTAAAGACTGCTTTCTGCGGACCTTGCTTTGGTGCAGGAGATACACCTGCCAACAACGCATTCTCTATCCGTCATTCAACAAGAAACTTCCCTAACAGAGAGGGTTCTAAGGTACAGAACGGACAGATCAGCTCAGTGGCACTCATGGATGCACGTTCAATCGCTGCAACAGCAGCAAACAAGGGCTTCCTTACATCAGCAGCGGATATTGATGTCAACTTTACAAAGCCAAAATATTTCTTTGACAAGACTATATATGAGAACCGTGTATTTGACAGCCATGGAGTGGCAGATCCTTCAGTTGAAATCCAGTTCGGACCAAACATCAAGGACTGGCCGGCAATGAGCGCGCTTCCTGAGAATATGCTCCTTAAGGTGGTTTCAGAGATTCATGATCCTGTTACTACAACAGATGAGCTCATTCCTTCAGGAGAGACATCTTCATATCGTTCAAACCCTCTTGGACTTGCAGAGTTCGCACTTTCAAGAAAGGATCCTGAGTATGTAGGCAGAGCAAAGGAAATCCAGAAGGCCCAGAAGGCTATAGAGAGTGGTGAGTGCGCAGGAAAGGCTGTTCCTGAGGTTGCTGAAATCATGGGAGTAGTAAAGAAAAAATTCCCTGAGGCAAGCCATGAGAATATGGGCTTTGGAAGCACAATTTTTGCTGTTAAGCCGGGTGACGGCTCAGCAAGAGAGCAGGCTGCCAGCTGCCAGAAGGTACTCGGAGGCTGGGCAAATATCGCAAACGAGTATGCCACAAAGAGATACCGTTCAAACCTTATCAACTGGGGAATGCTTCCATTCATCATCGATGAGGGAGAGCTTCCGTTCCACAACCTCGACTATATCTTCCTTCCGGGAATCAAGAAGGAAATCGAGGATGCAAAGACGGAGTTTGAGGCATATGTTGTCAAGGATGGTGAATTAAAGCCATTTACACTGAAGATGGGTGAGCTCACAGATGATGAAAGAGAGATAATATTAAAGGGATGTCTCATCAACTATAATCGTAAATAAGGAGAGTTTAATCCGATGGAAGAAACCGGAAAAGCTGGTAAAAAATCAAACATTGAGATAAAAGCAGATAAGGGTGCGAAGCAGAATTCGCACCCGGGGCGTGAGGAATGGCCACATCTGATCAGAATAGGTGTCATGGTATTTGTCACGTTTGCAGTCAGTATACTGTTTTTCTTTGCACTGTACAGATTTGAGGGCTTTGCAGGCATATGGAGCAAGCTGCTTGCGGCAGCAATGCCTATTATAATGGGACTTGTGCTTGCATACCTGATGAATCCTGTCATGCTGTGGCTGGAAAGATGCTTTAAAAAGCTTCTTTCCAAAAAGATGAAAAGCGAAAGCAAGCTGCGAAAGGTTTCAAGAGCTCTTGCAATCACAGGCTCGGTTATTATTCTTGTAGCAATTATTTCGCTCCTCATTGCGGCTATTGTGCCTTCTGTCATAGCAAGTATATCAGGACTTATGAAGACACTGCCAAATGATGTTGCGGCATTCATCAACATGATAAAGAACGGCAATTTCGGGGACAGCAAAATTGCTGAGCTCGCGAGCACAGGTTTACAGAATGCAACCGACTACATTGAGGATTATGCCACAGAAAAGCTGATTCCTGAGGCACAGAAGTATGTTGCACAGATTACAACCGGTGTGATTTCGGTAGTCAGAGGCTTATTTAATTTTATTATCGGAATAATCGTGATGGTCTATGTGATGAGTATTCAGGAGACTCTTGCAGGACAGAGCAAAAAGATAATATATGCTGTCTGCAAGCCAAAGACAGGCAATATCATCATTGAGACGATCAGAAAGACAAATGAGATTTTTGGAGGCTTCATAAGCGGTAAGATTATAGATTCACTGATTATAGGTGTGATTGCATATTTCGGATGTCTGATTTTAAGGATTCCATCATCGGTGCTCGTTGCAGTGATTATCGGCGTCACAAATGTGATTCCGGTATTCGGACCGTTTATCGGTGCAATTCCATCGTTACTCATAGTAGTAATTCAGAGTCCGTGGCATGCGCTTTATCTTCTGATATTTATTGTCGTGCTGCAGCAGGTGGATGGCAATATAATAGGGCCTAAGATACTTGGCTCATCTACCGGTCTTTCGACCTTCTGGGTTATGTTTGCCATACTAATCGGCGGAGGAATGTTTGGTTTTCTTGGAATGTTACTTGGTGTTCCAACCTTTGCTGTGATATACTATATTGTGAAAAGAGTTGTTAATTATGCTCTCAGGAAAAAGAAGCTTCCTGAGGACACAAGGGATTATACAAAGACAACAGGCGTAGATACCAAAAATAATAAGCTTAAATACGAGTAGGTGAAATAAGTGGATAAATACGAATACAATCTCAAGCTGGATCAGATAAAAGCCCTAAGCGCCGAGGAGGGCTATATGAGCGCAGCAGAGATTGCGGATAGCATAAATTGGAACAAAATTAAAAATGTAAATACACTCGTTAAAATCGGCGAAATCTACGAGAAGGCCGAAAGATACCAGGATGCAAGGGACATACTTTTAATGGCCTATGACCGTTCACCAATCGGCAGGATGATTATATACAGACTGGCTGAGGTCGCCATCAAGATGGGTGATTATGATGCTGCTACAGAGTATTATGATGAGTTTGTTGAGATAGCGCCTCATGATGATATGAAGTATGTATTAAGATATGCCATCAAAAAAGGGCAGGGAGCTTCATTTGATGAGCTTATCACTATTCTTGAAGAGTACAAGGATGAAGAATACACTGAGGAGTGGGCATACGAGCTTGCATATCTATACCACAAGGCCGGAAAAGCCGATAAGTGTATAGATGCCTGCGATGAGCTCATTCTGTGGTTTGGAGACGGACCATATGTGGAGCGTGCGCTGGAGCTTAAGATGCTTTATCAGCCACTTACCAAGGCTCAGGAGGAAAAGTACAGACGATTCAAGGCAGAGAAGGAAAAGCCGGCTAAGATAAAGGATGAGGCTGAGGTCACTGAGATAGGTGCCATGGAGATGGTAAAGGGCGGAGAGATAGTGCATGATGACGTAACTATTCCGCAGATTACTGTAAATCAGGAGAAGTTCAATACTGTAAATTTACAGCAGGAGATTGCCAAGGGTATGCAGCAGATCATGGAGGCCAAGGGCAAGAATGAAGTTGCTGATACGATGGATACCATCAAAAAGATAGTTGAGGATATTCCTTATCTCAAGCTCGAAAAGGAGCAGGAAGAGTATGTACAGCAGCCGGAAGAGACAGAGCATATCGCTACAGATGAAGAGATAGATGGTTCACTTAAGTTGAATTTCAAGGAGCTTTTGGGTGAAGACGCTGACGGACAGATGTCTATGGTCATGAGTGAAAAGACTCAGCTTGAGCATCAGATTACAGGACAGATGTCTATACAGGATGTGCTTGAAGAATGGGAAAAGACCAGACATGCGGCTGAAATTGCACTTAAAGAGGCTGAGCAGCAGAAACTTGAGTCAGCTAAGGCAAGAGCACTTCAGGAGGCAGGAGACATCATGGAGAGACTAAATGATGTCATTCCAAAGCTGGATGCAGGTGTCACTCCGAAGGAACTTCTTGAGGAGGAGTATTTGAAGGTCCCGGTTGATATTATAGAGCAGAAAGCTGCCGTGAAGGAGCCTGAAGAAGAGCAGAAACCGGATATGCAGGAGCTTTATGCAGAGGAGACTGTGGATGAAGTACAGGAGCCGCAGGAAGCACCGGAAGAGGCTATAGACGAAGTGCAGGAGTCACAGGAAGCACCGGAGGATACTATAGACGAAGTACAGGAGTCACAGGAAGCACCGGAAGAAGCTATAGAAGAAGTGCAGGAGTCACGGGAAGTACCGGAAGAGGCTGCAGATGAAGCAAAGGAACCGGTTGGAGAGCCGGAGGATATAATTGTGGCAGAGGAGTCTGAGAAAGACGAGATATTCACGCAGCCGACTACCATGATGCCTGAAATAACAGATGATATGTTAAATGTCGATGATGATACATCAGATGATGAGACTTCACAGGAGAAAGAAAACGTTTCTGAGAAGAGAGATTTTGATCATGTGACATCATTTATCGAGCAGGAAATAGCCAAGATGACAGCAAAAAATCCGGGACTGGAGAAGAAGCTGGATATGGCTAAGACAAGAAAAATGCCGGATATTTCATTGCCGGAGAATTTAGACAGCGAAGAAGATGACTCGAAATTGAAAGAAACAAAACATATAAAAGAGCTTACAAGCGAACAGAAAGCTATATTTTCATATTTCATACCGGTAAAGGGTATGGAGGATCAGATCTGCAAGGCATATAATGCAGTGCTTGATCATTTCAACAGGAAAGAAAACGCATCCACAGGCAACCTCATTATACAGGGAGAGCAGGGTTGCGGAAAGACAATGCTTGCTACAAGCTTTATAAAGGTATTACAAAAAGATGGTGAACAGCTTACAGGAAAGATGGGCAAGATTGATGCTGCCGCACTCAATAAAAAGGATGTGCAGCAGGTAGTCAGAAAGATAACAGGAGGCTGTCTCATCATAGAAAGAGCCGGTGATATCGACCGCAGCATAGCTGCCCAGCTATCATTTTTGATGGAGCATGATATTACAGGAACACTCTATATACTTGAGGATACATCAAAGGGTATAAAGAAGGCTCTCTCAATGGATGAGGGCTTTGCATCCAAGTTCACGGAAAAGATATCGGTTCCTATTTTTACAAATGATGAACTCGTATTGTTTGCCAAATCGTACTCTGCAGAGCTTGGGTACAAGATAGATGAGATGGCTATTCTGGCATTGCATAACAGAATCAGCAATATTGAGAGGATAGACCAGGCTACCACTCTGACAGAGGTCAAGGATATAATTGACGAGGCCATAGACAGGGAGGCTCACAGCGGACTGAAGAAGGCTATAAGTATTCTGACAGCCAAGCGATATACAGATGATGACCGAATTGTACTCAAAGAGGATCATTTCAGGGAAAAATAAATACTTATGGGGGTATATATATGTGTAATTTTACAGCAATGGATTGTTACCTGTTTGGTCAGGCAACACACTATGACATCTACAAGAAGATGGGTGCTCACTTAGCTGAGCGCAAAGGAAAAAAAGGAGTGTGCTTTGACGTCTGGGCGCCACATGCGAGGGAAGTATACGTGTTTGGTGAGTTTAACGACTGGAATGAGACCAGTCATGAGATGAAGCGTGTAGAGCCGGAAACCATGGGAGTGTATGAGCTTTTTGTACCGGGAGCGCAAAAGGGTCAGATGTATAAGTTTATTATAGTCACTGAACAGGGTGATAAGCTGTACAAGGCGGATCCATACGCAAACTACGCAGAGCTTCGTCCGGGAACAGCGTCAATCATCACAGATATCGAGCACTTCACATGGACTGACAAAGAGTGGATGGATAAGAGAGCAGCAAAGTCAGATGCTGATGTATATTCTTCACCTATGGCTATATATGAGTGTCATCCGGGCTCATGGATGAGACATCCGGGCAGGGATGATGAGGGCTTTTATACATACAGGGAGCTTGCAAAATCACTCATATCCTATGTGAAAACTATGGGATATACACATATTGAGCTTATGGGTATTTCAGAGTATCCGTTTGATGGCTCATGGGGATATCAGGTGACAGGCTACTATGCACCTACATCGAGGTATGGAGAGCCTGAGGATTTTGCATACTTTGTTGATCAGTGCCATAAAAATAATATCGGAGTAATCCTCGACTGGGTACCTGCACATTTCCCAAAGGATGCGCATGGACTTGCCAATTTCGATGGAACAGCCACATATGAGTATGCAGACCCAAGAAAGGGAGAGCATCCCGACTGGGGCACAAAGATATTTGACTACGGTAAGAATGAAGTAAAGAACTTCCTTATCGGAAGTGCACTTATGTGGATAGAAAATTACCACGTAGACGGACTCCGTGTGGATGCAGTTGCGTCAATGCTTTATCTTGACTATGGAAAGAACGACGGACAGTGGGTGCCAAACAAGTTTGGAGGAAATAAGAACCTCGAGGCAGTAGAGTTTTTCAAGCATATCAATACACTCATACTTGGAAGAAATCACGGAACTGTAATGATAGCCGAAGAGTCTACCGCATGGCCAAAGGTAACAGGCAAGGTAGAGGAAGACGGACTGAACTTCAGCTACAAATGGAACATGGGATGGATGCATGACTTCCTTGATTATATGAAGCTGGATCCATATTTCCGTAAAAATAACCACAACAAGATGACATTTGCGATGAGCTATAATGAGAGTGAGAAATATATTCTGGTACTGTCACATGATGAGGTGGTACATCTGAAGTGTTCTATGCTCAACAAAATGCCGGGCTTAGAAGGGGATAAATTCAAGAACCTCATGGCAGGATATGCATTTATGATGGGACACTGTGGAAAGAAGCTTCTTTTCATGGGACAGGAGTTTGCACAGAAGCAGGAGTGGAGTGAGGAAAGAGAACTCGACTGGTATCTGCTTGAGAATCCGGAGCATAAAAAGATCCAGAACTGGGTAAAGGAGCTGCTTCACCTCTATAGGAGAAACCGCTGTCTGTATGAGCTGGATTCAAGCTGGGAAGGCTTTGAATGGATAAATGCAAACGATGCAGACAGAAGCATCTTCAGCTTTATCAGAAAGAGTAAGGATGGCAAGAATAATATGCTCTTTGTCATCAATTTCACACCGGTAGAGAGACCTGATTACAGAGTCGGAGTGCCAAAGCACAAGACATATCAGCTCGTTTTAGATAGTGAGGATCCTAAGTTTACCGGAAAAACGGTAAAAGAGCCTGTAAAGAAGGCTGCAAAGGGCAGAGGCAAGGCAGCAAAACAGTCATATAAGAAGCTGGACTATAAGGCAGTCAAATCAGAGTGTGACGGCAGACCATTTTCATTTGCTTATCCACTTGCGCCTTACGGAGTTGCTGTATTTAAATACTAATATACCGGTAAATAGCAGGGTAAAGGACCGCGCCAATTTAAGGCGCGGTCTTTATTTTTGCGTATTATATGTCGATATATAATAAAAAGATAACTATTCAGAACCACTGAGAACAAAAAAACTGATGCGTCATGCTTGCATGTAAGCAGCAGATTTTCTTGTTCTCAAGGTGGCTCTGAACAGTTGGATAAAAAATACGAGGTATGAATATCCACAAATAAAGGCTGCAGAGATGGTATATATGCAGGGCACGGAGCAGGAAATATGCAGATAGAGAATTTGATTAATAAAAGCACAGATACGAAAAATACGGACACAAAAACCATAAATGACATGACAGCGGGTATGCGTGTGTCAGACTACATAAAGACAGACAGCAGTGACAATATGTCAAAAAAGGCGGCTGTTGTCGGTTCGTCAAATTCTGTTGATATGTCGGATACGATATATGCAAGACCGCAGGCTAAAAACGAAGCCGGGAACAACGATGGCACAGATATGGCAGAAAATCTGCTAAATGACATGAATCAGACCTCAGAAAACAGGCGAAATGATATGATTGTCACTGCAAGCACCACCACGAGTGATGATTACAAAGCTGCAAAGGATGACGGCTACGATGTCATTGTCACTGAGACCGACAAGATAAAAGCAGTGCTGGCAAAGGCTGGTGTAGATATATCCATATATGGAGATGATCTGAGCATGGAGCAGCTCACAGACATCACGGGAAGCCAGACTGAAGCGGCCATGCTTGTCAATCAGATGAAAGCATATGATATTCCTGCTACAGATGACAATATAAAGGCAGGTACAGATGCCATAGACCGGGCAAAGAGCCTTACAAATATATCCAATGAGACAAAGGCATATCTGGTCAGAAATAACATGAATCCGACGGTTTCCAATGTATACAAGGCTACGTACAGCAGCAGTCAGGTACAAGATTACAGGCAGAAAACCAAAATGACGGAGATATCAGATGAGCTGTTTGAGGAGCTTAAGCCACAGCTTAAACAGATATTAGAGGAAGCTCATATAGACAGTAGTGATGAGAATCTGAATCAGTGCAGATGGCTGATAGATGAAGATATAGCCGTTACACCTGACAATGTGCTGCTTGCGAATCAGATAGACGGCATTACCGCAGCAGGAGAAAATGTGAGCAGTGATTTTTATGCAAGGGCAGTGACAGAAGCACTGGCAATGGGAAAAAAGGCTACAGATGCCACTATGTCACAAGATGGTCTGACATTTGACATGGCAAAGAAAGCCTGTGATGTATTAGGTGAGGCGACTGCAGATGACATTGTCACATTAGAGTCAGATAACATACCTGTCACGATAGAGAATCTGTCAAAGCTTATAGCTGCAAGGGGCAAGGATAGTGCAGCATCGCAAGCCTCAGCGAATAAAGCTGCGGATAATCAGATTACAGACAGCCGGGAAGCAAGGCTTGTGACAGCTCAAAGAAAGCTTGAGGAAGCGAGACTTTCCATGACAGCAGAAGCCAACCTTTCACTCATAAAAAAAGGAGTTTCAATAGACACAGAGCCTATTGAACGTGTAGTGGAGCTGCTTAAGCAGCAGGAAAATAAATACTACGGAGCGCTGTTTGGTGATAGCAGTGTAGAGGCATCTGATGATAGAGTACGTATGTACAATAATGTCTGTGATATTTTCAATCAGATGAAGCAGCAGCCGGCGTATGTACTGACCCTGGAATCCGCTGATGACACTGTGTATGAGCTGTATACAGCAGGCAAAGCAATGAAGCAGTCATTAGAAGCAGCAGCCTCAGGATATGAGACTCTTATGACATCACCGCGGGCAGATATGGGAGACAGTATATCAAAAGCATTTCAGAATGTGGATGATATACTTAAAGAGCTTCAGATAGATACATCTGAAAGCAATCGCAGGGCTGTGCGGATACTTGCGTACAACAGTACCGACATCACAGAGGACAATATAAAGCAGATAAAGTCTGTAGATGAGCAGGTGCAGAGAGCATTCAGCGATATGACACCGGCGGTGACGATTGAGATGATAAAAAGAGGCATATCACCGCTTGATATGAGCATGAGTGACATAAGTGACACTGCCAGACGGATAAAATCAGAAAATCCTGACGAAAGGGATGAGAAATTCAGCGAGTTTCTCTGGAAGCTTGAAAAGAAAAATGAAATCTCAGAGAAGGAAAGAGACTCATATATAGGCATATACAGGCTTATTTCACAGGTGGAGCAGTCAGATGGTGCTGTGATAGGCTCACTTGTTAATCAGGGAGCAGATATTACAATGAAAAATCTGCTTACAGCGGTCCGGGTACGAGGAAAGAGTGCCATGGACTATAAGGTGGACGATACCTTTGCCGGAGTGGACAGTGTAAGCAGGGGCATTAAAATTGACTCACAGATAGAAAGCGCATATCATACAAACTGCCTAAGGGATGTGCTTGATACACTTTCACCTGAGAAAATGGAGTTTGTGCAGTATGACAGCTGGCTTGATATGACTCCGGAGCAGTTAAGGCAGGCTGTATATGAGGCAGACGAGGATAACGCACTGTCAGAGCAATATGCCACAGAACAGCTAAGACAGTTCAATCAGGCAGTTTCGGTGCCTGAGAACGTATATGCTTTTCTAGAGAAATATGATGTAAAAACAACCGCGGTAAACCTCATGGCTGCGTCACGGCTAATGAAAAATCCGTCAGAGGCAGTAAGAAATCTCTGGGAGCGTGGAGACAGTGCTACGGCAAGGGCTCTTTTGGATGAGACTCTCAGACGGTTTTCGGAGTCGGTCAAAAATCCAAAGGAGCTTGCGCAGGCGCAGGAAACGCTGGCTGATACAGCAGAGCATGTTATGGATTCGATGATTATAGAGGATAGGCACACCGGTTCAATAGACCTCAGACAGATGAAGTTATTATGCAGTCAGCTAAGGATAGCTTCAAATATGTCGAGACAGGAAAACTATATTGTACCAATAGAGACTGCTGACGGGGTCACAGGGATGAAGCTTCGCATAGTAAGAGGTGAAGATAAAAAGGGACTGGTTGACATATTCCTTGAGGATAAAAAATGCGGCAGGGTAGCTGCATATTTTGAGGCAAAGGAAAACTCAGTATCTGCTATGATAGTCACAGACGATGAGCAGACTAAAAAGCTGTTTGAAGACAATATCACTATGTTTGAGGCAGGAATAAGTGATGGTGAACAGCGTGTGCGCATAGATGTGGCACTGGAGCATGATATATCTGCAAAAGAGTCTAAGATGTCAGATATGAAATCGAATACTGAGTCAGATAATGAGACAAAAAAGCAGCTTGATGGCAGTGAAAGTGTCCAGACAACCAGACTATATCACATCGCAGAGCAGTTTATTGTAAATGTCCAGAGGGTGATTGCACAAGATAGTCTGTAACACCGATATATATTGCATGTGCCAGGTCATCCTGATAGTTTTTGTCAGTAAGAAGAAGTGTCTCAGCAGGATTACTCAAGAATCCACATTCTACGATTACGGTCGGGGATGTGGATTTTTTAAGTATAAAGTATTCTTTATTGGGCTTAATGCTTCGTGGCTTTGCGACACAAAGAGAAGTGTTTAGAGCTCCAAGAACAGAGGATGCGAGCTCTTTTCCTGCATCAGAGGCTTCATAATAGAATACCTGTGGACCGCAGCTTGAACTGTCCTCAAAGCTGTTTTGATGGATACTGATGCTGACTGCCACATTGCTTTTAGACATCAGGGCAGTTCTCTTTGTGAGATCATCTGTCTTTGGATGCTTGGAATTATCCGGGGCGAGGTCGCAGTCGGTGGTTCTGGTCATGACAACAGTAAATCCTCTGTTTTCAAACAGCTGTTTAAGAGCCATTGCAATACTGAGGTTGACATCCTTTTCCATGACGCCGGAGGTGGAAATCTTACCGGGATCACTTCCACCATGGCCCGGGTCTATTACAATAACAGTTGAATTAGTGTTTTTGCCGGTGTTTTTTGCAAGAGCGCAGACACCTCTTCCGAGGTAGAAGGACAGAATAAAGAGAGCTAAAATAAGACAGT
>ENA-OURS01001189-OURS01001189.1-human-gut-metagenome-genome-assembly--contig:-NODE-1189-length-24061-cov-9.158002_pt1 | contig 24061 bp, 23 predicted proteins | sample MGYA00242109_ERZ509010 | MGnify/ENA primary metagenome ERZ509010 (study PRJEB26280, sample SAMEA2338774) | human gut metagenome | biome: human gut; feature: human-associated habitat; material: faeces... | reverse complement strand
CTGCTGAAAACGGAGCGCGAAAAATTTCAATTCACGCCCCTCCGCGAGGGGCGACACGCTGGGCGCGCTGCTGAAAACGGAGCGCGAAAAATTTCAATTCACGCCCCTCCGCGAGGGGCGACTTCGCGGCTTCGCGAAATTGATAGCCACGAGGCAATTTCAATTCACGCCCCTCCGCGAGGGGCGACTGTAGAGCGATTCCAGAAGCATATATTCGCCCTTATTTCAATTCACGCCCCTCCGCGAGGGGCGACGGCTATACAACGCTTTTGCTAATCGAGGGGATGCATTTCAATTCACGCCCCTCCGCGAGGGGCGACGTCGGCAAGGTTTTGACGGGCGTGCAATCGGTCATTTCAATTCACGCCCCTCCGCGAGGGGCGACCGAAAAGCAGGAGGGCTTGAAAGCGTTTACAATATTTCAATTCACGCCCCTCCGCGAGGGGCGACTTACGGAATCAACGATTAGCTGCGCCACCGAAAATTTCAATTCACGCCCCTCCGCGAGGGGCGACCTGAACCCGCCGCCGCCACGCGCGGCGGTACCCCTATTTCAATTCACGCCCCTCCGCGAGGGGCGACCCTGCCGTTTTGCGTGTTGTTTTCTTGCCTTTTGTATTTCAATTCACGCCCCTCCGCGAGGGGCGACAACACGGGCGCGACGGGCGCATCCCCCTATGTGCTATTTCAATTCACGCCCCTCCGCGAGGGGCGACAGTCGAGAAGCAAAAATTTCGCGTGAAAACATGGTTATTTCAATTCACGCCCCTCCGCGAGGGGCGACGTACACGCGCATCACCGCCGTGAAGCCGGGTAAATTTCAATTCACGCCCCTCCGCGAGGGGCGACTGAGCGTAATGTCGCCGGAGCCGTACACGGTGATATTTCAATTCACGCCCCTCCGCGAGGGGCGACCAGCCAGCATTTCGAGAACGACGCATTCTGCAACATTTCAATTCACGCCCCTCCGCGAGGGGCGACGCGCGCTCCAAAATCAGCGCCCTTCGCTGGCTACGCATTTCAATTCACGCCCCTCCGCGAGGGGCGACTCACAAACGCAGTGAACTCATCATACTCTTCCTATTTCAATTCACGCCCCTCCGCGAGGGGCGACCCCGCGGCTATCAATTTCGCGAAGCCGCGAAGATATTTCAATTCACGCCCCTCCGCGAGGGGCGACGCGGCGGAGTGGCTGCCGACGTACAAGAGCGAGGTATTTCAATTCACGCCCCTCCGCGAGGGGCGACGCGAACGTTCCGACTATATTGTCACTGCACCAAAATTTCAATTCACGCCCCTCCGCGAGGGGCGACGCCGTGATGATTCCGCCCATCGCACGCCCGTCATATTTCAATTCACGCCCCTCCGCGAGGGGCGACGCCGCGCGGGACAGGGCATCGGCGCTGGCGAGGATATTTCAATTCACGCCCCTCCGCGAGGGGCGACGCGCTGCCGCCCATCTGGGCTTCAATGCCCACGGAGATTTCAATTCACGCCCCTCCGCGAGGGGCGACGGCAAGCGCGGCGAAGAAACCAGCATCCTGAAATTTCAATTCACGCCCCTCCGCGAGGGGCGACGGGGCTTGCCCCCGCGATGGTCGCGCTGGGCTTGCTATTTCAATTCACGCCCCTCCGCGAGGGGCGACGGCAAAAGATATGCAATTTCTGCAAATCTTTTGTTCAACCCTTACAAATCAGCATGGCTTAACAATAGTGCCACGCAATTTGTCGAGATTATTTTGGTGATATTTCATAGAATCATCGTTTGAATTTTGACATCACGCCGCGCGAGACGGTCGGCCATTCATGTATGATTCACATGCACTGAAAAGAGTGTTTTCAGCTTCCGCTATAACATCAGCAGTTCTCCAGCTTCAATGCGCGCAGTGCAACCAAGAACATCAATGCGCTCCTTGTAACTGTTGCCAAGGCGATAGAAGCGAACGGAGTCATGTTCTGCATCAATTGTCGCTGCCAATTGCGCCTTGAGTGCCGTCAGCTGTGCTGCATCAAGCAGGACTTCAAATACAGAGTTCTGAACACGCCGTCCATAGCGTTCGCAGAGTTTCGCTACACACCTAAGCCGCGCTGCTCCCGCTTCGGTTGCTGTATTCACATCATAAGTAACAACAACCAACATTTTTTCACCTCCAGACAAACGGCGGATAGCAATCAAGATCCCCGCGCAAGACACGCGCCAGCATCATGGCCTGTACATAAGCAATCAGCCCAACTTGGATTTTTTCTCCGAGATACGGATGCGTGATTTCTTCCTGCTTTCGGTCACGCCATGCGGTAAGTACCGTTTTGCGCCCGCGCTCGTTCAGCATAACAGCCAGCGAATCGTACTCAAAGTCCTTATCCGTCAGCTGACGTTTGTTGAACAGCGACAGCGCCAGCCGGTCGCACAGCGGCGCTCGGAACTCTTCCAGCAAGTCCAGCGCCAGCGACGGCCGTCCCGGTCGAAGCGTGTGCAGCCATCCAGCCGCTGGATCTAAGCCTACCGTTTCAAGGGCCGCTTGAATGTCCCGCGTTTGCAGCGTGTACATAAACGACAGGACTGCATTCACTTCATTGCGCGGCGGTCGTCTGCTGCGCTCCACAAACTGGAAGGGGCATTGTGGGGAAATCATGTCGTCAAAATGCGCAAAGTAGCATTTTGCGGCGGCTCCTTCGATGCCGCGCATTTGGTCAACACCTGCGCATGTCTCCAGCTGTGCTGCATACTGGCTAATAGACTGGCAGGCTGCTCGAAGACGCTCTGCTGTTGCCGCATCCTGCGTCCGTGCCGTGCGCATCAATACATTTTTCTCGTTGAGCAGCTTGCCCACCAGGAGGTTCTGCACGAATTTCATGCGGAAGTCATCATCATCCAGCGCTTGATACTGCTTTTTTCTCAGCAGCACATTGCCGCTGACCGGCCCGCAAATGCGGCTGTAAAAGCGTCCATTCGACGATAGGAACGTCAGCGTAATCCCGTGCTCAGCGCAGAAACCAATCAGCGGTGTGGAGACTGTCATTTCCCCAAAGCACACGATTCCGTCCAGCATCACAGCCGGTACACTTGCTTTCTCTTCGCCGCCAATTTTCACGCAGATATTCTCGTTGCGGCAGAAAAGGTAGCTGTCTGGCGTTGTCACATAGAGGGTTTCCAGTAATTTTTTCATTCCGTCTCCACCCTCTCTGCTTCAAGAAGAAGCGCCTTGCAATATTCCTTCGCGGATGTTTTTACCTTCGGCATACAGTATTCCTGCATCGAGCAACGTTTGCATTTCGGGCCGTAAACTGCCGACGGAATCAGCATTTCGCGGCGGACTTTCCAGAGTTTCTGCACAGTCTGCCGTACCTGTTCACGCAGCGCTTCATCAAGTTCCACATCCACTCTGCGATGCGCGGTAATGTAGAACAGCGCACCTGCCGGGATCGTCGTGTGATACATTTCCTCTAAGCACATCGCCTCCGCGCAAAGCTGAATCTTGTATTCTGATTCATCGCGTATCTTCCCATGCTTGTACTCCACCGGCAGCAGCCGCACCGGGAAATCCACTGCGGGAATCGTGCAGCCGTTTTCATCCCGCACCGCTTCAATGCAGTCGCATTTTCCGCTGATTTGCATTTTGTCCGAAAAGACACTGTTCTCGTAGAGCTTCACGAAATCGCCGCGCCGCTCCACGCGCTGTGTATGAACCCGTTCATGCTCGGCGCGACCTTTCGCCGTCTCGACATTTTCTACCCATACACGTTCATTCAGCAGCAGCGCGGCGCGCCGCAGACAGTAATCTGCCTGCGACAGCCACGATAACGGAAGATACTCCTGCTCGTCATCCACGGGTAAACCAGCTTTCTCCCTGCGGCAGTTCATCCCAGACAATTTCCCCATAAGGATTGCTCAAAAAGCCCATCCGTACCCCCGCAGGCACCTTATCCAGCGCCACCTTTGCTTCATAGTCACGATAATTGCGGGGGAAATCCATCTTCTTCTGCACCGTCACCAGTTCAAAGAGTTTATGCGCCGGTGCACAGCCCAATTTGGCTTGATGTGCGCGCTGTTCAGGATTCGTATCCGTTCCTTCGTGCTTGAAGATGATGAGCGGAGAAACAACCTCCATTTCGCCCTTGCTCGCCGAACGGTCATGCTCATACATGTTGAGAATCGCCTCAAACAGCGCCTTCATATCAGCTTCATCGAATCCCGTTTCCGCTGCAAGATTCGCGCTGATGAAGCCACGCACCTCATACAGACCAAAGGGGATAATCTGCTTGCGTCCCATCGTGCGCAGCTTATCTTCAGACGCTTCCTGTTCCGCTTTCTCATATTCCTCGTAGGATTTGTCATTTCCGCCCAATGCCGCCGCCATGCGCGTGATGGATATGTCCAGCGGCAGTACCGAATCCAAACTCTTGCCGAAAGCAAGTTGAACAGGACCGCGGACTTGCCCCGCATTGGGGCCAGTAGACATCACAGCCCCAAAGGTGCGCACATCATAGAAGAGTTCGCACGCCTTTCTGCGCGCCGCATAAACCGGATTTTTTTCTTTCGCACCTTCAATCCCTGCTTCGCGCTTTGCCAGCGCAATCTGCTTATTCAGATTCACCGCCTTCTGCACGAAAATCCCCATGCCCGGCACGCCCGGATAAGCAATCTCAATATAGTTGCGAATGCGGCGTTTTGTGGCCACGTCGGTGATAAATCCCTGCATGGTCTGCGGGTCAATCCGGGGCATGTTGCCCATATCCGGGTCGCCGTTCGGGTTGGCATTGGTGCAAGCAACATAGTACATAAATTCGTAACGGTTCTGCAGTGCCATTTTCTTATTCCTCCTCGTCCGTTTCTGCCGCAGCTTTCTGTTCTTTCTTCAATTTCCACAGTTCATTGCGTTTCCGGTTCAATTCCGCCGTCATCTGGCGATACCCCAGCGCAAAGTAAGCCTGCTGCTCCAAGTTCAGCATGGTGGGGATTTCCCCAATGTCACAAGTCACCTTATCCAGCATTTCCAGATACATCTTCAGATAGTCGCCCTTGATTTTGTCCTGGTGCGGTACGGAGAGAATTGACAGCTGCCCCAGCACCAGTGCCGGCATCTGACAAGCAGATGCATAGTAGCGCTGTACAATACCTGCCTGAACATCTCTCATTGCAAACTGCTGCATACTCGCATACACGGCGACCCACGCGCCGCAGCGGTACGCAACATTCGTATTTTCCGCCTGATACATAGCTTCTATCACGCCTTCCTTTCGATTGTTTTTCCGAATCAGCCATACTTTCAGCCATTGGCAGCACATTGCATCGGGCACGGGCGCATGTTTATCTTCTTCGCTGGCACTGGCCATTTGATTGCGAATGTATCGCAGCGCACGAACCGCCACGGAATCCGGCAGCATACTGTCCGTCAAGATTGCGTGCAGCACCGCTGGCGTAATTCCTGAAAGTTCCTTGTCCATCCGCTTGAAAACGTTCTTTTCGCTCTTTTGCCGCGGCATCAGACGAATCATCATTGCTTTCAGCGAATTAATTTTTGTGAATCCCGTTCCACCGAGATCGACCATTTGCAAGTCATTTCGCCATTGCTGGATGCTCTCCTCCAGTTCGCCGTAATTCCCGTGGTCGTAGCTGCGAACCATGACACGCCCTGTAACGCCGGACAGCAGGAGAATGTAATACTGCGTGCTGGCTGGAATCGCGGTTGTCGCTGCTCCGCTTTCAATGCTCTCGATGCGTTTGGCTGCAATATCGCGTTTAGCATCAGGATTTGACGGTGCTTCTACCGTTTCATCAAATTCTTCATCGTCGTCGTATCCATCATCATCTTCCGTCTGCTGTTCTGTTTCCTGATTCTTAGGATCGCCATCCAGTGCTTGCTGCATCGGGTCGCATTCCGCAGGAACATAGCAGTCAAACCAATGGACAAAGCGCATTCCCGCCAACGTTGGCGAAAGCGTTTCGCTTGACATGAGATGGTCAAGTGGCGCTTTCACCGCGTCAATTGATTCCGCAGAAACAGGCGCATTCGCCGATTGCTTTAGCCCGTACGAGCAAAATGCTGGCTTGTCAAAGCAAAACAGCGCATCACCGCGTCCATGTCCGCCAACTTGCAAAAGTCCCTTAATTGGCGGCAGGGTAGCAACCGGCATCGTTTTTTCTCCAGTAATCAGGCACAAGCTTTCTGCCGCGCCATGCTGCGCGAACTGCTGACGAAACTCCCGCCACCATTCCTGCACCTCCGGAATTTCGACAATAGGTGTTCCTGCAATTTCAAATGAAACGCGGTCTGATGGCTTCAGCTTCAGCCGCAGCAGTTCCTGCCGTACCTGTTCGCAGGAGGTTTCGTCCTCCAGCAAATGCACGCAAACTGACAATTCCGGTACTTTCTGCGCTGCCTGCTGAAGAGAAGCAAGAAAGTATCGATGCTTGAGCGTGTTGTCTTTCGGCTTTTTGCCTTCCTCTCTTTGCTCAACTTTGCTTTCCGGCGTATCTTTCCAGAAAACAACCTCGTATTTTTCTACCAGCACATTGCACTTGTCTTTGCCATTCGCCAAGCTGCCAATGTCGGGGCAAAAGTATTCATCCTCGCCGTCCTGCCTCACGCCAAGGAACGTGCTATTCGCGCCAAGGCAAACCCATGCCTTTACCGTCTTTTTCACCATGCCCGGAGGCGGCAGCAGCTGGTAACGCATGGCATAATCGTACAGCGGTCTCAGCATATCGCATCCCCCTTCAGGACTTCCGGGCTATCATAGGGCGGCACTTCAATGACGCCCTGCTTCATCACCGCATGATACAGGGACAGCCTTGTCCGCGTTTTCTTGCGAACCTCCGCGTCATGCAGGTCAAAAATGTCGTACACCATCAAGCCCAAATCCATGTCTTGCTGAATCGGCTTTTCGTTCGGGTCACTTTCAGAAAAGTACGCGACGCATTCCCTTAAGCCGAGCGCAGGCTGGCAAAAGCACTTGCCACCTTTAATTCGCCGTTCAGCCTGTGCATACAGCTGCTCCACCGTACCATGATAATCCGGCCGCGGCACAATCTGCGCGGTAATGCGGTAGCGGACATCATACAGGAAAACCGTTTGCCGCTGTGTCCGCTCATCCTCTGCGCTGATTGGTTCCATATTATTGCCCAATATGGACTTCACTTCGTTGCGCCTGACGCTGATATAGCGAATCGGCTTCAGCACCTCAATTTTTGTAACCATCAAAAAAAATTCTTTTGGCTTACTGTAAATGCTTGACAGTATGCCTCGTGCTGCTGATGGTGTTGGGACTGCCTGCGAAAGCCTTTCAACTTTCGTGGTCGGCGAAGTGAAGCACGCCAAGTCACCCCAAACGGTCACTGAAATCTCCATGATTTTTCATCACCTCCATGTTCTTCTCTCTGCCAAATCAGCAGAGAGGATAGCATTATCTTTGTACTATTTCAATTCTCAGCTCGTTACCCTATCAGTGTTTCAAGCTGTCAGTACAAATATAATATAATTCGCATGAATTGTCAATGGCAAATCTGGTATATAAGAATTTTTTCACCACATATAGTCATCATTTTTCAACTGCATCCCCGTATCCATATGATAATCCCCCTTCCTGCGAAGCACCCAATAGCCGGATGGCTGCCTGCTCTCATTCCGCTTTCCCGCAAAATACAGCTGCTCTGCGTAACGGCTGAAGTCATCATTCGCATATGCAGTCACGCACAACGCTGCCGCCTCATGCATCCACTTCGCCGTCACGCCGTTTTCCAAGGCTTCTTCCTTCAGCTTCTCAAACAGCTTGTTTTCAGGTTCATATGGCACAAGCACCTGCACGCCATCATTCTTGATGATGCGATAGTGTTTCTCAGCTCCTGCATAATCCTGCATTTGGATAGCCTCGCTCAGTTCCTTCTTCCCTTTCAACTTCCAAAAGAGCTTCTGATAGTAGCGCTGAATGTCGCTCGGATTCATCAGATCAATCGGTTTCTCAATATGCAATGCACTAACCAACGTTGCCGCCTTGTTATACCAATTATCTGGATACAGATTGTCTTCATCCGGAAGGAAGACAAGCACTTGCCCGCCTTCGGGATGGCGGCCGTTTCGATTGCAACGTCCTGCCGCCTGAATGATTGATTCCAGCGGGGCCAGCGCGCGGAAAACGCTGTCAAAGTCCAAATCCACCCCCGCTTCGATGCACTGCGTCGCAACCACACGGCAAGGCAAGCCGTCGCGCAGCCGCTTTTTGACTTGCTCTATCACGACGCGCCGATGTGCCGGACACAATTCCGTCGTGATGTAGAATACTGATTCCGTCTCACATACCAATTTCAGCGCATCGAACAGCTTCTTCGCGTGCTTTTTCATGTTCACAATGGTGCAGATGCTCCGCTGTGCCGCCATCTTCTGCGCAATTTCTTCCCACGAGATTCTCTCATTCGGCAAAACTCGCCATGTCACCTGAACGCGGCGAAGTTGCTGATACATATCGGCATGGTTCGGACAAATCTCCGTAGCATGCCAAGTAAGATTAGGGATTGATTGATAATCCGGCTGTGTCGCCGTAGAAAAGAGCATCGTCACATTTTTCTTCGGCAGATTGCAAAGCGCCTGAATGGTTTTGAGCGTCGCAGGAAACAATTCTGCAGACAAGCTCTGCGCTTCATCGAAAATGATTACAGAATTCGCCAACCGATGCAGTTTCCGAAGATTCGGGGCTTTTGCCGCAAACAGCCCCTCGAAAAATCGCACGGATGTGGTCACAATGACTGGCATATCCCAGCGCTGCGCAAACTTTCGCTGCTCTTCTGTCAGCTGCCGTTGGCTATGATCTTCCAGCAAAACGTCATCCCCAAGGATTTTCCGATATTCAATTGCATTCTGTTCCGTCAGCGTAATAAACGGCAGCACAATGATGATTCGCTGCTGACCGTTCTTGCGGCATTGGCGCAGCGCAAAATGCAGCAAGGCCAGCGTTTTTCCTGTGCCAGTAGGCGCTGTCAGGGTGTAAATCCCCGGCGCATGATCCCCCGCCCTGCCGCACGTTTCAAACAACTCATTCCGCAGTGCATTGAGTTTTTTATCAGCCGTTGAGTTTCTTGCTAATTCCGCCCGATGCGCATTTAAGCGCTCCAGCCAGTTTTCCGCATCACATTTCGGCGGCTCCGGGATGATTTCTCCATCCTCTTCCGCTGATGCGGTGTAATCTGCATCCACCAAGCAAGAAAGCAGCATTCGCGACCAAAGCATCCGTTCTTCTTCCCCAAGCGTCATGATCTTAGGTTCAGGACATTCCCACTGCGGAAGTTCTTCATGAAATATCTCCGCAAGCACACGGTAATTTTCTTTTCCTGTTAATGCAACCTCCTTTCCATCATTGCCTTCCAACCACTTTTGCGCTGTCATGCATTCACGCAGCGAATACTTCAGCTGGTCGTAGCAGAGCAGCGTTCCATGATGTGCATTGATTGCCTCTAAAATGGGTGCGTAATTGGTACTTGCAATCTCCTTACCTGCGCATTTATGTGTAGCAATCAGAAACCACCGCAAAAACGCAGCGCTTACCCTTGCATGGTCTACTCTGGATGCGTTTCCTTCCAAAACATCTTGGAATTTATCTGTGAGCTTGCCAGCATCATGAACCGTTCCGGCCATTTCCGCTTCTTTTTCCATGCCCAGTTGTCTTCCATACTCTTTGCTCAATTCCCCCACCGCGCAAAGATGTTCCTTCACCTCCACCTGCTTGCGTCCGGGGCGCTTCGACTTCGCGTACCACTTCTTCATAGTATCTCTCCATCTTTTTGTTAAATTCAAACAGTTAAATTGCATATTTAGTGTACATAAATTCTTCTATTTTGTCAATACTCTCAATGGTAAAATTTTAAGGCAACACCGCACAAATGAGGTACCGGTCACTGGCACCATATCCCCCCGATATATTCACCAATTTCCCTACAAATCAATCCGAGTAATAGCAAAAGGCTCTGCCGTTCTTCCTTCACGGAAGTCAGCAGAGCCTTTTTCATCCTATAAAGTTATATTCCAGCACCCGCAAGCCATTCGTGCCATCCGACACATCAGAATAGCACGAACGCCGCGGCTGCTATCATCTTGCTACCAAACAGGCAATCCTGTTTTGAAAAAGTGCGTGTTTTCAAGGTTTTGCAGCCCTTCACATCCACTTTTTCGTTATTCCCACTCGCTCCCAGAAACCGTGACCTAAACGATTTTGTATAGATGGTTTGGCTCCGATTATCAGGATTGCTTAGATTATCCAAGAATTACGGTGTATCATAATTCCTGTTGTCATTTTGTTGTCACGAGTGATAGATCGGTGCAAAAGCAATCCGTATGGAGATTACAGTGCAGCGTTCTTTAAATTGCAATACTGCTTTTCAAAATTTACACGCAATATTTTTAAAAAGCGTGCAAAACATATTGATTTTCGTAGGTTTTGGCATTATAATATCAACGTGCATATTGCAAATATTGCGTGCAGAAAGTAGGTGACAGTTTGGGCAAGTACGATATCCTCAACGAAGTCTTTGATACCGTTGGAGAAATTGCAAAGAAATCGGATTTTATTTCGGCCGGACTCAAAGGCCAAGATATATATGCGCTTTGTAAACAGGGATATCTCGAGCGCGTGAAAAGAGGATATTACAAGTTGGCTGTTGGGGACGAGCCCAAAGAAGAACTTATCCTTTCGAAACTGATGACGCACGGGCTCATCTGCGTTGAATCAGCTCTGTTCTACTACGGCTATAGCGACTTTGCGCCCAGAGAATGGTCGATTGCCGTCCCACGCTCTTATTCCAGAACGGTGAAGGCGATTCAGACGGAAGTGCCGGTGAAAGCGTATTATGTGCAGAATCCGATGTATCACCTGGGGGAAACAACTGGCACCTTCAATGGCGTAACACTTCCAGTCTATGACCGTGAACGCACCGTCTGCGACTGCTTCAAGTACCGCACGAAGCTGGATAACGAGATATTCAACAAAGCAGTCAATGCTTATGTGGCGGATGAAAAGAAAAACCTTGCCAACCTTTCCAAATACGCAAAGGAAATGGGTGTTTATAAGAAAATGATGAGTGTGATGGAGGTGCTGCTGAATGGCTGACGTGGCTGCATCCGTGCTTGCACGGCTCAAAAACAAAGCTGCGCAAAGCGGCAGAAGCTATCAGCTCTGCTTGCAGCTTTTCTGCCAGGAAGAGTTCTTGCGCCGTCTGGAAAAGTCAAAATATGCAGAAAATTTGGTTCTTAAAGGCGGACTGTTCCTCTATTCTCTCACGAATTTTGATAGCCGTGTTACGGCTGATGTGGATTTCCTGCTCAGAAAGATGCCAAATACACCGAAACAGCTTCAAGCGATATTGGAGGAGATCATTGCAACCGAAACAGGCAACGATTTTATCACATTTGAAATCAAAAATGTGGCTCCCATTGCTGTGGCAAAGAAGTACGCCGGTATTGGTGCCTCCCTCGTAGCAAGGATAAAGAACACAAAAACACCCTTTGGCATTGATTTCGGCGTAGGAGATGTCATCGTGCCCAGGCAGGAAAAGAGGAAGATACCGACACAGCTTGATGGTTTTGAAGCGCCGACGGTCAACACATATTCGCTGGAAACGACTGTTGCTGAGAAGCTGGATGCGATCCTCAGCCTGATGGAGTTTTCCAGTCGGATGAAGGATTATTCTGCTATTCATAAGCTGGTTATCAAAGATGTTGTGGCATATAGCAATCGTAAGATTAAGGCAACTAAAGCTGTCGTAAAATAAGACTTACATAGAAAGGAAGTGTCTTCTATGAAACAGTTTCTTTACTTGGATACAGATATCGTTAACTCAATTATTGCACAAAGTGAAAAAGGCATTATTACAGGCTTCTCTACTGAAGAAGAGAATGGCGAGCAGAAATCCACAAACAAGTCAATCTCCGGCAATCTCGAAGGTGACGCTGGAGGAAAACTATTAAAAGTTTTTAATGCAGAGCTTAAACTTGATATCCGAGGAGGCATTGGCACGGAAAAGGAAGTACATTCGGCATCTCGAGAGATTATAACCAAAATACTTCACGATGCAGCATTCGACATTGCGTATGATAGTATTACCCCTGTATGTTTGACTTCTAATGGGCAGGATCAAGATGATTATGGTGCATATGTTGAGCTGACAAGAGTTTTCGATGTCGTTGATTTTGATTATCTGGAGAGAATTTTTTCAAAAGGCGGTCTGATTGAGTATTTAAAGAAAACAGAGAAAGAGAAAATTGAAACCACCGCATCCGTTGCAACAGAAAGTCTTAATCGTTCACAACAAAGATCAAATAGCAACGCAATCCGAGCCAAGATTAAAGAAGCAGTTGCTGCCAGCTGGAAACAGTATGATGGAATCAAAGAGATAATCGATATGATTCGCCAGATTATTCCTTATAACCGAATGCTGATTTCTTCGGATGGGTACCTTATCCCTTTGGATGATCGTTATTTCCGTATTGATGCACAGAACTTAGGATTCAAATATGGTGGTGAAATCACTTGCGTTGGGATGATTACAAATATTATCGGCGAAGATACCGATCCCAATGATTCGCAGAACATATTTGCTACACTACAATTTAGCGTAAATGAAGTTTTACGACAACTTCTACCAACAAAAGAAAGAAACCTGTGCGTAATCCATCCTATTGCTGTCTACTATGGAAACTAACCTGTGTAGCTATAACGCGCTAACGGGTCTTAGGGGGGCCTAACAAGATTTTACCGTTTTGCTCCGCGGAAGTAAAAATGGTCTGCTCACTTAGATGGCACAGAAAAAAACGGCGGCAGGGGTTTCTCCCTGCCGCCGTTGCGCTTATGCTGTGTAGATCAGTTCGCTATTCACAATCTCCATAGCCCTGCTTCGGATATTATTCATCCTGCCGACCCACTCCATTTGGTTGTCTGCCTTGAGTTGCTCCGTGACACCTTCCGCCTCGGCCATCTGCTTTACCAGCCGAAGAAACATCTCCTCCGCCTGTCGGTCGATGTCGGCAAGATAACCATTTAACTTGCCGCTTGTAAGAAGGGTCGCATAGCTTGCCCGGCGATGCTCCTTCAGATAGCGCCTGTGGCGCTGCCCCCACACGCCGATGGGCCGCTGTTCTTCTTCGGGCAGTTTCAGATCAGGGAGAAGATAATCCCCAACCCGTGTATAAGTACCGCCCATTTTCTCAAAAATCGTCTTAGCCATCGTTTGTTTCTACCTTTCAAAATCTATATTTTTTCGTCCTGTGCGCTGAGTTTGCTTTCGCTGCTGCTCCTTTTCCTGGGTCTGTGCAATCAGGTTGTCAATCTGCTGACTACCGAGGACTTTCTTCAGAAAGCGGAAATCTTTTAGTTCAGAGCGTAGAACAGTGTTCTCCTCTGCAAGTCGACCATTGCCTGCGGTCAGATGTTCATTCTCCCGGCATAGCCGATCGTTGGTGCTGTTCAGCCTATGGTAGCTGTCCAATGCCATGTAATAGTAATAGAATACCTCTCGAATAATCCCTTTCAGTTTTTTGATTAACGGGGTTGCAAACCGCTGTTTGTAGGTCTTGGCCGTCATCAGCGTGGGCGGTTCAGGAAGTTGAAACTCCGTGTCCGTTTTAATCCGCTGCTCCAGCTTTTCAATAGACTGCATGCCCTGATCGAAATTTGTGATCCGCTTCTGCACTGTTTCCAGCTCGTCCTGCTTTTCGGTCAGTACGGTATCCAGTGCAGCAATCTCTTTCTCCCGTTCCTGCTTTTTATAGTCCAGAACAGAAAGGTGCTTTTCGTGGGTGCCTTTCTGCTCCCACTGAATGTCATACCGCTCCATCACGGCGGCAAGCCGCTCCTTTTCGGACTGTACCCACTGCGCCCACTCGGTCGCACCTCGTGTGCCGCCCTTGAAGCCTTGCGCTGCCAGCGCCTGCTTCAGCGACACACGGGTGTCAAGCCCTCGCTTGCTCCCGGTGGTAAAGGGGACAAAATCAATGTGGATGTGGGGTGTAGCTTCGTCCATATGCAGATGCGCCGAGAACACCCGAAGGTTAGGATTGCGCTCCTGAAAGTCCTGATAATACTTGTCCTGTACGGTTAGTGCCAGCTCCGCATACTCGCCGGTGGCGCTCATATCCTCCTTGTTTCCGATTTGCAGGATGATCTCGTGGAAGGGCTTCTCCTGATTGCCGGGACGGATTTTCTCGTAGTAATTTGAAATGCGTCTATCTGCACGGGCCTGCTTCTCGTTGTAGCGTTTCAGGGCTTCGTCGAAAAGCTGATGGTACACGGCCTGGATGCGCTCATTGCAGTAGTCAATATTCAGGTGTGTGCGGTTTCCATCCACATTCTCCGCCCGAAATTTGCGGCTGTTGTGATTGACAGATCCTTTGCCAACCTCGACGCTGATCGTTCTCTTCATAAAATATCACTTCCTTTCGCCCTCCGGCCGCAGCCGGGGTTCTGTTACTCTTGTCAAGAGTAACGCAAAAGCACTTTTGACAGCCTGCAGCCATCAAAAGATGCTATTGCGCTCTCCGAGGGGGCTATGGGGCGTTGCCCCGGCAACTGCGGTTGCCTCCCCAGCAGGGCTGCCCTTTGAAAAGGTCACCCTGCACCCTGCCGAAACTTCTGTGACGGTGTGTGACGATGGTGACGGTATTTTTGATACCGCACACACTCATAGAAATATCGTCACACCGTCACATATCGTCACGACCGCTCTGCCGCTGCAAGCTTTACAGTGCGCTCGTTCCGATTGCGGCTGCTTTCATATCGGATGCCATATTCATTCAGCAGCCGTCCGGCGTTGACATTTAGTCGCCTTGTCAGAGCATTGGGCTTCATATCCACGCCGAGAATCGACGCAAGTTCCGTGGGCGTTCCTGCCCACTCCTTACCACCCGAAGAAAGAAAAGCCGAAACCTGTTCCAGCAGCGGCTCCGGCGGCGCTTTCCAAAGTTCCGTTTCCACACGCTCCAGCTCCCACGCAAGGGTTTCCTCGTTGCGGAAAAGGTGCAGCCGTTGATCCGGCTGGTCTCTGCCGGACACATCAAGGCAAGCAGCGTTGCCGGTGCGTTTTTCCTTGATGAGCAGAAACGCTCCGTCTGCTGCACCCAGCAGACCGTTGGTGCCAGAAATCATATCAAACTTATCGTCTGACTGCTGCTTTCTGGTGTGATGGACTAGAAGCAGGCAGATACCATAGCTATCCGCCAGCGCCTTCAACCGAGTGATGATCTGATAGTCGTTGGCATAGCTATAGTTTTCCCCGCCGACTTCCCGCACCTTCTGAAGTGTGTCTATGATGATAAGGGCAGTGTCCGGATGTTCCCGCAGAAAATTGGTAAGCTGCTCGTCCAGACCGCTGCCAAGTTGACCGGCCGAAACAGAGAAGAACAGGCTCTCGTTTTCTGCCGTGCCGAACATCCGATAGGAACGCTCCTGCAAGCGGCGGTAATCGTCCTCAAGGGCGAGATACAGCACAGTGCCTTTGTGGACTGGATAATTCCACAACGGTGTGCCGGTGCTGATATGATAGGCGAGCTGAGTCATCAGAAAGCTCTTACCAAGCTTCGGAGCGCCGACAAAAAGGTAAGTACCTCGGTAGAGCAGACCGTCCACAAGGGGCGGTTTGCTCTGGTACACATTGTCCAGCAGTTCAGACATTGACACGGTTTTCAGGTAGGACGGGTCCATCATTCGCAGAATTTCTCTCTGCATTTCATCAAACCCCTTGAAATCTGTGTCAAAATCGGTTAAACTATTGTTCGCAAGGTTTCGGGATGACTGCTCCGTATCTGCGCCAACAGATACATTCGGAGCGGTCATTTCTTTTTCTTTGGTCATTCGGATTTCTCCTTCATTCCGCCGAGAATATCGGCGATCATTTCAATTAGGTCAAGCAGTTCATCATTGACTGTGCCACCAGCCTCGATGCGCTGCAATTCTGCAAATACCTCCGCAAGCTGATTCCGCAGCGTCTTGAATACTCTGGGGTTTCCCTGCACCACTACATCCCTGTGGGTGAGCCGCCGGGTGATATAGTCCTGCTTGGTCAGCCCGGAGAGCTGCACATAGCGTTCGATTTGAGCATTTTCCTCCGGTGACACCCGAAAAGCAATCGTTTTACTGCGCCAGCGATTATGCTCGTCCCTGTTCTTCAATGACATCGTTTACACCGTCCTTTCTGAATTGATTGAGCTTGTCTGCCATATCGCTTTGTGTAGAGGGGAATAGGTGAGCGTAGTTATAAGTGATATTGATGCTTTCGTGTCCTACCCGGTCAGCAATCGCTACCGCCGAATATCCCATTTCAATCAGAAGCGAAATATGGCTGTGTCTCAAATCGTGGATTCGGATCCTCTTGACCCCCGCAGCCTTGGCGCCTCTGTCCATTTCGTGATGAAGATAGCTTTTCGTGACTTCAAACAGCCGGTCATTTTTGCCGATTCGGTAGAGCTGTTTCATATAGTCCTGCATTTCTTCACAGAGGAACTCTGGCATTTTGATCGTCCGGTTACTTTTCGGCGTTTTCGGGTCAGTGATGATGTCCCGGCCACCGATACGCTGATAGGATTTGCTGATCGTGACCGTCTCCCGGTCAAAATCGAAATCCGCCGGGGTCAGCGCCAGCAGTTCACCCTCCCGGATGCCGCACCAATACAGCATTTTAAAGGCATAGAAAGAAACAGGCTTGTCCATCATTTCTTCGGAAAATTTCTTGTATTCCTCCTGCGTCCAGAAAAGCATCTCTCTTGCCTTGGCCTTTCCCATATTGCCGACCTTGGCGGCGGGGTTGTCTTTCAGCCCATAGAATTTCACGGCGTGATTGAAAATTGCACTGAGCTGATTGTGCAGAGTTTTGAGATATACCGGCGAATATGCCTCGCCGCTCTTATCCCGACATTTGATCATCTCATTTTGCCAAGCGATAATGTCTTTGGGCTGGATCGAGTTCATTTTCCGCTTGGCGAAGTAGGGAAGCAGTTTGGTGCGGATGATATGCTCCTTGGTGTGCCAAGTGTTCTCTTTCAGCCGGTTCTTCATATCGGCTGTGTAGGTGTCGATAAAGCTCTCAAAGGTCATATCCAGATCGGCTTCCACTTTGTGAAGCTGTTCCCGCTCCCAAGCAAGAGCTTCTCGTTTAGTTGGAAAGCCTCGCTTCGTAGACTGGTGGACGTTGCCCTGCCAATCCGTAAAACGGTAGTAGACCTTCCAAGTGTTGTTTTTAGTATCTTTGTAAACGGACATTTTTACCTCTCTTTCTGAACGGTACCGTAACAGGTGCGCTCCATAAAATACTGTTTGTTGACTCGTCCCGAAATCGTGAGGAAGCCCTTGTTTTTCAACTCCTCATTCAGCTTCTGGACGATTTTGTAGGCATAGGATTTGGAAATGCCCAATTCCTGCGCAACTTCGTCCACTCTCATAAAGCTTATGTTTTCCATTTCATCACCCCTTTCGTTTTGATTGTTGGAAAATTTTTGACCACATTATGATTTGCCCAAGCGGGTACGCCATTACCGTGCGCACGACGGTTATTCTGTTGTCCGCAAATAGCCTAACGCTATTTGCTATTGCTATTATACTAAGCAAATTTGCTATTGTCAAGTGGTGTATGGAATAATATTTAGCTTTTTTGTTTTTGCTATCTTGACACGACCTAAATTCATATGCTATGCTGATTGCACAGTATAAAAATGAGGAGCGTAATTGCTATGGCAATCGGTGAGAGAATTCGATTCTTCCGCAATTTGCGGGGAATGACACAAAAATATTTGGGGCAGGTAGTCGGCTTTCCGGAAAAAACTGCCGACATCCGTATGGCGCAGTATGAATCCGGCAGCAGAACGCCCAAGGCAGAGCTGACGGCGAACCTCGCAGCTGCACTGGGGGTATCGCCGCTGGCACTGTCCGTGCCGGACATTGACAGCTATCTCGGTCTGATGCACACCCTGTTCACCTTAGAGGATCGTTACGGTCTGACAGTAGAAACAGGCGAAAACGGCATTTCTTTGCGTGTTGACCCCCGGAAAGGGAAGGATGCCGCCGTTTTTTCCGAAATGCTTGCTGCGTGGGCACAGCAGGCGGAAAAGCTCCGCAAAGGAGAAATCAGCCGGGAGGACTATGATCAGTGGCGTTACAATTACCCGCGGTATGACAAGACTTCCGGCTATGTGCAAGTGCCATCCCAGCAACTCAGTGACGCTATGGTAAAAGCCTTCAAGCATCGTTTGAAAAAGGACTAATCCCACAAACGCAAAAGAGCTATCTGACCTCTTTAACAGAAATCAGATAGCTCTTTATTCTTGGATAATCTTAAAATGTTGTCATTTTGTTGTCACGAGGTAATTCCGTAACGCAAAAGTCCAGCATTTTCAAGGCTTTTCAGTCTTTCGGGGATTATTCCCACTCAATACTCGCCGGCGGCTTGGTCGTCACGTCCAGCACGACGCGATTCACATGCGGCACTTCATTGACAATCCTTGCGGAAATCGTGCGCACGACGTCGTACGGGATGCGCGCCCAGTCGGCGGTCATGAAGTCGTCCGTCGTGACCGCGCGGATGGCGACGGTGTAGTCGTACGTCCGCTCGTCGCCCATGACGCCCACGGAGCGGATGCCCGTCAGGACGGTGAAATACTGGTGGATATCGGCGTCCAGACCGGCCTTGGCGATTTCCTCGCGCAGCACCGCGTCGCTCTCGCGGACAATCTCCACCTTTTCCGGGGTCAGGTCGCCGATGACACGAATCGCCAAACCGGGGCCGGGGAACGGCTGACGCCAGACAAGATCGTGCGGGAGACCAAGCGTTTCGCCCAGCGCGCGCACTTCGTCCTTGAACAGCATCCGCAGCGGCTCAATCAGCTGCGTGAAGCCGAGTTCCTTGGGCAGGCCGCCGACGTTGTGGTGGCTCTTGATGACCGCCGCGCCCGTCGCCTGACCACTCTCGATAACGTCCGGGTAAATCGTGCCCTGCGCGAAGTAATCCAGCTTGCCGAGCTTTTCGGATTCCGCCTTGAATACTTTCAGGAAGTCGCGGCCGATAATCTTGCGCTTCGTTTCGGGGTCGGAAACGCCCTTCAAATCCTCATAGAAGATTTTGCTGGCGTCGGACGCAACCAGACGCACGGGGAAAGTGTGCGTGAACACATTCACCACCTGCTCGGTTTCGCCCTTGCGCATGAAGCCGTGGTCAACGTAGACGCAGGTCAGGCGGTCGCCGATGGCCTTATAAATCAGCGCCGCCGCGACGGAGGAGTCCACGCCGCCGGAAAGTCCCAGCAGCACCGTGCCCTTGTCGCCCACGATTTCGCGGATGTTGGCAATCGCCGTCTGCGCGTAGGTTTCCATCGACCAGTCGCCCACGCAGCCGCAGATATTCAGGAAGTTCTCGATGACCGCGCGTCCCTCGTCGGAGTGGGTCACTTCCGGATGGAACTGCACGCCGTAGATGCGCCGGTCGTCGTTCGCCATCGCCGCAACGGGGCAGTTCGTGCTGTGCGCAATCGGGTGGAAACCAGCCGGGCACTTCTTCACCTGATAGGTATGGCTCAGCCAGCAGGAGGAAGCATCCGACATGCCGGAGAGCAGGCTCGTCTTATCGTCCATCGTCACGGTGATTCGGCCATATTCGCGCTGTGCCGCCTTTTCCACCGTGCCGCCCAGCAAATACGCCGTCAGCTGCATTCCGTAGCAGATGCCCAGCACCGGCACGCCCAGCTGATACACGCCCTCGTCGCAGCGGGGGGCATCCTGTTCCAGCACGCTCGCCGGGCCGCCGGAGAGAATCACGCCCACGGGGTTCTGCGCGCGAATCGTCTCCAGACTCGCGTCATAGGGCAGGACGCAGGAATACACATGGCATTCGCGCACGCGCCGCGCAATCAGCTGCGTGTACTGTCCGCCGAAATTCAGAATGACGATTTTCTGTGTTTCCGCCATTGATTGATTTCCTCCACTATTTCTTTCCCAGTTTCAAATTTCAAATTGCAAAAGCAGCACCATGTTTACACACAATGCTACCTTATATTGTGCCACATTTCCGCCGTGAAAGCAAGCCCCTGCACGGCTTTTTTTCCTGGCTGCTGATTAGTTTACACGTTAGCCTTACGTTGTTTCCTTTCATTGTTCCTTTCGGTGAAAATTTCGCCATATTTATCAGCTTTTTTCTTCTTTTGCCGCTTGACAAGGGCATTTTTCCGGGTTATAATACCCATATACCTAACTGTTAAGCTAACAGGAAGAGAGGACTGCTTCATGTTTCGTCAGGATTGTTCGCACCATCTGCTTACGACCATTCTGCCCTTCTGGGAGAACCTGACCGATTGGGAGCGCGGCGGCTGGTTCGGCTATGTGAATCATGACCTGTCCGTGGAGCGCGGGGCACACAAGGGCTGCATCCTCAACAGCCGCATTCTGTGGACATTTTCGACGGCGGCGCGGGTGACGGGCGATAAGTCCCTGCTGCGCTATGCGCGCCATGCGTTCGCATTCCTGCCGCATTTTGAGGATACCGAGCGCGGCGGCGTGTACTGGTCGGTGACGGCGGACGGTGAGCCGCTGGACAAGACAAAGCACACCTATTGTCAGGCATTCGCGATTTACGGCTTGGCGGCGTACATGCGCGCCATCGGCGAAAGCGACCCGGATTACATCCCCGCGTGCGACAAGGCGATGGCGCTTTTCCGCCTGATTGAGACGAAGTGCAGCGACGCGGGCGGCTACGGCGAGGCCTACGAGCCGGATTTCACCCCCGTCGGCAACGAGAAGCTGTCCGACAACCCGAAGCTGATGGAGCGCCACGAGACGGCGTCCCGCACGATGAACACGCTGCTGCACGTTTTGGAGGGCTATGCGGAATTATACCGCGCCGTGCCGAACGAAGCTGTGCGCCGCGCCGGAGAAGTCTGCTTAGAGCGCTTCCTGAACGTGATGTACAATCCGGGCAAGCGCCGCTTGGAGGTCTTCTACGACCGCAATTATCGCTCTTTGCTGGACATGCAGTCCTTCGGGCACGACATTGAGGCCTCGTGGCTGATTTGGGACGCGGCAGAGACGCTGCTGCCCGAATCAAGCCGTGCGCCGTATCTGCACATGTGCCTGACGCTGGCGGAAGCTGTCCGCGAACGCGCATTCACCGACCACGGCTTGGAGAACGAAGTCGTCGAGGGCAAAGTTGACCACACGCGTGTCTGGTGGGTACAGGCGGAGACGGTGCTGGGCTTCCTGAATGCCTACGAGCTGACAGGTGCATCCACTTGGCTGAGGCAGGCGGAAGCGCAGTTTGCCTACATCCGCCGCGCCTTCGTTGACCCGCGTCCGAACAGCGAGTGGTTCTGGTCGCTGACCGAATCAGGCATCCCGACGGACAAGCCGATTGTGGAAGAGTGGAAGTGTCCGTACCACAACAGCCGCATGTGCCTGCGGGTGATGGAGCATCTGGCGTAATGTTCCATCGGCTATCGCGCTGATGCTTGCATTCATGCTGTTTTTACCTTTCTGAATGTGCTTTCGCCTTGCGCAGGGGGTTCGCTCCTGCGGGAGCGACAAGGGGGCAATGGAAACAGACGAAGTCTGCGGTCGCCCCCTTGACCCCTTCGCAATGCACACTCCTGTTTATTGGTTTGTATTGCTGCTTAGGAACGAAAAGCACACTAACTAAAAAACTTCCGATACAATTCAATTAACTTAGGAGGGCACCGAAGGTTTCCAAAGGGCGATCGGAAAGCCCTTTGGTCGCCTCCGCAGAGGCGAAACCCCTGCGTCAACAAGCACAAAAGCATCAAGAAATCCGAAAATCAACGAAAAAAACGGACTTTGCCCTCGCAAACATCCACAAATCTGGAGGTTTTATTTCACCATGAGCGGTATCACCATGCGTGACATTGGGCGGCAGCTGGGGGTCAGCGCCGTCACCGTGTCGAAGGCGCTCGCGGGAAAATCCGGTGTGAGTGAGGAAATGCGGCAGAAAATCATCCGCCGCGCATCCGAACTCGGCTATGTCAACCCCAACGCGCCGCAAACCACGCCCACATCCGGTTTGGATGTCGGCATCCTCATTCCGGAGAATTTTTTCTCCGTCGTGTCCTTTTATGCAACTTTCTACAAGCAGCTCGTGCAGGCGCTGACCGACGCGGGGCATTTCGGCATCATGGAACTGGTCACGCATGATATGCAGACCGCGCTGACCCTGCCGAATCTCCTGCGTTCGCGCCACGTCGATGCGCTCATCTGTCTGGGGCAGCTGACCTCCCCGCATATGCAGCTGCTGACGCGGCAGGAAATGCCCGTCATCTGTCTGGACTTCCACGACCCCTTTGTCACCACTGACGCCATTGTCAGCGACAACGCGTTCGGCGCGGCGCAGTTGACCTACTGGCTGATTGAGCAGGGGCATCGGGACATCGGCTTCGTCGGGGATATCAAGGCAACGTCCTCCATCATGGAACGCTACCTCGGTTTCCTTTCCGCAATGCTGATGAAGGATTTGCCCGTGCGCCCCGAATGCGTTTTTTCTGACCGCAGCCCAGAAGGGAACACGTTCCACACCTTCCAGCTGCCGGAGAAAATGCCGACCGCGTTCGTCGTGAACTGCGATATGTCCGCGCAGGCGCTGATTACCGACCTGCAAAGCCGCGGCTACCGCGTGCCGGAGGACATTTCCGTCGTGGGCTTCGATGATTTCTGCCCGACCGCTGGAAACACGCCGCCGCTGACAACCTTCCGTGTCAATTGCCCCGCGATGTGCCGCATGGCGGTCAAGCTGATTGGCGAGCGCTGCGCGGGCGACCGCAAAACCGTCGGGCGCGTGGTGATTGGCGGCGAATGTGTCTTCCGTGATTCCGCCGCGCCGGTGTCTGTCATGCACTGATTCATGAATCCCGGAGAGCAACTGCTTTCCGTTAAACAACCAAGAAAGAGGTATGTACACATGGCTGTCAAGATGCTCAACGTCCCCTCCCTTCCCAACATTCCGTGGCAGGAGAAGCCGGCTGACTACAAGCTTTCCTCCCCCGTCTGGCGTTACAGCGAGAACCCCGTCATGGGGCGCAATCCCACGCCGGAAATTGCCCGCATCTTCAACTCCGCCGTTGTGCCGTGGGAGGATGGCTACATTGCCGTTCTGCGCGGCGAGCAGGTCAACGGCGTCCCGTATGTCTACCTCGGACATTCCAAGGACGGCATTCACTGGGACGTCGAGCGCGAAAAAGTGCCCTTTGTGGATGACAACGGCAACCCGAAAATGCCGCACTACGCCTATGACCCGCGTCTGGTGAAGGTGGATGACACCTACTACATCATTTGGTGCACCGACTTCTACGGTGCTGCCATCGGCATGGCGAAGACGAAGGACTTCAAAACCTTCACGCGCATTGAGAACCCCTTCATCCCCTTCAACCGCAACGCCGTGCTGTTCCCGCGCAAGGTGAACGGCAAGTTTAAGCTCCTGTCCCGCCCGTCCGACTCCGGCCACACGCCCTTCGGTGATATTTTCATCTCCGAATCGCCCGACATGGAGTACTGGGGACACCATCGCCATGTGATGGGGCGTGGCAGCAACTGGTGGGAGTCCGTCAAGATTGGCGGCGGCGCTGCCCCCATCGAAACGACCGAAGGCTGGCTGCTGTTCTACCACGGCGTCGCGACCACCTGCAACGGCTTCGTGTACTCCATGGGCGGCGCGATTCTGGACATCAACGAGCCGTCGAAGGTGCTGTACCGCTGCGAAAACCACCTGCTGACGCCGGAAGAGCCTTACGAAACGACTGGCTTCGTGCCGAACGTCGTTTTCCCCTGCGCTACATTGCAGGACGGCGACACCGGCCGCATCGCCATCTACTACGGCGCGGCGGACACCAACGTCGGTCTGGCGTTCACCACGGTGGACGAGGTTGTCACCTACATCAAGGCGCACTCCAAGCTCCAATGGGGCGACGACATCGCGCAGGACGATTTCTGATTTTGCGGGGATGTACGAGTGCGTACATCCCTCTTTTTGTGCAGGAGGAGGCGCCAGAGGCGCTGCCTCTGGACTCCGCAAGGGAGAATGAAACGGGACGAAGTCCCCTCCCTTGAC
>ENA-OURS01001148-OURS01001148.1-human-gut-metagenome-genome-assembly--contig:-NODE-1148-length-24869-cov-49.295519_pt1 | contig 24869 bp, 22 predicted proteins | sample MGYA00242109_ERZ509010 | MGnify/ENA primary metagenome ERZ509010 (study PRJEB26280, sample SAMEA2338774) | human gut metagenome | biome: human gut; feature: human-associated habitat; material: faeces... | reverse complement strand
TCAGAACGTCGTGAGACAGTTCGGTCCCTATCTGTCGTGGGCGCAGGATATTTGATGGGAGCTGTCCCTAGTACGAGAGGACCGGGACGGACGTACCTCTGGCGCACCAGTTGTTCTGCCAAGAGCATAGCTGGGCAACTACGTACGGATCGGATAAACGCTGAAAGCATCTAAGCGTGAAGCCGACCCAAAGATAAGATATCCCACTGTTTCAAACAGGTAAGATCCCTTGAAGACTACAAGGTTGATAGGCACGATGTGTAAGTGGAGTGATCCATTCAGCAAGCGTGTACTAATAGATCGAGGGCTTGACCACAATTCGCTTGAGACTCTCAAGAAAAGTCAACGAAAGCAAGTAGCAGTGATTATTCAGTTTTGAAGGCACGTCCTTCTAAAAACACTGGACAAACAGTAGACCGTATGGTATACTGAACCAGTCATATGGTCGGTGACGATGACGGTGAGGTTCCACCTGTTCCCATTCCGAACACAGAAGTTAAGCTCACTCGTGCCCAAGATAGTTCGCTGGAAACGGCGCGTGAAAATAGGTAGTCGCCGACTCATAGTTATCAAGATGTTTGAAACCGCATCTTGATAATATGCACCTCTAGCTCAGTTGGTAGAGCAACTGACTCTTAATCAGTGGGCCCAGGGTTCGAGTCCCTGGAGGTGCACTCACAAAAGAGCGTTGAATCGTAAGATTCAACGCTCTTTTTTATTATGCAACCCCAAAAATTTCCACTTGACAATCCAATATTGCCTTGCTATAATCCAATTTGCAACTAAGTTGCAAATTCAAATTAGAGAGGGGAGGGCAATGGAATGAACTGCACTGCAAAACAACGCCGCGCTGCGTGGATTCTGCTTGTCGGATTAAGAAATGCCTGTCCGTATGATTCTTGATATCAAACAATGGAGAGCATTTCTATGAAAAAACTCAAACGTATATTCGCTGTATTTTTTTGCCTTTTACTGGCTTCTGGCATTTTGGGTGGCTGTGGGAAGGCCGCATCTTCGTCCGCTCCTGCACCGTCTGCATCGCAGAGTGGCAGCAAGCCGCTGAAAATCGTCACGACTATTTTCCCGGAGTATGACTGGGTGTGCGAAATCCTCGGCGACAAGGCCGATCATGCCGAGGTTACCATGCTTCTGGACAACGGCGTAGATTTGCACAGTTATCAGCCCACCGCAGATGATATCATTAAGATCTCGGACTGTGACTTGTTCATCTACGTTGGCGGCGAATCGGATGGCTGGGTGGAGGATGCCTTGAAGGAAGCCGCCAATAAGGATATGCAGGTCATCAACCTGCTGGATGTGCTGGGCGAGCAGGTAAAAGAGGAGGAAGTCGTAGAAGGCATGGAGGCCGGGGAAGAAGAATCCGAGGATGAAGATGAGCCGGAGTATGATGAACACGTCTGGCTGTCCCTGAAGAACGCCGAGACCCTCTGCAACGCCATCACCGATGCACTGGAAGAAATCGACCCGGCCAACAGGGATGCCTATGCTGCCAACGCTGCATCCTATCTGGAAAAGCTGGCCGCTCTGGATGGCAAATATCAGACGGTGGTGGACAATGCCGCCCGGAAAACCGTGCTGTTCGGCGACCGTTTCCCGTTCCGCTATCTGGTGGACGATTATGGTCTGAGCTATTATGCCGCGTTTGTAGGCTGCTCTGCGGAAACGGAAGCCAGCTTTGAGACCATTTCTTTTCTTGCTGGCAAGGTGGATGAACTGGGGCTGCCCTGTGTGCTGACCATTGAGGGCGCACAGCATAAAATCGCTGAAACCATCGTGCAGAATTCTGCCGCCAAGAACCAGTCCATCCTGACGCTGAATTCCATGCAGTCCACCACATCCGCCGATGCGGTAAACGGCACGACCTATCTTTCCGTGATGGAAAGCAACCTTGACGTGTTGAAACAGGCTCTGAACTAAAGGAAGGAACCATCATGTCTCAGCTCATTTGTAAGAACCTTCTCGTTGGCTATGAGGGAAAGGCCATTCTGGATCCTCTGAATTTTGAGATCCACGCAGGTGACTATCTTTGCGTGGTCGGAGAAAACGGTGCGGGCAAAAGCACCTTGATGAAAACGCTGCTCGGTTTGCAGCAGCCCATTTCCGGGCAGATCGAGATGGGCGATGGTCTGCGCCAGAACGAGATCGGCTATCTGCCCCAGCAGACCATCGTGCAGAGAGATTTTCCGGCGTCGGTGCAGGAGATCGTGTTGTCTGGCTGCCAGAGCCGCTGCGGTCTGCGTCCGTTTTACAGTCGTGAAGAAAAGCAGCTTGCGCAGAATGCCATGCGCAAAATGCAGATCGAACCGCTGGCAAAACGCTGCTACCGGGAGCTTTCCGGCGGTCAACAGCAGCGCGTCCTTCTGGCGCGCGCCCTCTGTGCTACCCGGAAAATGCTGCTTCTGGACGAGCCTGTTTCCGGACTTGACCCAAAGGTGACTGCGGAGATGTACCATCTGATCGAAACGCTGAACCGACAGGAGGGCATTACTGTCCTGATGATCTCCCATGACATTCGGGCTGCGGCTTGCTACGCCAGCCACATTCTCCATATCGGCGAAAGCGTCTTTTTCGGCACACGGGGAGAGTATCTGCAAAGCCCGCAGGGGCGGCTGTTTGCGGCTGGGAAAGGCGGTGCCGTATGAACGTGTTGGAAAAGCTGGCCTTTTACTGGAACTATCCTTTTGTCCGCTATGCGCTCATCGTGGGCGTTCTGATTGCCCTGTGTTCTTCGCTGCTGGGCGTGACGCTGGTGCTGAAACGATTCTCCTTTATCGGAGATGGCCTTTCTCATGTGGCGTTCGGCGGCATGGCCGTTGCGACCGTATTGGGAATGTCCGACCATATGCCGCTGACGCTGGCCGTGACTGTGGCCTGTGCAGTCCTGCTGCTGCACACCGGGCAGAACACCCAGATCAAAGGCGATGCTGCCATTGCGATGGTGTCCGTTGGCGCGCTTGCAATGGGCTATCTGCTGATGAATCTGTTCTCGACCTCGGCAAACCTGTCCGGCGACGTGTGCAGCACCTTGTTTGGCTCTACCTCGATTCTGACCCTGACAAAATCAGAGGTCTGGCTCTGCATCGGGCTGTCCATCGTTGTAGTTCTGGTGTTTGTGTTGTTCTACAATAAGATATTCGCTGTCACTTTTGACGAAACCTTTGCAAAGGCGGTCGGAACCAATGCGAACGGATACAATCTGCTGATCGCCATTGTCATTGCCGTCATCATTGTGCTGGCCATGAACCTTGTCGGCTCGCTGCTGATTTCTGCACTGGTGATTTTCCGGCTCTTTCGGCCATGCGCCTGTGCAAGAATTTCTGCGCCGTCACCATCTGCTCGGCGGTACTGTCCGTGAGCTGTGCCTTTGTGGGCATCGTGGCTTCCATCCTAGCCGGAACGCCGGTTGGCTCGACCATTGTTGCGGTTGACATGGCAGCGTTTGGTTTGTGCTGTCTGGCCGGAAAACTGCTGGGGAGGGCATCATGAAACGATTCTTGAAAGGGCTTCTGCTGCTGGGTATCGCCGCTGCATTGACCGCCTGCGGTGCAAAATCTGAAACAGCATCTTCTGTGGTGACGGTCCTGCCGGAGCCCACATCCTCCAATGCTGCTACTGCGCCCGCCCCGGAACATTCTATGCAGCTCCCGGAAAGCAGCACTGCTGATGCAAGCGATATTCACGCCGGGATGGATGCAGAGATTGACCTGACCTTACTCAGCGATACGGTTGTGAACGCAGAAGTTTACAATATGCTCGTTACCCCGGAGAATTACACCGATAAAATCGTTCGTATGACGGGCGAATATCAGGAGTACATAGATGAGCAGACCGGTGAGCTGTATCACTCCTGTGTCATCTACGATGCGCTTGCCTGCTGCCAGCAGGGAGTGGAGTTCGTGCTGACCGATGGCGATTACCCGGAAGAAGGCACACCCATTACCGTGGTGGGGCGGTATGAAACCTATACAACACCGTACTATGATTACTTTCATCTGGTGGATGGAGTAAGAGAGTAATTGATTGGCGGAAAGAGGTGCTCCATGCGGATTTTTTCCAGCGTCAGCAGCTTTGCCTTTTTGTCGATGCCGCCTGCGTAGCCGGTCAGGCTGCCGTTGGCGCCGACGACCCGGTGGCAGGGGATGATGATGGAAATCTCGTTGTGCCCGACCGCCCCGCCCACGGCCTGAGCCGACATCCGGGGAAGACCGTGCATCGCCGCCAGCTGCTTTGCCAGTGCGCCGTAGGTCGTGGTCTGGCCGTAGGGGATCTGGAGCAGCAGCGCCCAGACTTCCTGCCGGAAGGGGGAACCAATGGGGTGGAGCGGCGGAGTGAAGTCCGGCTCTTGCCCGCGGAAGTAAACATCCAGCCAGCGCTTGGCTTCGCGGAGGATGGGCGTTTCCTGCGCCTTATGCTCCGGGTCCAGCGTATCGGCGAAATATTTTTCGCCATCGAACCAGAGTCCGGTCAGGCCGACCTCATCCGCTGCCAGCAGGATGCCGCCCAGCGGGGAATCGTAGTGCAGCGTGTACATCATGGCGGGTTCCCTTTCATTTCACCCCGCGCACCACTTGCAGCAGGATCGTTTCGGTGTCCCACTGCTTCTGCCCGGCTTCGTATTGCGCAAGGCGGGTGGCGAAGCGGTGGTTGGTCTGCCGCTTCATCTCGTCGGCTTCGGCAGAAGTGACCGGCTGGCCCGGAAGCTGAAGCAGACTGTCGATGTTGTCCAGCGCGGCACTGCGGCCGGCCTCGAAGATGGCGCGGGCCAGTTCCGGGGAACAGGTAGGGTCGTCGGGGGTCAGGGAGAGCACGACGTAGCGGCTGGACACCTCCCGGAAGCCGAAGTGTTCCATGTTGGCGGGCAGCTCACTCTCGCTTTGGGCGTAGGCCCCGACGGCATTTTCCTGCACAACGCGGTCAAAGAAAGGCGTGACCCGCTCCCAGATGCAGCGCTCGAAGTCGCTTTCCTCCTGCACGCAGGGGGCTGGGCAGTTGACGCCCCGGCGGGAGCTGAGCACAAGGCAGACGCCGCCCGGCTTGAGGACGCGGTACTGCTCCCCATAGAACGCGGAGGGCTCGATGTGCTCGACGACGGTGTTGGAAATGGTCCCATCGAAGCTTTCATCGAGGAAGGGGAGGGCAGCGGCGTCGCCCTCCAAGAAGCGAGCCTGTGGGACGGCGTTCTGCGCGAAGGCGACGAAAGCGCTGTCTCGGTCGATGCCGGTCACGTCGGCGTCCGGGTACCACCGGGTCAGCGATTCAGCCAGCGCGCCGGGGCCGCAGCCGATCTCCAATAGGCGGGAGCGCCCTTCCAGCCCGAAGAGCGGCTGATACTGGGGCCAGTACCTATCCGAAAAGCGCAGACGGCGGGTGTCATACAGGGTATGGATGCTCTGAATGTAGGATGACCAGACGGTATTCATAAGCGCCTCCTTTTCTTGGAGGTCAAGCGTAGCAGATTTTGCACGCAGTGTCAAGAAAAAACGGAGTGATTGAAAAGCTTTGCGTAATTTTGTATAATAAAACTGGATTTTTGCCGAACATGGAAAACAGGGGAGGTGCGGGGCGTGATCCGAGTGGCCATCGTGGAGGACGAAGAGGCGGTGCGGGAGCAGCTGCTGGGCTATGTGCAGCGCTACACCCGGCAATACGGCACGACCTTTGAAGTAAGAACATTTTCGGACGGGGTGGAGATCTTGGAGGGGTATCGCCCGGTTTACGATCTCATCCTGCTGGATGTGGAGATGAAGCATCTGGACGGCATGGAAACGGCCCAGCGCATCCGGGCGCTGGATTCAGACGTGATGATCGTCTTCATCACCAACATGGCGCAGTATGCCATCAAGGGCTATGCGGTGGGGGCACTGGACTACGTGCTGAAGCCGGTGCCCTATTTTGCGTTTTCCCAGCAGCTTCAAAAGGCGGAGGAGCAGCTGCGCCGCCGTACCCGGCACTATCTGGTTGTGCCGGTGGAAGGTGGTCTGCGGCGGCTGGACACCTCCCGCATTTACTATATAGAAAGCGAGGGCCACCGGGTGCGTTTTTACACCGAAGAGGGCGACTTTGCGGCCCCCGGCGCGCTGAAGGCACTGGAAGAAAAGCTGGCCGACCGCCCCTTTGCCCGCTGCAACAGCGGCTACCTTGTCAATCTGGCGCAGGTACAGGCCGTGCAGCAGAACACGGTGCAGGTTGGGCCCTATGAGCTGCAGGTCAGCCGCCCCAAGCGAAAGAGCTTCCTTGCGGCGCTGACCGACTACATCGGGGGTGACGGCTTATGATCGAGCTGCCCAATATCCCGCGCCTCTATACGGCGCTGGCGGAGGTGCTGGCCGTCTGCCTGTACGCCGACCGTCTGCCGCTGCGGTGCGGAAAGACCGCCACAGGGGCGATCACCGTGGTCTGGGTGATCGTGCTGGGGGCTTTTCTGAAATGCACCGGCTTTGTGCCGCTGATGTGGTGGATCCCCTGTATGCTCTGTGCGGTGAGTCTGCTCTACATCTACCTTTGGAGCACCCGGTGCGTGAACTGGCTGGAAGCGCTGTATACCACGGCGCGGGCCTTTATGCTGGCCGAACTGGCCGCCAGCGTGGAGTGGCAGCTCCACTGCTGGGTCTTCCCGCACCGCAGGGGCGGCGACCCGCTGGCACTGCTGCTGTTGGTGGTCGTGTACGGTGCGGTGTATGGGGTGATGTACTGGCTGGAGACCAGCCGCCCCCAGCCCAGCGGACATCTGGACATCAGCAACAAAGCGGCGCTGGTGGCGGTGGTCATGGCCGGGACCGTCTTTGCGGTGAGCAACCTGCTGTTTTTGGGCAACGGCAAGGTCACGATGATGCTGTACTATGTTCGCACGCTGGTGGATATCTGCGGCGTGCTGATCTTGACGGTCCAGCAGGACCAGCTGCGGGAAGCGGCCCTGCACAAGGAGCTGACCGCGCTGGACAGCGTGCTTCACCGCCAGTACGAGCAGTACAAGCGGAGCAAGGAGGGCGTCAAGCTCATCAACCGTCGCTACCACGAGCTGAAAGTTCAAATCGCCGACATCCGCGCCGAGCGGGACCGCGCCAAGCAGGACGCGGCCTTGGCTCGGATGGAGTCGGGCATCCTGCAATATGAGGCCGAGAACAAGACCGGCAACCCGGTGTTGGACACCCTGCTGACGGCCAAGAGCATGGACTGTCAGGAAAAACAGATCCAGATGACCAGCGTAGCCGACGGTCGGGCGCTGAATTTCCTGACCACGCGGGAGATCTGCACCATCGTGGGCACCGCGCTGGACAACGCCATTGAGAGCTGCGCCGCTGAGCCGGACCCCGAAAAGCGGCTTATCCGAACGGCGGTCTATGTCCAGAACGGCTTTGTCATGTTCCGGTTTGAAAATTACTGCGCTGAACCCGTAGAACTGGGCCCGGACGGTCTGCCCGCCCGGAGCACCCACGGCGGCTACGACCTGAAAAGCCTCCGTACGCTGGCCCAGCAGCACGGCGGCAGCATGACCGTCCACTGGGAGAACCAGTGGTTCACGGTGCGGATACTGCTGCCGCTGCCGAAAAAAGCATAAACGAGAGGGAGCATTTTGCAAATTGCACAAATGCTCCCTCCTTTTCTTTGTATATTAGCACAATAGAAATTGAAACCGATTTGAAACTTTTGACAGATTATGTTTCCAAAACGACAGATTATGAAGAAACTGAAAAATTTCTGTGTGGATTTGTTATCCTATAGATCAGTTCGGCGGAGTTGTGCGCTCCGCCATCCGTTTATCAACCCCATAAGAAGGAGGAGAAACTTATGTTGTCCATCAATCTGGATGACGTCATCAAGGTCCTTGACTCCATCAAAAGCTATCTGATCGGCTTTGGTGTTGTGGCACTGGTGGCCATTGTGGCAATGATCGCTTGCCGCAAGATGAAGAAATCCAAGAAGTATATGATCCGCTGGCAGGCAGGTCTGGGCATTGTGCTGGCACTGGCCATCACTGTGAACCTGATCCTCGCCGGCCCGATGTGTTCTATGGTCACGCTGGCAACCGGCGACGGCAAGGTCAGTGAGGAGCATGCTGCTGAGGCTACTGAGCTTGTCGAAGATATGGCAGACGAGGGTATCGTTCTGCTGGATAACGACGGCACCCTGCCTCTGGCAAAGAACAGCAAGCTGAACGTGTTTGGCTGGGCTTCCACCAATCCCTGCTACGGCGGTACCGGTTCTGGCTCTCTGTCGGACGCGTACCCCACCGTTACCCTGCTGGAGGGCCTGACCAATGCGGGCTTTGAGCTGAACACCGAGCTGAGCGATTTCTACACCGCTTACCGTGCAGACCGTCCGGTCGTTGGTATGTGGGCTCAGGACTGGACTCTGCCGGAGCCCGAAGCTTCTCAGTACAGCGATGAGATGATGGAGAACGCCAAGGCCTTCTCGGACACCGCCATGGTCGTCATCACCCGCGTCGGCGGCGAGGGCGCTGACCTGCCCACCGATGTGTCTCAGGTCACCTACGACGCTGGCCACAGCTACAATGATTTTGAGGCTGGCGAGCATTACCTGCAGCTCTCCAAGACCGAGAAGGACATGGTCGATCTGGTCACTTCCAATTTTGACAATGTTATCGTGGTCTACAACGGCGCAAACGCAATGGAGCTGGGCTGGGTCAAGGATTACAGCCAGATCAAGAGCGTGATCTGGTGCGCTGGCACCGGCCAGAGCGGCTTCAATTCTCTGGGTTCCATTCTGTGCGGTGATGTCAACCCCTCCGGCCGTACCATCGATACCTTTGTGTACGACCTGACCGAGACCCCCACTTGGAACAACATTGGGAACTTCAATTACACCAATATGGACGAGTTCACCGTCCCCGGCAGCAAATTCAGCGCTGAGGCAGTTCCCAGCTTCGTCAATTATGTTGAGGGCATCTACGTCGGCTACAAGTTCTATGAGACTGCTGCGGCCGAAGGCCTGATCGACTACGATAAGACCGTTGTGTATCCTTTCGGCCATGGCCTGAGCTACACCGACTTTACCCAGACCCTGAACAGCGTCACCGAGTCTGACGGCACCATCACTGTCAGCGTCACCGTTACCAACAACGGCTCCGTTGCTGGCAAGGACGTTGTCGAAGTTTATTACAATCCCCCGTACGCCAACGGCGGCATCGAGAAGGCTTCCGCAAACCTGATCGGCTTCGCAAAGACCTCTGAGATCGCTCCGGGCGCTTCCGAGGATGTCACCGTGACCTTCGATGTGGAGGATATGGCTTCCTACGATACCTACGGCGAGGGCTGCTACGTGCTGGAAGCTGGCGATTACGAGATCAGCATCAACGAGGATTCTCATACCGTCATCGACTCCAAGACCTACACGGTTGCATCTGATATCGTCTACAACGCTTCCAACAAGCGTGAGAGCGATGTTGAGGTCGCTGACAATAAGTTTGACTTTGCCGAGGGCAATGTGACCTATCTGTCCCGTGCTGACGGCTTCGCAAACTATGCGGAAGCTACCGCGGCTCCTTCGGACTATGCTATGTCCGCAGAAGCAAAGGCTACCTTCTACAACAACTCCAACTGGAACCCCGAAGACTTCAACAACGCCGACGATGTGGCTCCCACCACCGGCGCAAAGAACGGTCTGGTTCTAGCCGATATGGTCGGTGTGGACTACAACGATGCAAAGTGGGATACCTTCCTTGATCAGCTGACCGTTTCCGATATGGACAGCCTGATCGCTCTGGGCGGCTACCAGTCCGTTGCCGTTTCCTCTATTGGTAAGGTTCAGGCAATCGACTGCGACGGCCCCGCGTCTATCAACAACAACTTCACCGGTCAGGGTTCGGTCGGCTTCCCCTCTGCGGTCATGATCGCAGCAACTTGGAATGTTGACCTTGCCAATGACTTTGGCACCATGATCGGCAAGATGGCCGATGACATGGGCGTTTCCGGCTGGTACGCACCCGCTATGAATATCCACCGCTCTGCGTTTGCTGGCCATAACTTCGAGTATTACTCTGAGGACGGCGTCCTGTCCGGTGCCATGGCTTCCAACGCCATCAAGGGCGCTCAGGAACACGGCGTCTACGCATTCATGAAGCACTTCGCCCTGAATGATCAGGAGACCAACCGTACCAATATGCTCTGCACTTGGTCCAACGAGCAGGCCATCCGCGAGATCTACCTCAAGCCGTTTGAGGAGTGCGTGAAGGGTGCGGACTGCCACGCAGTCATGTCCTCCTTCAACTACATTGGCAATACCTACGCTGGCAACTGCTCTGCCCTGTTGAACGACGTTCTGCGCGGCGAGTGGGGCTTCGTGGGCATGGTCCTGACCGACTACTATGGCGTCTATGGCTATCAGGATTCTGATCGCCTGATCCGTAACGGCGGCGACTTCTGCCTCGTCAACTACGACACCGAGACCAACCACCTGACCGACACCACCAGCGCAACCGCTCTGGTCAGCGCACGTCAGGCTTGCAAGAACATCCTGTACACCGTCGCAAACTCCCGCGCTTACTACGCTGAGAACCTGAACGCCGGTATGCCCGGTTGGGAAAAGGTCATGATCGGCGTGGATGTCGTGCTGGCAGCTGCACTGATCGCACTGGAAGTTCTGGTCGTCAAGAAAGGCTATGCAAAGCGCAAGGAAGAGGAAACCGAGAACGCCTGATGCGCACTCTGGGTTCTGAACCAATGCAGCACCTGAACTGAACCAACGGCAAAGGCCCGCTGCGCGAAAACAGCGGGCCTTTGCCCTGCTCAGGAAACAAAGAGGAAAATGCGATGAAACACGCAGACATCATTCAAACACTGGATCTGGAACAGAAATGCGCCCTGCTTTCCGGCGGGACGGTGTTCGACACCCGCGCGCTGCCGGGCAAAAACGTCCCCTCCATCACCCTGTCGGACGGCCCCAACGGTGTGCGCAAACAGGCGGGCGCGGCGGACCATCTGGGCCTGAACCCCAGCGTGCCCGCAACCTGCTTCCCGACGTCCGCCACCGTGGCAAACAGCTGGGACCCCGCCTTGGGCGAGGCCGTCGGCGAGGCCATGGGCGAGGAAGCTGCCGCACAGGAAGTTTCGGTCCTGCTGGGCCCCGGCCTGAACATCAAGCGCAGCCCGCTGTGCGGCCGCAACTTCGAGTATTTCTCTGAGGACCCCTATCTGGCCGGTAAAATGGCGGCGGGCTATGTCCGCGGCATCCAGAAGAACGGCATCGCGGCCTGCCCCAAGCACTTCGCGGTGAACAGTCAGGAGCTGCGCCGGATGGCCAGTGACTCCATCGTGGACGAGCGCACCCTGCGGGAGATCTACCTCACCGGCTTTGAGATCGTGGTCAAAGAGGCAAAGCCGAAGACCATCATGTCCTCCTACAACCTCATTAACGGCACCTATGCCAATGAGAACGCCCATCTGCTCAAGGACATCCTGCGGAAGGACTGGGGCTTCGAGGGCGCCGTCGTCACCGACTGGGGCGGCTCCAACGACCACGCCCTCGGCGTGAAGAACGGCTCCACACTGGAGATGCCCTTCCCCGGCGACGACTCCGTCCGGGAGCTGATGAAGGCCGTGGAAAGCGGCAAAATTTCGGAAGCGGACGTGGACGCCCGGCTGGACGAGCTGCTGGAGCTGGTGCTGGACACCAAGGCCGCCGTCGAAGCGGCCCCCCGCACCTTTGACGCCGACGCCCATCATGCGCTGGCCCGCCGCGCGGCGGGGGAGAGCATCGTTCTGCTCAAGAATGAGGGCGGCATCCTGCCCCTGAAAGCGGGCGAGAAGGTGGCTGTCATCGGCGACTTCGCCAAGACGCCCCGGTATCAGGGGGCCGGTTCCAGTGCCGTCAACTCCATCAAGGTGGATTCCTTCCTCGACTGTCTGACCGAGAGCGGCCTTGTGAGCGCGGGTTATGCGCAGGGCTTTGAGCGGCAGGGCAAGGCAAACGACACCCTGAAGCAGGAAGCCGTGGCGCTGGCGCAGAACGCCAACGTTGTTCTGCTCTGCATGGGTCTGGACGAGATCAAGGAAAGCGAGGGCATCGACCGCTCCAACATGAAGCTGGCGCAGAGCCAACTGGACCTGCTGGCAGCCGTTGCCGCCGTCAATCCGAACGTCATCGTCCTGCTCAGCGCGGGTTCTTCTCTGGAAACGGAGTGGCTGCGGGACTGCAAGGCGCTGGTCTACGGCTGCCTCGGTGGTCAGGCGGGCGCGGGCGCTCTGGTGGACGTGCTCACCGGCGCGGTCTGCCCCAGCGGCAAGCTGGCCGAAACGTGGGTGAACGGCTACGACGATTCCCCGGTGAAGGATCACTTCGCGGGCGAGGGCCGCACCGTGCAGTACCGCGAGGGCCTGTATGTGGGCTACCGCTACTTTGAGACGGCGGGCAAGTCTGTGGCCTTCCCCTTCGGCTACGGCCTGAGCTACACCACCTTCGCCTACAGCGGCCTCAAAGCCGCTGCCGACGGCGTGACCCTGACTGTGACCAACACCGGCAGGTGCGCCGGTGCCGAGATCGTGCAGCTCTACGTGGCCAAGCCCGACGCCAAGATCTTCCGCCCCGCACAGGAGCTGAAGGGGTTTGCAAAGGTCTGGCTGGAGGCTGGCGAGAGCAAGACCGTCACCATCCCGCTGGACGATAAGGCGTTCCGTTATTGGAATATCGCCACCGATGGCTGGGAGGTCGAGGGCGGCAAGTACCTGATCCGTGTGGGCGCTTCCAGCGATGACATCTGCCTGACCGGCGAGGTCACGGTGCCGGGCACCGGGGCCCCGAACCCCTACCAGAGCGTCCAGCTGCCCCACTACCTGACCGGCGAGGTCACGCAGGTCTCCGATGAGGAGTTTGCTGCCCTGCTGGGCCGCCCCATCCCGGAGGATAAGATCAAGATCGACCGCAATATGACGCTGGGCGAGCTGGGCCACGGCCGCAGCCCGCTGGGCTGGATCGTTGCGGCGGTGCTGGGGCAGCTGCTGCGGCAGAGCATTCAGCGCGGCAAGCCGGATCTGAACATCCTGTTCCAGTACAATATGCCGCTGCGTGCCTTGGCCAAGATGACCAACGGTGCCATCAGCATGGGCATGGTGGACGGCATTGTGATGGAAGCACAGGGCTTCTGGATCATCGGTCTGCTGCGGGTCATCGTGGAGGCCGTGAAGAACATCGTCCTCAACGCGCAGATGGAAAACCGCCTGAAAAACAGCTGAAAGGGAAGTAAGTATGAACTTCTGGAATCATTTTGCCGCCAAGCACCCGGCGGCTGCCAAATGGGTGCGTGAGGGCGGTCTGTTCGTCATCGTGTCGAACCTCATCACCGTCTTCAAGTATCTGCTGCTGCAGTTCCTGCCCGCAGCGTTCAAGAGTCTGCCGGTGGTGGACTTCGGCTGGCCGGGCATCGACATCACCCTGTTCGGCGAGACCTTCAAGTGGAACATCCTCGGCTATGACGCCGCTCACGGCGGTCTGCCCTACTTCTGCGCTTACATGATCGCTATGATCATCGGCGAGTGCATTAACTTCCCCATCCAGCGCAGCTTCGTCTTCCGCAGCAAGGGCAACCTCGGCAAGCAGATCGCATGGTATGTGCTGGCCTTCTGCGTCATCACCTGCATCGTCAACTCCATCAACTGCATCTGGGTCGCGGTGGCCGGTCTGCTGGTGCCCGACTTCATCTACAACATCGGCACCACCGTCCTGAACGGCGGCATCTCGATGATCATCTTCTTCTTCGTCAATAAGATCATCTTCCCCGAAGGCGAGGCCAAGAAGAACTAAACAGTGCGTTTCTCCTTCATCATTATCATTTCTCCATAGAACAAAACGCCCGGTACCGTGCAGGAACCGGGCGTTTTGTTGTCGTTTTGCGGATTTTTTGTCCGCCCATCGCGGACTTTTTGCGGATAGGGCCGAAGTTTCCAAAAAGACTTGCACTTCTGTGCTTTAGTGTGGTAAAATCAGAGCAACCTTATATGGGAAAGGGGAAAGTATATGAGCAACATCTGTATCATTGTTACCATCGTTGTCTATCTGGTGGCGATGCTGCTCGTCGGGTTTGCGTACAGCAAATCCAACAACGACAGCACCGACTTCTACCTTGGCGGCCGCAAGATGGGCCCGCTGGTCACGGCCATGAGCGCCGAGGCCAGCGATATGTCCAGCTGGCTGCTGATGGGGATGCCCGGCCTCGCGTACCTGACCGGCATCGCCTCGCCCGGCTGGACGGCCATCGGCCTTGCGGTGGGCACATGGCTGAACTGGCTGATTGTGGCCCGGCGGCTGCGGCGGTACTCGGCCAATCTGGACGCCATCACGGTGCCGCAGTTCTTGTCGCTGCGATTCCATGACCAGCGCAACCTGCTCAACGCGCTGGGCGCGGTCATCATCATCGTCTTCTTCGTGCCCTACACGGCCTCCGGCTTTGCGGCCTGCGGCAAGCTGTTCCACAGCCTGTTCGGGGTGGACTACATGGCGGCGATGCTGGTGTCGGCCCTCGTCATCGTGGGTTATACGATTCTGGGCGGTTTCCGCGCCGTGACCACCACCGACCTTATCCAGTCCATCGTCATGTCGCTGGCGCTGGTGGCTGTGCTGGTGTACGGCATCGGCGCGGCGGGCGGCTGGGACGCCGTGGTGACCAACGCCCAGAACCTGACCGGCTACCTGACCATGATGGCCAGCCACGACGTGGCCACCAACACCGCCACCTCCTACAGTCTGCTGGACATCGTCTCCACGATGGCGTGGGGCCTCGGCTATTTCGGAATGCCCCATATCCTGCTCCGTTTCATGGCCATTGAGGATGAGAAGAAGCTGGTTCTCAGCCGCCGCATCGCCTCGGTGTGGGTGGTCATCGCTATGACGGCCTCCATCGTCATCGGTGTGGTGGGCCTCGGCATGACCAAGGCCGGTGCGCTGGAGTTCTTGAGCGGTTCGTCCAGCGAGACCCTCATCGTCCGCATCGCCAGCCTTATCAGCGGCCACGGCGTGCTGGCGGCCGTTCTGGCGGGCCTGATCTTGGCGGGCATTCTGGCTGCGACCATGTCCACCGCCGACAGTCAGATGCTGGCGGCAGCGTCCAGCGTCTCCCAGAACATCCTGCAGGAGTTCGCCCACCTCAAGCTCAGCGAGAAGCAGAGCCTGTTTGCCGCCCGCCTGACCATCATCTGTGTCAGCGTGGTGGGCGTGGTGCTGGCCCGCGACCCGGATTCCAGCGTCTTCGGCATCGTCAGCTTCGCGTGGGCCGGTTTCGGCGGCGCGTTCGGCGCGGTCATCCTCTGTGCGCTGTTCTGGAAGCGCTGCAACTGGCAGGGCGCGCTGGCCGGGATGCTCTGCGGCGGCTTGATGGTCTTCGTCTGGAAGTACCTCATCAGCCCGCTGGGCGGCATTTTCGGCATCTATGAGCTGCTGCCCGCCTTCCTGACCTCGCTGGTCGTCTGCTTTGTCGTCAGTCTCGTCACCCCGGCACCCTCCGAGGAAATTGAAGCGGAGTTTGAAGCAGCGAAGTAAAGAGGAAAAATAAGAAATGAGCCTTTGCAGAAAACGCAAAGGCTCATTTTGTATCCGGAAAAATCAATTCATCACGATCAGGAGGACCTCACAAAACGGCACCGTCAGCCCGCAGCAGAAAAAGAAGAAATAATCCAGTGCGAACTTTACAAGACGGACGCCGGGGGAGAGAAAACCAAGCGAATTTGTAAGGACTGCATCCCACTCGCCCCAGTGGCGAAAATATCCGGTCTGTTCAAAGAGACGCCAAAGGTTCAGAGTGAAATACTCCAGCGCCAGAAGTAGCGGAAAGATCAGGAGGGACTGCATCCAGCCGTCCGCCCGGAAATCTCCATTGCCAAGGCCGTGCCAGTGAACGACAAGAACACCGGGGTGGAAGCATACGCCCCAGACGGCCAGCAGGATGCTCAGGCAGAGCAGCGCGGCCCGGATGGAGTGCCAGTCGATGTGATGTGGACGGCGGAGCATGGTCAGGAAATCTTCCAGTGTGGGTTCGGCGTCCGGCAGAGACGTTTCCTGCGGGTCGCGGCAGTGCATCAGGTCGGAGAGCGTCAGGCCTAGTGCATCCGCCAGTGGTTCCAGCGTGTTGATGTCCGGTAGACCGACGCCCCGCTCCCAGCGGCTGACGGCTTTGTCAGTCACATGCAGCTGTGCGGCCAGATCGGCCTGCGTTAGCCCGCAGGCCTTGCGGGTCCGGGCCAGAAAGGCCCCGAAATCTTTGGCGTTCATACGGTTCACATCCTTTGAGGACAGGATAGCATACCCGGCTCCAAAACGCAACCGACGCTTCGTTTACCTGCGTCGTCACGCAAAAAATCCCCGCCTTGTGCTCGGTCAATGAACACAGGGCGGGGATCGTTTTATATGGAGTTCAGAAGAAAAATGCTGGGTTCAGCTTACAGCTGGGGGCCGGCGGAGACCAGAGCCTTGCCGTGCTCGTTGCCTTCGTACTTTGCGAAGTTCTTGATGAAGCGGCCAGCCAGATCCTTTGCCTTCTCCTCCCACTGGGAAGCGTCAGCATAGGTGTCGCGAGGATCGAGGATCGCGGGATCGACGCCGGGCAGCTCGGTGGGAACTTCGAAGTCGAAGTAGGGAATCTTCTTGGTGGGAGCCTCGTTGATGGCGCCGCTCAGGATGGCATCGATGATACCACGGGTATCCTTGATGGAGATGCGCTTGCCGGTGCCGTTCCAGCCGGTGTTGACCAGATAAGCCTTTGCGCCGCTCTTCTGCATCTTCTTGACCAGCTCCTCAGCATACTTGGTGGGGTGCAGCTCCAAGAAAGCCTGACCGAAGCAAGCGGAGAAGGTGGGGGTGGGCTCGGTGATGCCGCGCTCGGTGCCGGCCAGCTTTGCGGTGAAGCCGGACAGGAAGTAGTACTGGGTCTGCTCCGGGGTCAGGATGGAGACCGGGGGCAGAACGCCGAATGCGTCAGCAGACAGGAAGATGACGTTCTTGGCTGCGGGTGCAGAAGAGATCGGGCGGACGATGTTCTGGATATGGTTGATGGGGTAGGACACACGGGTGTTCTCGGTCACGCTCTTATCGGCGAAGTCGATGTGGCCCTCAGCGTCCAGCGTGACGTTCTCCAGCAGAGCGTTGCGCTTGATGGCGTTGTAGATGTCGGGCTCGGACTCCTTGTCCAGATTGATGACCTTTGCGTAGCAGCCGCCCTCGAAGTTGAAGACGCCATTGTCATCCCAGCCGTGCTCGTCGTCGCCGATCAGCAGACGCTTCGGGTCGGTGGACAGGGTGGTCTTGCCGGTGCCGGACAGACCGAAGAAGATGGCGGTGTTCTTGCCCTCCATATCGGTGTTGGCGGAGCAGTGCATGGAAGCCATGCCCTTCAGCGGCAGGAAGTAGTTCATCATGGAGAACATACCCTTCTTCATCTCGCCGCCGTACCAAGTGTTGACGATGACCTGCTCCTTGGTGGTGATGTTGAACATGACAGCAGTCTCAGAGTTCAGGCCCAGCTCCTTGTAGTTCTCGACCTTTGCCTTGGAAGCGTTGTAGACCACAAAATCAGGCTCGAAGTTCTCCAGCTCCTCAGCGGTGGGCTTGATGAACATGTTGGTGACAAAGTGTGCCTGCCATGCCACTTCCATGACGAAGCGGATCGCCATGCGGGTATCCTTGTTTGCGCCGCAGAAAGCATCCACGACGTACAGGCGCTTGTTGGACAGCTCCTTCTTTGCGATCTCCTTCACGGCAGCCCAAGCTTCCTGAGAAGCGGGGTGGTTGTCGTTCTTGTATTCGTCGCTGGTCCACCACACGGTGTCCTTGGAGTTCTCGTCCATGACGATGAACTTATCCTTGGGGGAGCGGCCGGTGTAGATACCAGTCATAACGTTGACGGCACCCAGCTCGCTGACCTGACCCTTCTCGTAGCCTTCCAGACCGGGCTTGGTCTCCTCTTCAAACAGCTGCTCATAAGAGGGGTTATACACGATCTCAGTCGTGCCGGTGATACCATACTTGCTCAGATCTACCTTTGCCATGATACTTATACCTCTTCTTTCAGATTCAATTCTGATCGCACAGCGCGTACATCCTCAGCCAAAAGGGCCGCGCAGACGATGAAGAAATACAGATGCGTATTCTCCTGTTTATCATTATACATAAAACACGCCCAAAATCAACCAGATAAAACAAATCCTTCGGTTAGAAACAACAAATTTCATTAAGAATCTGAGACGTTTGCGGTAATTTCATGAAAAAAACCGGGGTTTGGGATGAACAAAATAAAGATATTTTGCCAAAAACAAAATTATGATAAAACTTTAACGAACTGGGATACTAGGTAAGGAGTCCGACCATTGCGGGCCAGCACCTTTTGGGTTTTCGTTATACCCGTTTTGAACGTGTTGTCAATGGTTTTGAAATGCCCTTCTCGAAGATGCAATCTAAACTTACGCGGAGTCTCGCCTCTGCCGTCCTTGCCCTCTCCGTCATCGCTTGCGCGATGCCACCTCTCCCAAGGTGAGAGGCCTTGGCAGTCCGCCAAGTTTCCCAGTTTGTACTTCACGCCCTGCTGCCGCAAGGGGAGCCGGAGGCGTTACGTGGAGACTTTCCGCCTTGGCAGTCCGCCAAAAACCGTGGGGCATCTTGTGTTACGCCAAACTTTCACCGCCTTTTCGCGCGATTTCACTGGCAAAGAACTTTAACCTGTGGTATACTGTAAAAAAGACGTAAAATCAGAGAACCCGCGCATCGCGCTTTTATGGAGAATCCTGCTTTATGAAGACCCTCTACATCTTCCTGACCCGTTCGGGCACCTTGGTGTCGAATTTGGTGTACGCACTGACCGGGGCGGAGTATACCCACATTTCCCTCGCGTTTGACGAGGACCTGAATACCCTGTACAGCTCCACCCGGAAGAACGGCTACACCATGTTCCCGGCGGGGCCGAGCCGGGAATACCTGAACAAGGGCGTCTTCCGGCTGCGGGAGAACATCCCCTGCGCGCTCTATGCGCTGGAAGTGTCGGACGAGGCCTACGCCCGCGCCAAGCGCCGCGCCGAACATATGATGACCCACGGCGAGCTCTACCGCTTCAACTCGCTGGGGCTGCTGCTCTGCGCGTTTCATATCCGCTGGAACCGCCGCCGCCATTATTTCTGCTCCCAGTTCGTCAGCGAGGTGCTGCAGAAGAGCGGCTCGCTGGACCTGCCCAAGCACAGCACCCTCATGCGCCCCAACGATTACGCCGCCCTGCCCCAGCTGAAATGTCTGTATCAAGGGAGGCTGGCCGGTCTGCCCCAGCGGCAGAGCATGGAGATGAGCGAGGTGGAAAGCGTCATCGGGCTGTATCTGGAGGTCTTCTTCGGCGCAGTCAAGAGCGGGGCGCGGAGGATGTTCTGATTTTTTGAAAAAACTTGAAATTTCCTGTTGACAAAGCGCGGACTCTGTGCTAAAATAATCAAGTCGGGAGCGAACGCCCGATGCAAAATGGACGTATGGCCCGTTGGTCAAGCGGTTAAGACAGAGGCCTCTCACGCCTTTAACATCGGTTCGATTCCGGTACGGGTCACCATTTTTTAGTAGTAAAACGGCTTTGTGCCGTTTTATATAGATGCCTCTTTAGCTCAGTCGGTTAGAGCACCTGACTGTTAATCAGGGTGTCGCCTGTTCGAGTCAGGCAAGAGGCGCCAGCAAAGCGATGGATATTTTTCCGTCGCTTTTTTCTTTTGTTTCCACCCTTTTGTTGACAGAAAATTGGACTGGGGCTATACTTATTAACAAAGGAAAAAACCTCTCAGGCCGCCTGTCGGCGTCCAGCTCCCCTAATAGGGGAGCCCTTGGCAAAACCGGGAACTGGATGGATACGCCAGAGCCTCCCCTACAAGGGGAGGTGGCATCGCGTAAGCGATGACGGAGAGGTTGTACAAAGGTGAGCCTGAAAGAGAAGGAGATTATTTATGAAGCAAATTATCCTGACTGGCGACCGCCCCACGGGCCGTCTGCATGTGGGCCATTACGTTGGCTCCCTGAAGGAGCGCGTCCGGCTGCAGAACACCGGCAAGTTCGATGAGATCTACATCATGATCGCTGATGCACAGGCGCTGACCGACAACGCCGACAAACCGGAGAAGGTGCGCCAGAACATTTTGCAGGTGGCGCTGGACTATCTGGCCGTGGGCATCGACCCCGCCAAGGCCCACATCTTCATTCAGTCTATGGTGCCGGAGCTGACCGAGCTGAGCTTCTATTATATGAACCTCGTCACGGTGTCCCGCTTGCAGCGCAACCCTACCGTCAAGGCGGAGATCCAGCAGAAGAACTTCGAGACCAGCATCCCGGTCGGTTTCTTCACCTACCCCATCAGTCAGGCCGCCGACATCACGGCGTTCCGCGCCACTACCGTCCCGGCGGGCGAGGACCAGATGCCCATGCTGGAGCAGTGCCGCGAGATCGTCCACAAGTTCAATTCCGTCTACGGCGAGACCCTGACGGAGCCTGAGATCATGCTGCCCCAGAACGCCGCCTGTCTGCGTCTGCCGGGCATTGACGGCAAGGCCAAGATGAGCAAGTCGCTGGGCAACTGCATCTACCTCTCCGACGAGCCGGAGGACATCAAGAAGAAGATCATGTCCATGTACACCGACCCCGGCCACCTGCGGGTGCAGGACCCCGGCAAGGTGGAGGGCAACCCCGTCTTCACCTATCTGGATGCCTTCAGCCGCCCGGAGCACTTCGCCGAGTTCCTGCCGGAGTACCAGAACCTCGACGAACTCAAGGCCCACTATCAGCGCGGCGGTCTGGGCGACGTGAAGATCAAGAAGTTCCTCAACGCCGTCATGCAGGCCGAGCTGGAGCCCATCCGCACCCGCCGCAAGGAGTGGGAACAGCGTCTGCCGGAGGTCGTGGAGATCCTGAAAGAGGGCAGCGCCGTGGCCGAGAAGACCGCCGCCGCTACCCTCGCCGATGTCCGCAAGTCCATGAAGATCGATTACTTCACGGATAATAACCTGTTGAAGTAACGAATTGTAAAATATAGATGCAAGAAAACAGCGCCGCTCTCCCGGTCATGGGAAAGCGGCGCTGTTTGTTTCGCATTATTTGTTGAATAAATCGCTGTGGCCGCCGGTGCGGGCCAAAGTCAAAACGAGCACATTGTCTTCGATGCGGTAGATGAGCAGCCAGTCTGGCTGGATGTGGCATTCGCGATGGCCGATCCAATCGCCGGTTAAAGCGTGGTCTCTGTTTTTCTCTGGGAGCAGTTCCCCACGTGATAAGGTGCGGATGATATTATCCAGAAGATCAATGTCGAGATGCCGTTTTTGAGCAAGTTTGTAGTCCTTCTTGAATTGGTTCGTCCAGACGATATCGCGGTTCATCGCTTCAACTCCCGAAGAGCCTCTTCTACATCAGAATAGTGCTTTACATTCGGGTCCTTTGCGATCCTTTCTGCCTCCAGCATAGCGGCCATGGTCTCCTTGTTGGGTTGATCCATTTTGATTTCAAAGGGGATGCCGCCATCCCGCAGGGACTGCCGGACGAAGATATTGAACGCCGTCGAAAGGTTCATGCCGAGTTCCGAAAACAAGGCGTCAGCCTGAGATTTCAAGTCGGAGTCCATCCGAATGCTGATATTGGTCGTTGCCATACAAATCATCTCCTTTACTGTTATTATAGCGCTTTGCACGAAAAACGCAATACAATGCACGAAAAATTAACAGATACAAAACAAAAAGAGACCGCCTCCGGCTGGAAGCGGTCTCCCTTTATAGGTTTTGTTCAGAACTTACGCATTGTAGCTGCGGTTCTTGATCTCATCGGTGACCTTGGCGATGAAGGCGTCGAGGTCCATCGTGGTGGTCTCGCCCTTGCGGTCACGGACGGAGATGTTGCCGGCCTCGGCTTCCTTGGCGCCCAGAACCAGCATATAGGGCACGCGGTCCACCTGCTGTGCGGCGCGGATCTTGTAGCCGATCTTCTGGTTGTCGTCGTCCAGAGCTACGCGGACACCGGCCTCCACCAGCTTCTCGGTGACGGCCTCGGCGTAGTCCAGCGTCTTTTCGGAGACGGGCAGGACCTTGACCTGCACAGGAGCCAGCCAAGTGGGGAACTTGCCCTTGGTCTCCTCGATCAGGTAGGCCATGAAGCGGTCCAGAGAGCCGAGGATCGCGCGGTGCAGGACCACGGGGGTCTTCTCGGTGCCGTCCTTGTCCACATAGGTCAGGTGGAACTTGGCGGGGAGGCAGAAGTCCAGCTGGCAGGTGGAGAGGGTGTATTCCGCACCAACGGCGGGCTTCACGTTGACGTCCAGCTTCGGGCCGTAGAAGGCGGCCTCGCCGATCTCCTCGGTGAAGTGGATGCCAAGCTCGGTCAGTACCTCACGCAGGGCGTTCTCGGCGTGGTTCCACATGGCGTCGTCGTCGTGGTACTTCTTCTTGTCGGCGGGATCACGCAGGGACAGCACACAGCGGTAATCGGTGATGTTGAAGTCCTTGTAGGTCTCGAAGATCAGGTTGCAGACATCGGCCACCTCGCTCTTGATCTGCTCCGGGGTGCAGAACAGGTGGGCGTCGTTCTGGCAGAAGTGGCGGCCGCGCTCGATGCCCTTCAGGGTGCCGGAGGACTCGTAACGGAAGTCGTGGGCGATCTCACCGATGCGCATGGGCAGGTCACGGTAGGAGTGGGGATGATTTGCGTAGATCATCATGTGGTGGGGGCAGTTCATGGGGCGCAGCACGTAGCTCTCGCCCTCCATCTCCATGGCGGGGAACATGTTCTCGCGGTAGTGATCCCAGTGGCCGGAAGTCTTGTACAGGTTCACGGTGCCGATGCAGGGGGTCATGACGTGCAGGTAGCCGCGGGCACGCTCCTTGGCCTTGATATAGTTCTCCAGCTCCTGCCAGACGGTGTAGCCGGCGGGCAGGAACATGGGCAGACCACGGCCCACCAGATCGTCGGTCATGAACAGGCCCATCTCCTTGCCGATCTTGCGGTGATCGCGCTCGCGGGCCTCCTGCTGCTCCTTCTCCCAAGCTTCCAGCTCTTCCTGATTGCGGAAGGCCACGCCGTTGATGCGGGTCAGCATCTTGTTCTCTTTGTCGTTCTTCCAGTATGCGCCGGACTGCTGGGTGATCTTGAAGGCCTTCAGCGCCTTGGTGTAGGTCAGGTGAGGTCCGATGCACATATCGACATACTCGCCCTGCTGGAAGAAGCTGAACTCGGTCTCGTCGGCCAGATCCGCCATGTGCTCGATCTTGTAGTTCTCGTGACGCTCTTCCATCAGCTTCACGGCCTCGTCGCGGGGCAGGATGAAGGGCTTGATGGCCAGATTTTCCTTGGTGATCTTGCGCATCTCTTTTTCGATGTTGGCAAGGTCTTCGTCGGTGAGCTTGGTGTCGCCCAGATCGACGTCATAGTAGAAGCCGTTCTCGGTGGCGGGGCCGAAAGCGAAGTCTGCCTCCGGGTACAGACGCTTGATGGCCTGTGCCATCACGTGCGCTGCGGTATGGCGGATAACATGCAGTTCCTGATCCTGCGGGCACTCGTCCACATGGCCGTCTTTGTAGATGATCTTCATAATGAAATCTCCTTTTGAACCTGAAACGAAAAAATGTGAAAAACGAAAAGCGCTCCATCCCGCAGCAATACACGGGATGAAGCGCTTGATAATTTCGCGTTCCACGGTTCCACCCGAATTGTGCGGCACGCCGCACCACTCGCTGTGCTGTAACGGGCGCACCCGGCAGAGGTTCACCTCTGCACTCTGCGGTGGTAGAAGCTCTGGCTGCGCTGGGCCGCTTGCAGCACGCTTTTTATAAAAGCGGCGGCTTTCTCTGAAACGCAGGGGGCAAAGCCTCGGTTTGTCCGCATCATCGTTTTGGACGGAATGAAACTACGCTGATTGTAGCACGTTGAGCGGCAAAAATCAAGGGCTGGAACGTCATTCCTCCTGCTTTTTCACCTTATGCCGCAGTTTGTGGGACATATATTCGGACCGCAGCTTGTTGGTGACGAAGGTCTGGCTGCTGTACAGGCCGTGGTGGCCGGAGAGCATATAGCAGATGCCGCAGCCCAGCGCGATGAGCTCCAGCCCCGCGCCGCTGAACAGCTCGAACCCCATCAGGATGGAGGGGATGAGGGCGTTGGTCGCGCCGCAGAAGATGGAGACAAGGCCGACCGCTGCCGCAAACCCGGCGGGCAGACCCAGCAGCGGGCCAAAAACGCAGCCGAAGGTGGCCCCCACAAAGAAGCTGGGCACGACTTCGCCGCCCTTGAACCCGCAGGAAAGGGTCAGCGCGGTGAGGAAGATCTTGCACAAAAAGTCCCACGGCAGGGCCTCGCCCTGCTCCACGGCGGCGGTGATGACGCCCATGCCCGCACCGTTGTACCGGCCCACGCCGAACAGGTAGGAAAAGGCGATGACGGCCACGCCGCCCACGAAGACGCGCAGCCACGGGTTCGGGAGGAGCTGCGGCACCTTGTGCTCCATGAAGTGCAGCAGACCGCAGAACAGCCGGGAGACGGCGGCGCACGCGAACCCCAGCAGGATGACGAGGAAGGCGTTCCAGACCGTCAGCTCCGGGGCCGTGATGGCAAAGTGGGTGGGGGCGATGCCAAAGGCCAGCGAGCAGCCGTAGGCGATGAGGGCCGAGGTGAAGGCCGGGACAAAGGCCGAGGTAAAGGTCAGGCCCACGTCCTCCACCATCATGGCGAAGAGGGCAGCGGTGAGGGGGGTGCCGAACAGGGCCGAGAAAAAGGCGGCCATGCCGCTGATGGTGGCGGTGCGGCGGTCGTGATCCTTGAGGTGGAGCAGGGTGCCCACGTTCCAGCCGATGCTGCCGCCCATTTGCAGCGCTGCGCCCTCGCGCCCGAGGCACAGAAAACGCCCACCCGCTGATCAC
>ENA-OURS01001138-OURS01001138.1-human-gut-metagenome-genome-assembly--contig:-NODE-1138-length-24947-cov-2.889844_pt1 | contig 24947 bp, 20 predicted proteins | sample MGYA00242109_ERZ509010 | MGnify/ENA primary metagenome ERZ509010 (study PRJEB26280, sample SAMEA2338774) | human gut metagenome | biome: human gut; feature: human-associated habitat; material: faeces... | reverse complement strand
GCTTTCTTTTTTCTCTAAGGTCTCAAGCACTTTGTTTGCAAGTGCAATACCACCTTCGCCACCTTTTTCCCAGACTTCGGAAAGTGCGAACTCGCAGTCTCTCTCATGGCAGAACTGCTCTACATAGTCTGTCTCTGCCTTGGTATCTGTCACAAAGGAGTTTAAAGTAACAACCACCGGTACTCCGTATTTCTGAAGATTTTCGATATGTTTCTCCAGATTTACAATACCCTTTTTCAAAGCTTCCAGATTTTCCTCTGCAAGATCAGCTTTCGCAACTCCTCCATTATATTTCAAAGCGCGGATTGTTGCAACTAAAACTACTGCATCCGGTTTCAGATCTGCTTTTCTGCACTTGATATCAAAGAATTTCTCTGCGCCAAGATCCGCTCCGAATCCTGCCTCCGTGATCACATAATCTGCAAGTTTTAATGCTGTCTTTGTGGCACGGACAGAGTTACATCCATGTGCAATATTGGCAAATGGACCACCATGCACAATGGCAGGTGTGTGTTCTAAAGTCTGGATGAGGTTTGGCTTTAACGCATCCTTTAACAATGCAGCCATTGCACCGGTTGCCTGAAGATCATCTGCCGTCACCGGCTTTCCATCATAAGTATAGGCAACAATAATGCGTCCTAATCTTCTTTTTAAATCGTGCATATCAGTTGCCAGACAGAGGATTGCCATGATCTCAGATGCAACGGTAATGACAAAGTGATCTTCTCTCACAACACCATCCATTTTGCTTCCAAGTCCAACAACAGTATTGCGGAGCACACGATCGTTCATATCAAGACAGCGTTTCCATACAATCTGTCTTGTATCAATGCCAAGTTCATTTCCCTGCTGAATATGGTTATCAAGCAAAGCAGCCAGCAGATTATTTGCAGAAGTAATCGCATGGAAATCTCCTGTAAAATGAAGATTTAAGTCTTCCATCGGAACGACCTGGGCATAACCGCCTCCTGCGGCGCCTCCCTTGATACCAAAACATGGTCCTAAAGATGGTTCACGCAATGCGATCACTGCCTTTTTTCCCAAACGGCCAAATGCCTGTCCAAGTCCGACACTTGTCGTTGTTTTTCCCTCTCCAGCCGGAGTTGGATTGATTGCTGTCACAAGAATCAGCTTTCCATCCGGCTGATTTTTTACCCGCTCGATCAGTTCATCGGATAATTTAGCTTTGTATTTTCCGTATAATTCGAGGTCATCCTCTCCGATTCCAAGCTTTTCTGCTACTTCTTTGATTGGGAGCATTTCTGCTTCCTGTGCAATCTGAATATCACTTTTCATTCCAAAACTCCATTCCTGCGATTCTCTTTCGCATATTGTATTTGTCCTACACAGGACTTATAAGTTGATATTATAATACAAGTCTTATTGATAAGCAAATATCAATTACAGATATTCTTCTTCATACTGCTCAAATTGTTCCGGCGACATCAGTACTTTTCTTGGTTTTGTACCTTCCTCCGGTCCGACAATTCCGGCTTCCTCCAACTGATCCATAATCCTTGCTGCGCGGTTAAAGCCGACCTTAAAATACCGTTGCAGCATTCCGATCGAACCCTTTTCTTTGTCGATCAGAAGTTTTGCTGCATCTGCAAAATAAGGATCTCTTCCGTCCCCAGTCTGTCCTGAGTCAATGCTTACTGTCGTATTCCCGGATTCGATGCTGTTCATCTGCTCTTCCACAGATGAATTGTAACTCACCTGTCCGTTTTCTTCTTTTATGTAAGCGACGACATCCGATACTTCTTTATCCGATACAAATGCACCCTGAACACGCAGTGGTTTCGGTACGCCCTGAGGATTAAATAACATGTCACCTTTTCCGAGCAGTTTTTCTGCACCATTCATATCGAGAATGGTTCTCGAATCAATTCCGGATGTCACCGCGAAGGCGATTCGGCTTGGCATATTCGCCTTGATCAGTCCGGTAATGACATTGACGGACGGACGCTGTGTTGCGATGATCAGATGGATTCCACAGGCTCTTGCAAGCTGTGCCAGACGACAGATGGATTCCTCCACATCACTCGCCGCAACCATCATTAAATCCGCCAACTCGTCTACAATGATCACGATCTGCGGTAGTTTTTCCGGCTTGTCCTCTCCGTCCGGAAGCTCATCAATTTTGGCGTTGTAGCCTCTTAAGTCACGGACATTTGCCTCTGCAAACTTCTGATAACGGTCCGTCATCTCTGCGACTGCCCAGTGAAGCGCACCTGCCGCTTTTTTCGGATCTGTCACAACCGGAATCAGTAAGTGTGGAATTCCGTTATAAATACTAAGTTCGACCACCTTTGGATCGACCATGATCAGTTTTACATCTTTCGGATCTGCTTTGTATAAAATACTCATAATAATCGTGTTGATACAGACAGATTTACCGGAACCTGTTGCACCGGCAATCAGTAAATGAGGCATTTTTGCAATATCTGCAACCGTTACATTTCCTCCAATATCTTTTCCGACGCAGAAAGAAATGTTGGATGGATGATTTTTAAATTCCGGCGAATCCACAAGTTCACGGAAAGAAACCATCAGTGTCTCTTTGTTCGGGACTTCGATTCCAACTGCCGCCTTTCCCGGGATTGGTGCCTCGATTCGGATGTCAGCAGCTGCGAGATTCAGTTTGATATCATCTGCCAGATTCACGATTTTACTTACTTTAACACCCATTTCCGGCTGAATCTCATAACGTGTGACCGATGGTCCACAACTGATATTCGTGATCGTAACGTTAACGCCGAAATTCTTTAATGTCTGCTGTAATTTCTGTGCCGTCTCCTGAAGATGCTGTTTGGAATCTCCCTGCTTATTGCCTGGCGGTTTTAACAATGATACTGGTGGGAACACATACTTTCTTTCCTTCTGTGCCTCCAGATGAATCTCTTCCTCGATGGATGAGACATCATTTTGAATATCTTCCTCCGTAGCCTTAACATTTTTCTTCGGTTTTTCTGCGGCATCATACGGAATAGATTCTTCTACTGGATGATGTTCTTCATAAGCCGGCTCTGTATGGATACTCTCCTGATATGCCGGCTCTGTGTGAAAGATTGATGCATCCTCTTCCAGCTCTTTTGCCTCAAACGCTTCCTCAGAAAATGCGGACGGAGCAACATACGGTTCCGTCTCCGGTTCCATAGCAGGAAGTTTTTGATATTCTGCGCCTCCGGCTGTGAGTGTCACATGCTTCTCCTCCTTGATTTCCGGCAGATTGGCGTTCGACTGCTCCAAAAGTTTGTCAATATTAATTTCACTGACTTCATCCGAACCCATAGGCTCTGCCTTCCTGTCCGGAAGAACTCTTGTGTCGACTGCCACGCCTTCCACCTTGCGGTCCATGCGGCGCAGCTCACGTTCCTCACGTCGCTGTTCTGCAAGTTCACGATGACGTTCATTGCTCTCTTTTGCCGTTTCATAAACTTTACGGCTGCCTTTCTGCACACCCTTCAATGCGGAACGTTCTGTGATCAGCACCAGACAGATAATCATTGCCACAACATCGATCACATAAGAACCGAGGAGTCCAAAATTTGGACAAAAAATCCCGGCAAGAAGACCACCTAAAAATCCTCCGCCAATTTTATGTACCGAACAATACTGATAGGCACCTGCCGCTCCGGCAACTTCCGCGCCACAGCGCACAATCTCGATAAACATACATAAAAACAGAACAAAAAAGACAGCCGCAGCAATTTTTACCGTTGCGATCCGATTGCCTTTATTGGATGCTGCAAAAAAAGTACCGATCACCAAAACAACCGGAAAAATATATGCAATTAAACCAAATACGCCAAAAAAGAAACTGCTGACAGCATTTCCAATCGCCCCGCCGATTCCAAAATTACTGATAAAAAGTAAAATGGAGACTGCAAGGATCACCCACAGAATCACTTCCTCTGTAAAGCTCTCCTGCTGCATATCATTCTTCTTACGTCCTGAATTCGTTTTTCTGCCAGAAGTTTTTCTGCCAGAGGAACTCTTTCTTTTCCCTGTTGCCAAAATATTACCTCCAAAAAATATCTCCTATAATGTATAGAAAAATCCGCCGATTGAGAGCAGTCCGACAATCAGACAATAAATTGCAAAAATACGGAATTTCCGATTGCGCACAATGACAAGCATTGTTTTAATACAGATATATCCGATCACTGCAGCAATCACCATACCAACAATATAGCAGGTAATATCCATGCCACTCACGGACAGATCTGCAAAATCTTTTAACTCTAACACCATGGCACCTAAAATCGCCGGTATCGACATAATAAACGAATATTTCACTGCAAACTTGCGGTTAAATCCGCTGAGCAGACATGCTGTGATCGTTGTTCCGCTGCGGGATAGTCCCGGCAAAGTTGCCACGCCCTGAGCAATACCAACGACAAACGCATTGGTGTATGTAATGTCCTTCGGAAGCTTGTCTCCGCCCTTGCAGCGGTCTGCGATAAAGAGCAGAATTGCGGTTGCGATCAGACAGATGCCCGGCACGATCAGAAGTTCTGATGCCTGCTCTACCACGTCTTTTCCAACAAAACCAATGATTCCGGTCGGAATGGTTGATACCAGGATCAGCACCACAAACTTGCGGTAACTGCTGTTTACAATTCTGCGGTACGGACTGTAATCAACATGATCTTTTCCTCTGTCACGGATCGATAGAAAAAGGTTTTTTATAAGTGCTGCAAAATTGATCAGCACATCTCTCACGATACAGATTCCCTCCACAAAAAGCCTGACGATATCTTTATAATAAACTGCGCAGATCGCGATCAGAGTTCCAACATGCAGCAAAACATCAAATAACATTCCTGTATCCGTCTCAACATGGAACAGGATTTTAAAAAGTGCAAGATGTCCGGAACTGCTGACCGGAAGGAACTCTGTCAATCCCTGTATGATCCCCATCAAGACCGCCTGTAATAAAGTCATAAGCTTTTTCCTCCGCTGTATCGTATCTCATATTTTCTAAAAAATATCAGTTTTTTCCATAAGTCACCGATTTTCATACTTTTTAAGTATACCATATTTCATTTTGATTGTCATTAAAAGCTTTTTTTGCCGCCGGATTTTGTCTCTTGTATGAGCTGGTGTAATTTTGCAAATGCCTCATGGATTCCACCGATAGAATCAATGAGTCCTTCCTCGACCGCCTGTCCTCCAACCAGGATTGTCCCAAGGTCTTTTGTGAGGATTCCCGTATTCATCATAAGCTCCTCCAGCCGGTTCTGTTCTGCTTTGGAATGCTGCACAACAAATTTTAAAATACGATCCTGCATCTGCTTAAAATAATCATACGTTGGCTGCGCCCCGATCACAGTTCCATTCATCCGCACCGGGTGGATCACCATCGTACCGGATGGCACGATAAAAGAATAGTCCGTGGAGACTGCCAGCGGCACGCCGATGGAATGGCTGCCACCGAGTACCAGTGAAACCGTCGGTTTATCAATGGATGCCACCATCTCTGCAATGGCAAGTCCACTCTCCACATCCCCGCCTACCGTGTTTAACAAAAGCAGTAATCCATCCACATTTTTATTTTCCTCCACCTCCGCGAGTTTTGGAAGCACATGCTCATACTTTGTCGTCTTTGTCGCCGCCGGAAGACACTCATGCCCCTCAATCTCTCCTATGATCGTCAGCATGAAGATCCTGTCTTCCCCATGCTCTAATTCCACCTGTCCAAAATCCCTGATCTGCTCATTCACAGCCTTCTCTTTCTCATTTTTTTCTGCCATACAATCTCCCTTCCCTCATAAGACTGAAAAAACAGGATAGATTTTTCTACCCTGTTCTTTAGTATTGGAGATTCTTTTTATTTTATACAGTATATCCAATCAGATAATTATAAAGCCCTTCGTATTTTCCTTTGGAAGACTTCCAGGAATAATCGTTTGCCATGCCCCGTTCAACAATCTGATTCCACTGTTTTTTCTTATCAAAATAAATATGCTTTGCATAATTGACAACACCGAGCATCTCTTCCCCATTATAATTTGCAAAAGAGAATCCATCACCGGTATTTTCGTATTCGTTATATGGTCTGACTGTATCCTTAAGTCCTCCGGTCTCACGGACGATTGGAACCGTACCGTAACGGAAAGAGATCAACTGCGTCAGTCCACATGGTTCAAAGCGGGATGGCATTAAAAATGCATCCGCAGCGGCGTAAAGTTTGTGAGCCAGGTCATCAGAATAACAGATATTGGCAGAAACTCTGTCTCCGTATTTCCATGCATAATGGCGGAACATGTTCTCATACTGTGGATCGCCGGTTCCGATCACAACAATCTGTGTGAAATCATCCACCAGGCGGTCGATCACATAATTGATCAGATCCAGACCTTTCTGATCGGTGAGTCTTGAGATCAGTCCGATCATGAACTTCTTCTTATCGACAGTCAGATCCAGTTCCTCCTGTAATTTTAATTTATTATTGACCTTCTTCTTACGGAAGTTTGATGCGTTATAGTTGGTATAAATTTTCGGGTCTGTCTCCGGATCATATGTTTTGTAATCAATACCGTTTACAATGCCCTGCATATCAAAATGTCTGGCGGCAAGCAGTCCATCCAGCCCCTCGCCATAGTAATCAGTCTGGATCTCCTGTGCATAAGAATCACTTACAGTTGTAATATAATCTGCATATACCAAACCACCCTTTAACATGTTGGCATCCTTATGAAATTCCAGTTTATCCGGTGCAAACAAATCTGCTGAAAATCCTGTCAGCCCCTTCATCGTCTTCACATCCCATACACCCTGGAACTTCAAATTATGTATGGTAATGATTGATTTCATCCCCCAGTAAAAAGAGTCTGCCTGAAATTCATTTTTCAGATATACCGGGATCAGACCTGTCTGCCAGTCATGACAGTGGATCAGATCCGGACGGAAATCGATCTGTTTTAACATGGATAAAACAGCTTTATCGAAGAAAACAAACTTCTCAATGTCATAACGGATATCCCCATATGGTGTATCACAGGTAAAATATTCCTGATTATCAATAAAATAGTAGGTAACCCCATCCAGTTCATATTTTAAAATTCCAACATATTTATTCTGGATATAATTTCCTGCACACATATAAAAATGTGTCACATACTGGAACTGGCTTCTGTACTTTTCCGGAATACAGCTATAATTTGGGATCACTACCCTGACATCCCATTCCTCTTTTGAAAATTCCTTAGGTAATGCACCACACACGTCCGCAAGTCCCCCAGTTTTTATAAACGGAACGCACTCTGACGCTGCAAAAAGAATCCTCTTCATGAATTATACCTCCTCATCATCCTTGTACTATTTATGATATAACATTTTCCCCCGGATTTCTACCACTTTATTGTAAAAAAGTGTCCATATGAAAAAACTCTGTTCTTGGATTGCGCCAAAAACAGAGTCTGTCTCATATTATTTATTCATCCCAGTTGTGGTAAACCTGCTGAACATCATCATCATCATCCAAAAGATCTAAGATACGGTTGATGTTTGTGATATCTTCGTCTGCAGATAACTCTACATAGTTCTGAGGAATCATGGTTACTTCTGCTTCTGCCATTGGAATGTTCTCAGCTTCCAATGCGCTTCTTACAGCTTCAAAATCATCTGGAGATGTCAATACTTCAAAGCAGTCCTCCTCCTCATTAAAATCTTCTGCGCCTGCATCTAAAGCGATCATCATAAGATCGTCTGCATCCATCTCACAGTCTTCTTTTGCGATGATGATCTGTCCTTTTTCATCGAACATGTAAGATACACAACCCTGTGTACCGATGCTTCCATGACCTTTTGTGAATGCATTTCTGACATTTGCAGCAGTACGGTTTTTGTTATCTGTTAAACATTTTACAATGATAGCTGTTCCGCTTGGTCCATATCCTTCATATGTACAGAATTCGTAGTTGACGGAGTTTCCATCACCGGCAGCTTTCTTAATACCACGCTCAATCGTATCGTTTGGCATATTGTTGCTCTTTGCCTTTACAATCACCTGTGCAAGTTTGAAGTTATTGGATGGATCCGGGCCACCCTCTTTTACTGCAACTGCGATCTCTCTACCGATAATCGTAAAGATTTTACCTTTTGCAGCATCATTTTTTTCTTTCTTATGTTTAATATTGGCAAACTTTGAATGTCCTGACATAACTTTATCCTCTCTTTTTCTTGTATTTTCGTCTGTCAAACTTTTTATATGTTTTGTGTGTTTCTCACACAATTACAAAATCTCTCAGAAATATTATTCTAGCACCGTTTCTTCTTTCTGACAAGAGTTCTCTTCCTTATCTGTGGAAACGCCCTCGGCAAGTTTTGTGATCTTCACTTTTTTGATCATCTTATTTTCCACCTGTAAAACTTCGAAATGATACCCGAAAGCATCTGTCTCAAACTTCTCATCATCATTTGGAATACGGTCTAACAGAGAGATCAGTATACCATTTAACGTTTCAAATTCATCTTCCTCCGGAATATGAATTTTCAAAATTTCAAGTGCCTCCTCAGCAGAAGTCATACCATCCATCAGATAACTGCCATCTGGCAGTTTCTCAATCATCTTTTCTTCCTGGTCGTGTTCATCCTCGATGTTTCCTACGATCTCCTCAAGGATATCTTCCATTGCAACAATCCCGGAAGTCTGTCCATACTCATCCACCACGATGACCATATGCGTCTTAGCATTCTGCATCATCGTAAATAAGGTATTAATATTTCTCGTTTCCGGAATAAAATCAACCTCACGGATCAATCCCTTAATATCTTTGATCGCCGTGTGATAAATCTCCTGTTTCTGGCACAGTGCAAGTACCTCCTTAATATGAAGCACTCCGATTATATTATCAATATCATCTATGTATACCGGATATCGCGAATAGTTATTTTCAATCGTGAAATCCAGCATTTCAAGGAACGTCATCGTTCCATCAATGGCAATGATATTCTTGCGGTGCACCATAATATCCTTTGCATCTTTGTCTCCAAATTCAAAAATATTATGGATCATCTCCGCTTCATTCGCCTGCAGGACACCCTGCTCATGTCCTTCATTTACCATTGAGATAATCTCTTCTTCTGTCACATCATCGGTGTCTACTCCGAACAGCTTCATAAGCCTGTTACTCAACTTTTTCATCCCGGTAGTGGGACTGCCACCATCGTCCATAAATCCTCCTAATTTATATCGAAATTGTATTAAAACATTTGAAATAATACCATTTTGCTCCAGAATAGTCAAGTTATGTAAGAAGCTCTAAGCTTATTTCCAATGCTTTATCAATTTTGATCAGTATCTGATTGTCAAGATGACATACTTTATCTTTCAGCCGCGTCTTGTCGATTGTGCGCAACTGTTCCAGTAAAACAACGGAATCCTTCACCAGTGCATACTTGGTGCAGTCTAACTCCACATGGGTTGGAAGTTTTGCCTTGTTCATCTGGGAAGTGATTGCTGCACAAATGACCGTAGGACTGTGTCTGTTTCCAACATCATTCTGTATAATAAGAACCGGGCGGACTCCACCCTGCTCAGAACCGACCACTGGTCTTAAATCTGCATAAAAAATATCTCCACGCCGAATTAACATATGCTTTACACTCCATAATCTTACTCAGTATTCTCTCTACTGTTGTTTCTTACGGATAGTATTTCCATATTTAACGGTCGTATTCTGTTTTCAAAAATATTTTTCCAGCCTATTCCTCGTCAAAATATTCCTGGCTTGCAATTCTTTTTCCATCCCGATAAAAAACACGCGGAATACGTTTTCCAAGCACGCAGACAAACTCATAATTAAATCTGCCGGAAAGGCTGCCGACTTCTTCCATGGTAATCACTTCGTCACCATCCCTGCCGATCAGTGTCACTTCATCCCCAATCTTCACATCCGGAATATCAGTCACATCTACCATGAACTGATCCATACAGACTCTTCCGCAGATTGGCGCACGTTTTCCGTGGATCAGGACACTTCCTGTATTGGAAAGTCCCCTGCAATATCCATCTGCATAACCAACCGGGATCGTTGCGATGCGGCTGTCGCGCTTTGTGATGAAAGTTCCACCGTAACTGATCGCTCTTCCAGCCTCTAAATCCTTAACGTAAGCCACATGTGTTTTCAATTCCATCACCGGTTTTAAATCAAGGGAATTCTGGTCGACTTCTTCCGATGGCCATAATCCATACAACGTGATTCCCGCTCTTACCATATCCATATTTGCCTCGCGGATTTCTGCGATTCCTGCGCTGTTGGAACAGTGCTTGACGGGAATCGAAACACCTCTGTCTTCCATCATGGCAATCATTTTTCTGAATTTTTGAATCTGTTCTTTTGTGAAAGTTTTATCATACTCATCTGCTTTTGCAAAATGAGTAAAAATCCCCTCCACTATCATATGCGGAAGTTTTGCAATCTGCGCCATCTCATCTGCGGCTTCTTCTGTCACCTGATACCCGATACGGCTCATTCCGGTATCCACTGCAAAATGCATCCGGCAGTCTATTCCAACTTTTTCGGCAGCAGCAGAAAGCTCTTCTGCCATCTCAAGCGTAAAAACGCTTGGACAGATTTCTGCCTGGATCACTTCCTCATACTGATCCGGGAAGATATAGCCAAGAATCAAAATCGGTTTTTGGATTCCATTATTTCGAAGGATCATCCCTTCCTCAACCGTTGCAGCTGCATACCCATAAACATAATCTAAATGTTCAATCTCCTTTGCAATAGGAACAGCCCCATGACCATACCCATCTGCTTTGATCACCGCCATAATTTTCGTATTCGGATCAATGTTCTGATGCATGGCTTCCATATTGTGCATGATTGCACTCAAATCTATATTCGCACACACTCTGCTGTGTTTATTCATGTTATATCCATACCTTTCTATCGTAATGAATCTTTTTTATAATTGATTTTCTGCCAGAAAATCTTTCAAACCATTTACAACATCGCCTGCCATCATACCACGAAAACCACATTTTTTCAATGCAGTATCTCCGGAAAGTCCATGAAGATAAACACCAAGCGCGGCCGCAGTCTCTGTGTCTGCCCTCTGGGCCAGAAGTGATCCTATGATTCCGGTCAGCACATCCCCACTTCCCGCCGTTGCCATTCCATGATTTCCGGAGAGGTTCAGATAAGTCCTTCCATGTGAAGTGGCAACGACCGTGTGTTCATCTTTCAGAACACAGGTGACATGAAATTTTCCTGCAAACTTATCCGCAGTATCAATCAGCCGTGTCTGGATAAAGGCAATGGAATCCCCGGTCAGACGGCTCATCTCACCAAGATGCGGCGTGATCACAAGTTCTGTGTGCGCCAAAAGTAAAACACTTGTGTCCTCTGCAATGATATTTAATGCATCTGCATCAAGGACGACCGGAACAGATGCTTTTTGCAGCACTGTTTTAACAATCTGATGTGCTGCATCCCCGGTTCCGATTCCCGGTCCACACACAATCACATCTGCCCATTTCATTGCTTCTGAAAGTTTTGAAGCATCTAATTTTTCAGGGTGATAAGTAGTCAGAACTGCCTCTGGAATACTTGTCTGCAATGGAATGCGGTTTTCCTCAGGCGTAAACACACGCACCAGACCACAGCCTGCCGTATACGCTGCCTTTGCACTTAAAACAGCTGCGCCAGCCATATCCACACTTCCAGCGATCAGCAGTAATTTACCGAAGCTTCCCTTATTAGAATGTGAAGCTCTCTTTGGAAGGAATCTCAGATCTTCCATCTCGAACGCCATAACACCGGGCATTTGTGTCAGAAAACTCTCATCCGTGATTCCAATCTGCTTTGTCACGATCTCCCCGACATATTCATTTCCCGGGAAAAGATGCATGCCGATTTTTTCATAGGCAAATGTGATCGTGCAGTCTGCACGAAACGCACATTTTAAAACAGCCCCTGTGTCCGATGAAATTCCGGATGGCATATCAAGTGCGATCTTTTTTCCTGGTATTTCGTTCATTTTCCGAATTGTATCAGCAAAAATGCCTTCAACATTTCTCGAAAGCCCGACTCCAAAAATGGCATCCACTATTACATCATATGCGGTGTTCTCCGGAATGGCTTCCAATACCGGACATCCATAGGCAAAAAGGATCTCCAGCTGCTTTTTGCACTGGTCTGTCTCCTTCTTCCGGTCACCGATCAACACCGTATGCACCTCTGCTCCGTCCAAAAGTAACAGCCGGGTGAGTGCAAAACCATCTGCGCCATTGTTTCCCGTTCCGCAAACGATCAGAAATTTTTTGCTGCATGGGTACTGCCTTTTGATCTCATCAAAAACTGCAAGTGCGGCCCGCTCCATCAAAAGCAGGGATGGCACTTTAAAATGTTCTGTCGTGTTCGTATCATATTGTTTCATCTCTCTGCTGTTTACCAGATACTTCATAACCTTCTCATCCCCTCAGGCATATGGATAAGATAGAGCTGTCGTGCATTAAAAAATGCATGCGGCAGCTCTATCGATTTCATCCATTATTTATTCTGCTTATTTTTTACGATATTATAGGACAACTGCATCAGGCTGTCAGAAAGATGTACATTCTCAACAACCACATCTTTGTCGATCAGATCAAGGTCCACATGGGCAAAATTCCAGATTGCCTGAATTCCAAGATTGACCAGACGGTTTGCAATGGCATCAGCCTTCTCCTTCGGCATGGTAAGGGCTGCAATATCAACAACGTGATCCTTGCAGTAATCTTCCAGTTCATCTAACATGTGGATCTTAATTCCGCGGACTGTCACACCCTCTAACGCCGGATTGACATCAAAAAGTGCTGTGATCACAAAACCAAGTTTTTCAAACTTCACATAATTTGCCAGTGCCTGACCTAAATTACCGGCACCGATGACAATAATATTATGTTTCTGGTTTAATCCTAAAATCTTACCAATCTCTTCATATAAAAACTTTACATTATATCCATATCCCTGCTGTCCGAAACCGCCAAAGTTATTCAGATCCTGACGGATCTGCGAAGCAGTGACATTCATTCTTTTGCTTAGATCATTGGATGAAATACGTTCCACTCCATCCTCCAGCAATTCACCTAAATACCGGTAATATCTCGGCATACGACGGATTACTGCCTGGGAAATTTCTTTTTCCTGCATTTTTTGCCCCTCCCGAAGTATCTCTCTTTCACGGCTCTTTTCTTCTTATGCCGCGATGCATCATTTTTATTATAGTAATTTCAACTGTATCTGTCAATCTGTTAAACTTTTAACAGAGTAAATTTATCTGCCGTATCACCACATTTTCCAGATTTTTACGCGTCCAGCTCCATGGAAAGTTCTTCCCACACTTCATACTGCTTTTCTAATTCTTCCTGATACTCACTCTGCTGTTTCGTCAGTTCTCCTAACTTTGCAGAGTTCACAGCCACTTCCGGCTTTGCACATTCCGCATCGATCGAAGCAATTTTCTCTTCCAGCTCCGCAATCTTTTCCTCTGCCTTTTTCAGGGCATTCTCTATCTTGCGGATCCGTGCCTGTTCTGCCTTCTGTGTCTGCCAGTCCACCTTCTGGGCAGTCTCTTTCACAGAAGCCTCTGTCTGTGCCTCATCCTCCGGCTTTTTGACATATAACGCAACCATCTGGTCATGTTTTTCCAGATAATAATCATAGTTGCCGATATAATTCACAACCGTCTCTCCGGTCAGTTCTAGAATACGTGTTGCAGTCTGATTAATAAAATAACGGTCATGCGATACGAAAAATACTGTTCCAGTATAACTTTTTAGTGCTTCCTCTAAAATTTCTTTTGAAGTGATGTCCAGATGGTTGGTCGGCTCATCGAGGATCAGAAAATTCGCATCGGAAAGCATTAATTTTGCCAGTGCAACACGTCCTCTCTCACCACCGCTCAAGTCTTCGATCCGCTTATAGACATCATCATCTGTAAATAAAAAAGCTGCCAGAACATTACGCACTTTCGTGTTATTCAGATTTGGATAATCATCCGCGATCTCATCAAAAATGGTTTTCTCCATGTGAAGCTGCTGATGTTCCTGGTCATAGTAACCAATATGTACATTGCTTCCAAGTGTTACCGTTCCCGCATCCGGGGAGATCAGCTCGTTGATGATCTTAAGGATCGTTGTTTTACCGGTTCCGTTATTTCCAATTAATGCTACACGCTCCCCGCGTTTCACTTCGAAATTAATTCCCGAAAAAAGCTGTAATGGCGGGAATGCCTTGGCAAGCCCTTCCACTTTTAAAACATCATTTCCACTGACCACATTCGGCTCTAACACAACCCGGATATCTGTGTTATCCTCGGTCGGCTTCTCAATGCGTTCGATCTTATCCAGCAGTTTTTCACGGCTCTCTGCCCGCTTAATTGACTTCTCGCGGTTAAAAGATTTCAGTTTTGCGATCACTTCTTCCTGATGCCTGATCTCACGCTGCTGATTATAGTACTGCTTGATCATGGCTGCACGGATTGCTGCCTTTTTCTTTGCATAATCCGAATAGTTCCCCTGATAAACATAACCCTTGTGCTGAAAAATCTCCACCACTTTACTCACGACGCGGTCTAAGAAATACCGGTCATGCGATACGATTAAAACAGCTCCCTTGTAATTCATCAGAAAAGTTTCCAGCCATCGGATTGACTCGATATCCAGATGGTTGGTCGGCTCGTCTAAAAGCAGGATGTCCGGCTTTGTCACAAGCAGTTTTCCAAGAGATACACGGGTTTCTGTCCGCCGGAGAGTTCGCTCATTTTCTTGTCGAACTCCTCCTCAGTAAATCCAAGCCCCTTTAAAATACCGGTCACTTCACTGCGGTATGCATATCCGTTCACCTGTTCAAATTCATGGCTTAATTTATGGTAAGTATCTAAAAGCTGCTCTAATGCTTCCCCGGAGAGTGTGTTCATCTGCGTTTCCATATCACGCAGCCGTTCCTCCATCTCGATAATGTCGCGTTTAGAATCTAATACTTCCTCATAGATCGTATGGTGGCCGGAAACATCCTGATATTGGGCAAGATAACCGATCGTTTTATCTTTTGCGAGCGTCACTTCCCCCTCGTCCGGATTTTCCTGTTTCATAATTATTTTAAGCAGCGTAGATTTGCCGGCACCATTGATGCCGACAACCGCTGCTTTTTCATTTTCTTCAATATGAAAACTTACATTTTTTAAAATTTCGTCAGTCCCGAATGACTTTGAGATATTCTGACAAGATAAAATCATAATGATAACATTCCTTCTAATGTGGTTCGGATTGCCTTGATGAAATCCTCACTGTTTAACACAGTCGGATGCTCTAATGTTGTAATGAGCGCAAGGTCTTTTGTCATTTTACCACTCTCAATGGTAGATATACAAGCTTTTTCTAATTTATCTGCAAAATCCTGCAATTCTTTGATGCCATCGATCTCGCCACGTTTTCTCAAGGCTCCTGTCCATGCAAAAATCGTTGCGACAGAGTTTGTGGATGTCTCCTCACCCTTTAAATGTTTGTAATAATGGCGCTGTACGGTTCCATGTGCAGCCTCATACTCATAATATCCCTGTGGAGAGACAAGCACGGAAGTCATCATGGCAAGAGAACCAAATGCGCTGGATACCATATCACTCATGACATCACCATCATAGTTTTTGCATGCCCAGATGTAACCGCCTTCGGATTTCATGACACGTGCAACTGCATCATCGATCAATGTATAGAAATAGGTAATTCCGGCTTCTTCAAATTTTTCCTTATACTCTGCGTCAAAGATTTCCTGGAAAATGTCTTTAAATGTATGGTCATATTTTTTGGAAATAGTGTCTTTGGTTGCAAACCACAGATCCTGCTTTGTATCTAAAGCATAGTTGAAGCAGCTTTTTGCAAAACTTTCAATGGAATTGCATAGATTGTGCTGTCCCTGTACCACACCTGCACCTGTGAAATTATGGATCAGTTCTCTTGTCTCTGTTCCATTCTCATCAGTGTATACAAGCTCACATTTACCAGGTCTCGGAATCTTCATCTCAGATGCTTTGTAAACATCACCATAAGCATGACGTGCGATTGTGATCGGTTTTTTCCAGTTTTTCACACATGGTTCAATTCCTTTTACAACGATCGGTGCACGGAAAACTGTTCCATCTAAGATTGCACGGATCGTTCCGTTCGGACTCTTCCACATTTCTTTTAAATTGTACTCTTTGACACGTGCTGCATTTGGAGTGATCGTTGCACATTTTACGGCAACACCGTATTTCTTTGTTGCATTTGCAGAATCAATCGTCACCTGATCGTCTGTCTCGTTACGATACTCTAATCCCAGATCATAATAATCGGTTTTAAGGTCGATAAAAGGGGTTAATAATTCATCTTTGATCATCTTCCAGAGAATTCTGGTCATCTCATCTCCGTCCATCTCTACTAATGGAGTTGTCATTTTAATTTTTTCCATCGCTTATTTTTCCTTTCTGCCTTGTTTTCATGAATCTCACAAATGTTACTTTTTTAACAAATTATCCCAGCCATAGTGATCCATATTCTCAATGGTTTTCATAATGTGCTGGTTTGCAAGCGTTTCTGCCAGTTGTGCATCATGCTGTTTCAATGCCTCCACAATCCTGCGGTGTTCATTATTTGAATCCACTGCCCTGTTCTTATCGGAAAGAGTGATCTTTCTGACACGCTGGGCATAGTGATGAAAATCGGAAAGCACATGCCGTAATTCCCGGCTGCCACTTGCGGTATATAAAATCTCGTGGAACTTATTGTCCAGCTCAACCATCTGTTCTGCGTTGCCCTTTGCTGCATGAAAGTCCGACAAAAAAATATTTTCCTCCAACTCATCCAACTGTTCTTTCGTGATATTCTCCGCAGCCCACTTAGCACACAATCCTTCCAGACGGCTTCTGATCTCATAAATGTCTTTGATATCTTTCTGGGATATGCCAACCACATAAGCGCCTTTATTGGGAATGATCGTGACCAGACCTTCGAGTTCCAGCTGACGCAGTGCCTCCCTCACAGGGGTTCTGCTGACGCCGAGTTCCTCACCGATTGATTTCTCCTTCAGTTCCTCGTCTCTCTCATATTTGCCGGAAAGAATGTTCTCCCTTATCATATGAAAGACTCTCGAACCCAAGGAGTAATTGTCTTCTCCCATAATTATCTCTCCAAAGTATCTATCTTTAATTTCTTACAGCACTTACCGATCTCTTCTACCAACTCATTGTCTGTCAAAACGGTCACACGGCCTTCCTCATACTGCTTGTCTACCCATACTTTTACCATCTTAACAAGTTCTGAATTCTTATCGACGCCTTTTTCCTTTGGCAGATGATAATAAGAATTGATCCATAATGCAATTCCTGCCAGACCGGATGTATTGGATACGGATACAATTGGTGGTCTGTTTAAAAATTTTCCCGTATCAAAAATGTTGTAAATTTCCTCATTTTTCAACAGACCGTCTGCATGGATACCGGCTCTTGTGACATTAAAGTTACTTCCGACAAACGGTGTGCGGCTTGGCTGTACATAACCTAATTCTTTTTCAAAATACTCTGCAAGCTCTGTGATCACCGTTGTGTCCATGCCGTCTAAGGTGCCTTTTAACTGTGCATACTCAAATACCATTGCCTCCAGAGGGGTATTTCCGGTTCTCTCTCCGATGCCAAATAAGGAACAATTGACACCGCTTGCACCGTAAAGCCATGCAGTAGTAGAGTTGTTGACTGCCTTATAAAAGTCATTGTGTCCATGCCATTCGATCAATTCAGACGGGACACCTGCATGTGTGGTAAGTCCATAAATGATTCCCGGTACGCTTCGCGGAATTACGGCACCAGGGAAATTGACACCATAACCCATCGTATCACAGGCACGGATCTTGATCGGTATCTTATATTCATCCATCAGTTTCATCAGCTCGACACAGAATGGGATCACAAATCCATAAATATCGGATCTTGTGATATCTTCGAGATGACATCTTGGACTGATGCCTGTCTCTAAACATTCACGGATCACACTTAAGTAGAGGTTCATAACCTCACGCCTTGTCATTTTCATTTTATAGAAAATATGATAATCGGAACAGCTTACCAGAATACCTGTCTCACGAAGTCCGATATCTTTGACTAACTGGAAGTCCTGTTTGCTCGCACGGATCCAGCTTGTAACTTCCGGAAATTTATAACCGCGTTCCAGACATTTGTATACGGCATCGCGGTCTTTTTTACTGTATAAGAAAAATTCGCTCTGGCGGATCAGACCTTTTGGTCCGCCTAATTTATGTAAATAATCGTAAATGGTCACGATCTGTTCCGTTGTATAAGGAGCCCTTGACTGCTGTCCATCACGGAATGTCGTATCTGTGATCCAGATATTTTCCGGCATATTATGCGGCACGATACGGTCATTAAACGCAATCTTAGGAATCTCATCATAAGGAAACAGATTGTGGAATACATTTGGTTCCTCCACATCCACTAACTGGTAGAAATGTTCTTCTAACTGCAATAGATTTGTCTTTTGATTCATGATTACTTCTCTCATAACATCCTCCTTATAGTAAACGGATATATATGCAAAATATTTGACTATTTTTACATGCATAATTGTATACAATTATACTTTCTTTATTTTAGACACTCTTGCTGCTATTTGTCAATGCATAATATATTATATTTATTATAACGTTTAGTTATGGTCTGTTCTATGGTCATGAATCCGCCTCATGATGACTGCGCTCAATCGCGCAGTTTAAGATATATCTGTTTTCTTTTTCCAGAGAAACGGTACGATATACGATACTGTCCGTAATTTTTTCTGTCAGATCCATAATATCTTTGTGACATTCCTGATTCTCTCCGGTGTAAATGATCTGTCCATTTTTATCGAGATTCTGCGAATAGTCACAACTGAAACGTACCACAAAAAACTTTTCAGATGCCGTCTCCATGGTAACCGAAACAGCATATTTACCCAGAATCTGCCTGCATGCTTTTGTGAGTATCATCAGGAGAAAAAGAATCTTCCGGAAAATCTCCGGTGGGATCTCACAGTCTTCTTTCTTTATCATATGGAAACTCTGTCCGGCATCCTCATGATGAAATTCATTTTTTAACCGGTTATACCCCATCAAATAATTACCATTTTCATGGATCATTGTCTCCAGATAATATCCGAGCAGATCCCTCAGATAATGTTCCATCATGTATTCTCCCACGGAATCCATTTGCCCTATCGTCAAATGCTGCTTCAGCATCGTCATGACAACCTCTGCTGCCTGCTTATAGAGCATGACATTCTCCTTTTGTCTCTCTTCAATTCTCTCAAAATCCTTCTCCGAGAAAAAGAGATTCATATTTGCCTGCTCAAGATCTGATTCTGCCTGTTTTTTCAGACGGTGATACTCCAATGCCGCATTCACCGGTTCGATAAAATCAGCAAATGACGCACACGGTTTCATGATCAATTTGTAGATATCACATTCATTCAGAAAAGAGAGGATGTCTTTTACATGCTCTGCACTCGTCATTGCCACACGGACCGTATCCGGCGAGATCATTTTTGCCATGGTGAAAAATTCTCTTCCACTGAGTACGGAAAGACTCGTCTCACATACTAAAACATCTGTTTTCTGATGTTCTAATATATCCAGTGCCTCCTCCGGTCTCCCTGTAATCTGATAAGAAAAAGAAGGCTTTTCTGTCTGGAAAACTGCCTCAAGTCTTTTTCTCCCCACCTCATCCGGCTCTACGATCATTACAAATTCCATCCTCATCCTCCTGTGTACGTTGTGATTCTATATCATTATTTTATACTTTTATTGTTATGATTAACTTAACTATAGCAAACCCATTTTTATATCTCAATAGCAAAAAAAATTTATTTTTCAAAAACTGTAACACATTCTCCTCTGTTACATAAGATACAGTGTAAGAAAAATTTGGAGGATTTAACATGAGTGATTTAGCTGCAACAAACTGTGGTGGATGTGGATGTAATGAAGGAGGATGCAACTCTATTCTCTGGATCATCATTTTATTGAGCTGCTGCTGTGGTAATAACGGCGGATTCTGTGGCAACAACGGATGTGGCGGTGGAAATGACTGCTTATGGATCATCTTACTTCTTCTCTGCTGTGGCGGATGTGGTAACGGAAACGGCTTCTGCTAATCGCAGGCAGACATCAATGGGGAATCTAAAGTTCCCCTGACCGGTAAACCACCCAGACTTCACGGTCTGGGTGGTTTTTTGTCGTTTACTTTGGTTTTTCCGTTTTCTCTTTGTTCTTTGCCACTTCCCGCTCTCTGACAATCTTCTTGTATACCTCACATTCCTCTGGCACACTTCTTCTTTTGAGACACTCTTCATCTATCTCATAAACACTGTTATTTTCCACCACTAACATGACATTTTTCCTCCTCGCTCTATCCTATGCTTTGAAAATTCGTTTGCGACATATCTGGCATATTGTTTCTTTTCGCACATAAAATAAAAGAAAAAGGCAATTCTTATGGACGAAGCTACACCACTTACCCCTTTCGATACTATGACGCAGACGAGAGAGATTCAGATGCTAAAAACCGTAATTCCATACATGAAAAGTTCACAAAAAAAACAATTTGCCATATTAATAAAGTATATGGAACTTCAAAATACGCTTCATATCTTTTCACAGGAAGAGCAGGTCTTATCCATGTGCTCTCTGCCGGAAGAGGAAAACAACCCACAGTCACTTTTAAACAGCCTCCGCCCTTTCTGTACCCCAAAAGAGCTTGAGACGATCGATATGCTGACCAATATGTTTTCCATGCTTGAAACCTATGAAACAATTTTTGCAGGATAACACCATCAGCCTTTATTTGTTGTAAAAAAAATCAGAGAGGATTTTCTATGGAAAATGATGTTTTTAAAACCAATCCGGTATTTCAGAATCTGTCACCGGAAAAGCTTTCTTTTTTAATGAATTTTGCAAACAGTAAAAAACCTACCGAAATGAAAGACATGATGCCATTTCTGCTCGGCACGCTCTCCTCTGCCAAAAAGCAGAATATCCAGTTCACAAAGCCTGAAACAGAACTTATGATTTCGATATTAAAACAGAGCATGTCACCGGAGGAAGCAGAAAAAGCAGATAAAATCATCCGGCTCATGAAAGAAAGAAGCGGACAGTCTCAATAGAGGCCGCCCGCTTCTTTCTCATACACTTTATGATGCATGTTTCCATCTGGCAATTTCTTACCAGATAGTTGCAACATTCACTTTTAGTACTTTATCAATTGGTGCTACACTGGTTCCCTTGCCATCTGTACCTTCAAAATACTTTGAGCTTGCAGACTCAAACAAAACATAAAGGTTATTGTCCACAATTGCGATTTCCTCGGAGCACGGAGGCATCTCCACCTTAACCGATGGTGTTGACGGGCTCTGGTTCAATGCAATCAGAGAAGAATATACTTTCAGGTAAGAAGAATTGCTTCTTCCAAGCGATGTACTTAAGTATACGGCACCCTGTGAATCAAATGCAATTCCCTGCACTTTGCATGGAATATTGTAATTACTCAATGCAACCAATTTGTCTAACTGTGTGTCATAGGTGTATGCATACATTTTGGAGCGGAACATCTTATTGTAAGTTGCGACCCAGATACGGCCACCATAACAGGTAATGCAGGAAGGTGTATTTCTCAGATAATATTCGTCTGAAATTGCAGATGCATCAATACAATAACCAGGTGCATCTTCCGCGATCAGCCTGATATATTCATAGGAGATACGCTCTAGTGTATTGGAATTAGAGTGACATACCCATAAATTTTCTCCGTCAAAAGCAACACCACCAAGGTGACTGTCTTTTTTCATTCCAAGTGTCACAAGATAATCTCCGGTTTCCCGGTCAAATACCATCAGGGCTCCCGGTTCATTTTTATCCTCAGTGTATGCTGTCATGATCACGTAATCCGGTGTAAAACAAAGTCCCTGCATGCACATATCTGCTGTGTTGATATAGTTGTTTACATAATCTTTTTCTCTGGTGGAAGGCATTCCCGGAATGGATAATTCATCCATAAAATTATAACTGCACTGTCTTAATTCTTTCTGGTTCATCGCAAGCAGATTTCCGGTGTGATAAGAATACATCTCAACGTTCAGATAACTGTCGATTGTCTTTGTCCATTTTGCAAAAAGAACAAGTTCAGAAGGACTTTTCTTTGTGACCTCTGTCACCTTCTTTGTATAACTGCTGTCTGTATACCATCCGGCAAAATTATAACCTTCCTTCACCGGGACATCCAGTGTCACCGGAAGTTCCTTTTCGTGATAGACCTCACGGTTGGAAATGCTGTTCTCTCCTCCATTCAGAATATAGGTAATATGATATGCCTTCTGACCGGTTTCTTCATACGGATCAACATAAACAGGTTTGTTTTCAATGATACCCGCCTGAGAGATTCCGATTCCTTCGATCGTATGGGCACGTGCGACCTGTGGATCGTTGATCACAAGAAGTATTGCATATAAAATTATGAAAATATTTCTTGTGATCTTCATAAATCCACATCTCCTCCTTTACTCGTCGAGTTTCTCTACTTTGCTTGCTCTTGCAGCAATCTCTTTCTCCTGTATATCAGACGGAGCCTGCTCATATCTTGAAAACTCATAAGAATATGTACCGCTTCCACCTGTCATGGAACGAAGATCCGTGTTATAGCCAAATAATTCCATATACGGAATATCTGCAACGATCTCCTGATAACCATGATCTGTCGGGTTCATTCCAAGCACACGTCCACGCCGCTTGTTCAGATCTCCCATAATATCTCCGGTATACTTATCCGGCACGACCACTTTCAATGATGCGATCGGTTCTAAGAGAACCGGGGAAGCCTCTAAGAAGCCTTTCTTAAATGCCTGCTTTGCAGCGGTTTTAAATGCCATCTCTGAGGAATCTACCGGATGATAAGAACCATCGTATAAAACTGCCTTCACACCGACAACCGGATATGCAGCGACAGGACCTTTCAGACAGGATTCCTGAATTCCCTTTTCTACTGCCGGGAAATAGTTCTTTGGAACTGCTCCGCCAACAACCGTCTGTTCAAATACATATGGCTGTTCCAGATCGCCGGATGGTTCAAATGTCATCTTGACGTGTCCATATTGTCCGTGACCGCCGGACTGCTTTTTATACTTGTACTCCACATCTGCTTTCTTGCGGATCGTTTCCCGGAATGCAATCTTAGGCTTCTTCAGTTCGACTTCCACTTTGTAGCGGTTTAAAAGTTTGCTGACTGCAACTTCCAAATGCTGGTCTCCCATTCCATAGAGGAGTGTCTGGCCATTCTCACTGTCATTGACCGCTTTCAGTGTAAGATCTTCCATCATGAGTTTCTGGAGAGCCTGTGAGATTTTATCCTCATCGCCCTTATTCACTGCCTTATATCTCATGTAAGTATATGGTGTGGAGATTGAGGTCCGAATATACAAAATCGGATTTGCTTTTGTGGAAAGGGAATCCGTGGTTGCCGGGCTTGCTAATTTTGCCAAAGCACCGATATCACCTGCATGAAGTTCTTTTACTTCCTCCGGTTTGTTTCCACAGAGCACATACAGTTTTCCGATTTTTTCTTCCACATCTTTGTGATGGTTATATAACACATCATCCGTTTTCAAAACGCCTGAATTCACTTTGATCAGGGAGTATTTTCCAATAAATGGATCTACGATCGTCTTCCATACATAAGCTGACTTTGGTTTTGCAAAATCATAATCTGCACTGTACACTTCATTCGTCTTTGCATTGATACCGGTACAGGAACGTTTTTCCGGACTTGGCAGATACTTCACAATATCGACCAGCAATGTATACATTCCTCTTGCCAGTGTGTTGGAACCCATCAGAACCGGAACAATGCTGCCGTCTGCCACATTCACGCGGAGTGCCTGACGGATCTCATCCTCCGAGAACTCTTCGCCGTTAAAATAGCGTTCCATAAACTCTTCACTTGTCTCAGCAACAGCTTCCATCAATGCTTCCCTGCAGATATTTAAGTTGTCTTTGGAGTATTCCGGAACATCAGACTTTTCTACGGTTCCATCTTCTTTCCATCTCTTGGCTCTCTGCTGCAGCACATTGACATATCCGACAAACTGTCCATTCTCTCTGACCGGAAGATGGAACGGTGCGATGCGCTTGCCGTACATCTGCTGAAGATCTTCCACAACCTGCCGGTAGCTTGCCTCGTCAATATCCATATCCGTTACGAATACCATTCTCGGAAGTTTGTATTTCTCGCACATCTCCCATGCTTTCTTCGTTCCGACCTCGATCCCTGCCTTACCGGAAACTACAATGATCGCCGCATCTGCCACGCTCACTGCCTCTTCTGCTTCCCCTACAAAATCAAAATATCCGGGTGTATCAAGGATGTTGATCTTCGTATCGCCCCAGACAACCGGGATCACGGAAGTGTTGATGGAAAAAAGACGTTTTGTCTCTTCCTTGTCGTAATCACTGATCGTGTTGCCGTCTGCAACTTTTCCCATACGGGTTGTCATTCCTGCAAGATAAGCCATTGCCTCGACAAGACTTGTCTTGCCGGATCCTCCATGGCCTAAGAGAACCACATTGCGAATTTTGTCAGTTGTGTAAACGTTCATAGCAAATCCTCCCATACATTTTTCATTGATGATTTTGTTTCGTCATCACCAAATGTTGTTAATGGTTATATTTTACTAAATTTTCCACTTTTTTACAATATATTTATTCATATTTACTAACTATTATTATATTATCATTGGATCGTTTATATATTATGTATGTATTTTGAACATTTTTAGCAATTTTCATTTGATTGTTTACACAATATTCATAATTTGTACATATTCGTAGGAAATGTTCTGTTTTTCTTTTTCATGATAATCTTTTGGCAGTGCCGTGCCACGG
>ENA-OURS01001131-OURS01001131.1-human-gut-metagenome-genome-assembly--contig:-NODE-1131-length-25031-cov-2.916440_pt1 | contig 25031 bp, 26 predicted proteins | sample MGYA00242109_ERZ509010 | MGnify/ENA primary metagenome ERZ509010 (study PRJEB26280, sample SAMEA2338774) | human gut metagenome | biome: human gut; feature: human-associated habitat; material: faeces... | reverse complement strand
ATTTTTCAATCGCGAGATTTGTGTCTGCGCACACTTGACACAAACTCGGCATGTACAAAAAAATGTGTGCAGAAATGAGAGGAAAATATGGCTAAAAATATTACTGTGGACAATTTTGAAAAAGAGGTACTGCAGGCGGCAGGCCCCGTTTTGGTAGACTTCTGGGCAACCTGGTGCGGACCCTGCCGGATGCAGGGACCTGCAGTGGAAAAGCTGGCAGAGGAAGGCTATAACGTCGGCAAAATCAATGTGGACGACGAGGGTGAGCTTGCAGAGCGCTATCATGTGATGAACATTCCGACTCTGATTATTTTCAAAAACGGCGAAGAAAAAGAGCGCATGGTCGGCGTACAGAGCAAAGATCTGCTGGAAAGCAAATTAAAGGCGCTGGCATAAGGCGTTGTGACAAAGCATTTGCTACAGGAAACGGCTTGCTTTCAGCCGCTGTCATAGTACAATGATATGGTATCACGCAAAGCAGCAGGATATGCCGCATAGATACAAAGGGGAAAGAGGAAAATAACATGGAATTGGGAATTAACACAGATTTTGCAAACGAGCCGTGGGAACTGGAAGAAATCAAAAACAAGCTCCGCGAGATCGCAGAGGCTGGCTTTACGCACATTCACTGGTGCTTTGACTGGGATGGGGATTATCTGTACGCCCGCAGTGAAATGAAGCAGATCCGCAGCTGGATGGACGAGCTTGGATTGAAAGAAAAAGGACTGCATGCTTCAAAAGGCAGCCGCCGATTTGTAGAAAGATATGCAGAGGCACCCCATGGCAGAAAGGATTATCTGTCCGAGCTGGAACCGAACCGTATCGCAGGCGTCGAGCTGGTTAAAAACCGTGTGGAGCTGGTTCATGTGCTGGGAGGCAAGGAGATCGTGCTGCATATGTATCTGCCGACCAAGAGCTTTGAGGAAAAGCCGGAAATCAAAGAGCTTTTCTATCAGCAGGCATGCAAGTCTCTGGATGAGCTGCAGCCCTATTGTAAGGAGCTTGGGGTAAAGATCTGTCTGGAGAACCTGTTTGAAGCTTCGGCAGAAGCACAGATCGAGCAGTTTGATTATCTGTTTGGACGTTATCCCGCAGATTTTCTGGGACTGTGTATCGATACCGGACATGCAAACCTTGTCGGCGGCAACGAGTTCATCAAGCTGCTGGCAACCCGCTATGCGGACCGTTTCTTCTGCCAGCACCTACATGACAACAGGGGCTGGGGAAAAGAAGATGGCTGCGGAGACGCACACCGTCTGCCGGGGGAATGCAGCATTGACTGGAAAGAAACCATGAAGCTTGTCCGGGCGTCCGCTTACGAGCAGCCTTTCGTGATGGAAGTTTCCAAGCCGGAAGGGGAAGACTGCGCACATTACTTAAAGCGCGCCTATGAAGCAGGCGTTTGGATGGCAAATTTATAGAATTGATAAAGATTGTCCGGAAAGGGGGATCTGTATGCACTATGCGGAAGAAGAAATGCAGTATCATCTGCAGATTCATAACGGGCAGGTTGGAAAATATGTCATTTTGCCGGGAGACCCTAAACGGTGTGAAAAAATCGCCGCATATTTTGAACATCCGGTTTTGATTGCGGACAGCCGGGAATTTGTGACGTATACCGGAATGCTGGAGGGCGAGACCGTTTCTGTGACCTCGACAGGCATCGGCGGTCCCTCTGCGGCGATTGCGATGGAAGAGCTGTTCAAAGCGGGCGCGCATACGTTTATCCGCGTCGGAACCTGCGGCGGCATTGACACAGAGGTACAAAGCGGCGATCTGGTCATCGCAACCGGTGCGGTACGAGCTGAGGGGACGAGCCGGGAATATGCTCCGATCGAATATCCGGCAGTCGCAAACCTGGATGTGGTCTGCGCACTGCGAGAGGCAGCCCGGGATCAGGCAATCCGATTCCATACGGGCGTTGTGCAGAGCAAGGACTCCTTTTACGGACAGCACGAGCCGCAGGTCATGCCGGTGGATTACATGCTGCAGCAGTATTGGGGCGCGTGGAAAAAGATGGGATGCCTTGCATCGGAAATGGAATCCGCGGCGCTGTTTATCGTGGCGCAGTATCTTCGGGTGCGCTGCGGCGCGGTATTTCTGACGATGGCAAACCAGGAGCGGGAAGTGCTCGGACTTTCTAACCCGGTCGTCCACGACACGGACATGGCGGTGCGCGTCGGCGTGGAGGCACTGAAAAAGCTGATCGCACAGGATCGCATGACGAAGCTGTGAGCCTGGGATCTGTCTGTTGAGCCGCGTAATCAGGGATGGATGTTGTCCTGCACAGAGCATTTTCCTTGTCACCATAACAAAAAGAGCAGTCCCCGTGACGGTGGGAACTGCTCTTTTTCATACAGAATTTTTTAATTCTGTTTCATTCGTTTCAAAATTAAGCGATTTCGTTTACTGCTTTAGCCAGACGGGAAACCTTTCTGGAAGCGGTGTTTTTATGATATACGCCCTTGGAAGCAGCCTTGTCGATAACTGTGGTTGCGTTCAGCAGTGCAGCCTTTGCAGCTTCCTTGTCCTGTGCTTCGATTGCAACACGAACCTTCTTAACAGCGGTCTTAACGGAAGATTTGATTGCTTTGTTTCTTTCAGCCTTGGTCTGGTTTACTAAAATTCTCTTCTTTGCAGATTTAATATTTGCCACGATGATACCTCCAATGAATTAACCCAAAAATGTGTGCTGTATCGTATTACATTAAAGCCGGACACGGACGTTCTAATGCAAACATACATATGTATTCTATTGGATGAAAAGAATTCTGTCAATAGATATTTTCTGGATTTTTGGAAAAAATGGAAATATAGTTCTTACAGTTCACTCGTACCGTTTGTAAGCAGATTTCATGCTCGCATGAAAATCTGCTTACAAAAAGGTACGAAGGGAGCGCCACTTTATGAGCAAAAATGAGCTGCGAAGCAGCGGAGAGCGTCGAAGCGCGGTTCATGACAATAGAATGTTCGCGAAGCGTGCATTCTATTGTATTGCGAATGGCGCGAGTGAACTGTAAGAAACACAATCTTAGAAGGAGGGAATGCGAATGAGCGCTTTTGCCGTTCGGACAGATCTTGCACTGGAAGAGGGGGAACGGATTCGGGAGTCCGGCGTTGAGATTCACGGGGTAATTCTGGAAGAAGAAACCAGACCGGAAACGGGAATTTTGGTGACGCGGGTAAAAATAGAGACGAAAAACGGCGCAAAAATTATGGGGAAACCGATCGGAACATACGTTACACTGGAAGCCGGACAGCTTGGAAACGACGAGGAGGAGTATCAGCAGGAGGTGGCGAAGGAACTTTCGATGCAGCTGCAGAAACTGATTCCTGATCTGGAGACTGAAAAATCCGTGCTGGTCGTGGGGCTTGGAAACCGGCAGGTGACGGCGGATGCGTTGGGACCGCGGGTGGCGGACAGACTGTTTATTAACCGGCACATTATTCTCGAGTTTGGCGCTGCAGCGTATAACCGGAAAAAAATGAACCGCGTCAGCTGTCTTGTCCCCGGAGTAATGGCGCAGACAGGCATGGAGAGTGCGGAAATCGTGCGGGGCGTTGTGAAGGAGACAAAGCCGGATCTGGTGCTGGTTGTCGATGCGCTTGCGGCGCGTAGTACAAAGCGGTTAAACCGGACGTTCCAGATCAGTGACGCAGGAATCTATCCGGGTTCAGGGGTCGGCAACCACAGAAATGCGCTGACCGGGGAATCTCTGGGAGTGCCGGTGCTTGCGATTGGTGTGCCGACGGTAGTGGATGCTGCGACAATCGTCGGAGACGCGCTGCGGGAGATGGAACAGGAAAACGATTCTGCGTTGCTTCAAAATCGCGAGCATCCGCAGGCACTGTCCGGTCTGAACAATATGTATGTGACCGGAAAGGACATCGATGAGACAATTTTGTATCTGAGCGAAATCGTGTCGAATGGAATCAACCGGGCGCTGAACCCGGAAGGGTGATTGCGAACCAACCGGCATTGAATCCGGAAGGGTGATTACGAACCAGTCAGGTGCTGTGTCAGGAAAAGTGATGGCGAACCAATCAGTTGCTGAGCCAGGAAAAGTGATTCCAGCCTTCCTGTACGCATATATTGCAGCATGGGGAAAAAAGACAGACCGAAAAAAAACAGATATCGGGCAGTGATTGCCATTGTGATAGCGGGAATTGTTTTTCTTACGTTTCCGCGCGCAGAGGAACGAAATTTCAGGGAGCTTCTGACGGAGAATGCAGAGCTGGAGCTTTTAAATGCCTTCTGTCCGGTGATCGCAGCGGCAGGGGACAACGGCAGGATCTCTGTGTCCGGATGGATTTTTCCGTTTCTTGGTTATCAGAGCAAAACAAAAACCGCGCAGCTGGCGCAGGAAAATTCTGATATGGTGGAAAAGATTCTGCTGGCGGAAGGAAGGGACGAATACACCGGGATGAGCGGTGACGATACAGAAAAAAATGCGCCGACGGATGGCTGGGACCTATCGCTTGAAGAGCTTGCGCGGTTGGAAAATGAGCAGGCGGGCGGACGAAAAAGCGGACAAAACGGCGTGGCGGACGGCAGCGAAACCGACGGGAGCAGTGCTGCATCCGACCGCGAAGGGCAAAGCAACGGCGGGATCGAAACCAGACCTGGCGATAGTCAAAACGAAACCGGCGACACAGCAAATAGCTCCGGCATCGGCGATTTTACAGCCTCTCTTCCGGAGAAGCAGCGTACCTACAACTGGTCGGAGCTTACGAGTTATGATGCGCTGGTGCGGGAATTCTATGCGATCGATCCGGCAACCGCGGCGGACGAGACGCAGCTGAATCAAAAGGCGCTGCTTGGCAGGGTGCTTTCCGTACAGAAGCGGACGGACGACCAGCCGCAGATTTTGATTTATCATACCCATTCGCAGGAAACCTTTACCGATTCGATTCCGGGAAACGCGCAGACCGGAATTATGGGCGTCGGGGAGGTGCTGGCGGAAATTCTTCGCAAACAGTATGGCTATAACGTGATGCATCATATGGGACAGTATGACGTGGAAAAAAGGGATTATGCCTATTCCAATTCCCTTCCGGCGTTGGAAGCGCTTTTGTTGGAAAACCCGTCGATTGAGGTGGTGATCGACCTGCACCGGGACGAAGTGGCAGAAGGAACGCGGCTCGTGACGGAGATTGGCGGCAAAAAAATGGCGCGCTTCATGTTTTTCAACGGACTGTCCAGAACGAGACGGCTCGGGGACATTGATTCGCTTCCGAATAAAAATATTGCGGATAATCTCGCATTTTCGTTCCAGATGCAGGTGCTGTGCAACGAGTATTACCCGGGGCTGACTCGCAGGATTTATTTGAAAGGCTATCGTTACAATATGCACTTAAAGCAGAGGTATCTGCTGATTGAAATGGGGGCGCAGACCAACACCTATGAGGAGTGTATGAATTCCTGTGTTCCACTGGCGCAGATGCTGGATCTGGAATTGTCGGGAAAAACAGATTTTACGCTTGATCTGGAGAAAGGATGAGAGTAAAATGAGAACAATAGTCTCCCGTTTTGCAATGTCCGGCGGATGGGCGCAGAACGGCATTGGTGTTTTCATTCTGATGATATACTGAGGGGATACCATCGACAAAAATACGACAGATAAGGGGTATTAGATGAGAGAGAAAAGAATCAGATGGAACGTATTTGCACAGGCAGTCTATACCATTGCGCTGCCGATCGCGTTTCAGAATTTATTGTCCACGACGGCGAGCATGGTGGATACGATCATGATCGGAAGCATGGGAGAGCTATCGGTCGCGGCGGTCGGCATCTGCTCGCAGATTTCGTCGCTGTTTTTCTCCTGCTATTTCGGATTTGCAGGAGGCGCGCTTTTGTTCTTTTCCCAGTATTGGGGTGCCAAAAGTGAAAAGGGTATCAACAAAACCTTTGGGCTTTCCATGAGCTTTATGCTGCTTGTCGGTCTTTTGTTCGGAGCAGTAGCGGTGACAAAGCCGGAGTTTTTGCTTGGGATTTATACAGATAAGAAAAATATTATAGAGGTGGCGATTCCCTATATCCGGATCGTTGGCTTTGCTTATCCGCTGCAGGTACTGGCGGTGATCATCAGCTTTCTGATGCGGGCGACGGAGCGCGTCAAGATTCCCCTCGTTTCTTCCGCAGTTGCGCTGGTAGTCAATTTTGTCCTGAACTGGATCCTGATCTACGGACGGTTCGGCATGCCGCAAATGGGAGCGGCAGGCGCGGCGGTAGGCACGCTGGTTTCCGGCATTGTCAATCTGATCATCCTGACAGTGTTTTTGCTGAAAGATAAAAAGACGGTTACCCTGCATGTACAGGAAATGTTCCACTGGGGAGAAGGATTTGCCGGAACCTATCTGTCCAAATGTTTTCCGATTCTGTGCAATGAGCTGTTTTACGGCATCGGTCAGATGCTGATCAATATCGTGATCGGAAGACAGTCGGAGAGTGCGATCGCAGCAATGGCAGCGTTCCGTGTTCTGGAGGGCTTTGTTTATGCCTTCTTCGGAGGACTGGCGGATGCCAGCAGCGTTGTGGTCGGCAAGGAGATTGGTGCAGGACGGCATATGAAGGGCTATCAGTATGTGAAAGGGTTCACGATTCTCTGCCCGGCGATCACATTTGGTATCTGTCTGGTTGGTGTGATCTTCAACCGCCCGCTGTTGTCTTTGTTCGGATTAGGAGCAGAGGCTATGGAATATGGAAAATATATGCTGCTCATTTATTTGGCAGCGGGAACCGTGCGAACCTGTAACTACATTATGAATACCTGTTACCGCGCAGGCGGCGAGGCAATTTTCGGAACCGTTTTGGAAATTATCTGTCTGTATACGATCAGCGTACCTGCAACCTGGGTTGCAGGCATGGTTCTGCATCTGCCGTTCCTGGCCGTGTTCGCCTTTTTGTATACAGATGAGCTGATCCGTCTGGTGTTCGAGCTATGCTATACTGCAAGCGGCAAATGGGTTAAACCGGTTACGCAGGAAGGGCGTGCGACTCTCGAAGAATTCCACGAGCAGATGGCGCAGCGCAGGAAGAAAAAACAGACGGCATAGTGCACCGTCCCATTTAATAGAAACAGACCAAAACAGCCGCCCGGCAGATATTTACCGGACGGCTGAAATTATTTTTTATTCATGAAATGATCTTTATTTCATGAAATGCTTTTTATTTCATGGATTCTTCCTGCTTCTTGATCATTCTGCGAACCATCTCGCCGCCGATGGAGCCGGCTTCCTTGGAAGTCAGGTCACCATTGTAGCCTTCCTTTAAGTTGACGCCCAGCTCGGACGCAACCTCAGTTTTGAAGCGTTCCAGTGCGGCCTTCGCCTCAGGAACTTCCACTCTATTGGATTTACCAGAATTCGTTGCCATGATTAGTCACCTCCATTATTTTCTGCTGTTGGGTTTCAGATAAGCTGCAGAGACTCTGTCATCGGATGGAACGTTGGCTCTGCAGCTGCCTGTCCGGTCGATGTATCAGTGTCACATTTGCTTATCTTGAGCTTAGTATGTTCCGGATACAGGGAATTATAATGGAAATTTTTGTCATTTTAGTTTCCTTTGGAACGACTGATTTACACAGAACAATAGGAATCGAACGGGCAGAGAATTTCTGCACCCAAAAGCGCAGCGTCCTCTTTTGTATGAGCAGCAAACAGAAGAATTTTGTCCTGCGCGCGGTTACGGACGAGTGCAGCTGCTTTTTTGCGGTTTTCGCTGTCCAGACCGTTGAAGGGTTCGTCTAAAATCAAAAGGTCGAAGGGAACGAGCAGGGCGCGCAGCAAAGACAATCGGCGCTTCATGCCGCCGGAAAATTCGCATACCGGCTGGAACAGGGCATTTTGCGGCAAAAGGGCTGCAGCGTAGGCAGAAAGTTCTGCGTCGGAAAAGCGCTGCCTGCACACAAAACGGAGATTTGTCAGGACATCGTAGCCCTCCAGCAGCCGATCCTCCTGAAAAACAGCGGAAATTTTGAGATTTTTTAGTCCATCTATTGTGCCGCTGTCCGGTGTTTCCAGACCCATCAGGATGCGAAAAAGCGTTGTTTTTCCTGTGCCGGACGGAGCCATGAGACAATAGGCGTTTCCGGGAGAAAGCGCGAGGCTTAGATCGGAAAAGACGACCTGTCCGTGATAGGATTTGGAAAGTTTTTGCAGAATCAGATCATTGTTTTTCATGAACAGTGTTCCCCTTTCCGCCGGCAGCAGTCATGAGCCGGAGCAGAATTTTTTCAAAACAGGAGGCGACTAGAATGATCGCGAGCGTCCAGGCAAACAAAGAAGCCGTGTCGAGATAAATTTTTGCTTCATAGAGGTTTGCACCGATGGAAAAGTCGGGGACGCCGATGACCTCGGCGGCGATGCCGGATTTAAATGCCATGCCGAGCGCCGATTTACAGGCGCTGATCAGATAGGGCGACAGCGCCGGACGGTACAGGTAAAAGACTTTTTTATGGAAAGGAACGCGAAAAACCTGCGCCATTTCCAAAAGTTTCGAGGCGGTGCTTTTTAAGCCGCTGACCGTGCTGATGTGCAGGATCGGATAGGCGACCAGAAAAGAAATCAGGATCGAAAGGTTTTTCGAACCGGTCCAGATCAGGGCGAGGATGACAAATGACGCGACCGGGATAGATTTCATAAACTGAATTGGCGGTTCCAGAAATTCCCCGACAATCCGGAAGCGGCAGGAGAGCGCCCCGGTCAGGATGCCGAGCAGCATGGCTAGAAAAAATCCAATGCAGATGCGGGAAATCGAAAACCAGATGGAACGCCAGAACCCAGCGGTGATCAGACATGAAAAAAAGGTCCGAAGCGTTTTTGACGGGCCGACGAGCAGGATGTCATTGTGAAAGAAAACAGCGAGCAGCTGCCAGACGAGCAGCCAGAACGCGTATATGCCGAGCTTTTTGAAAAGCTTCGGGAATCCTTTTTTTCTATTCATAAAAAATGCTCCATATCAAAACAGCTGCAGCCGCACGCAAAAGCGCGGGATGCAGCTGTAACTTCTTATCATATGGAAACTTTGTTTCCATATGATAAGAAACGCTCCGCGAGGATGCGCACTCGGCGCAAGGATGTGCCGAAGCGCATTTTTTTACTGCAGATAATAGAAATCATCCTCCGGCAGGGAACCGCCAACGGACTGTGGGTTCTGCGAAAGCAGTACGGACAGATAGCCGTTTAACGCATCCTTCATGTCCTGTCCGTCGAGATAGGTGATGTTGCAGGCGGGCAGTGCTTTCTGTGCGATGGCAGCTTTTGCGACGATGCCTGCCTTTTCGATCAGGGCAGCAGCACCTTCAGGATCGGCTGCAGTATAGGCGATCGAAGCCTCGTGCTCCGTTAAAAACGTATCTACAAGATCTTTGTGTGCGGCTAAAAACTCGTTGTTGACGATCGAAACGCCGGTCACGAGACGGCTGTTGGAACCATCCTCCTGCAGGCTGTCCCATACTTTTGTCAGATCAAGGACAACGGACAGGCTGTCGTTCTGCGCGATGGCAGCAGTTACAAAAGGCTGTGGAAGCAGACCGATCGCATTGGGATCTTCTGCGAGAACTGCGGCAACCTCGGATGCTTCGGACTTAAATTCGAGGGTCACGGCATCGTCGGAAAGACCGGATGCAGAGATCAGATAGCGGAGCACATATTCCGGGGTTGTGCCTTTGCCGGGCAGATAAACGGTTTTGCCGGACAGGTTTTCGATCGAGCTGATAGAAGAATCGCCGGATACCAGATATAAAACGCCGAGGGTGTTGATATCGATCACGGAAACCTTACCTTCTGTCTTGTGATACAGGACAGAAGCGACGTTCGCGGGCAGCAGGGCGATGTCCACCTTGCCGGAAGCAACCAGACCGGTCAGTTCGTCGGCGGCGGTCACCATTGTGAATTCGTAGTTATTTGCGGCAGTGCCGTTTTGGACATCGTCCATGAGCTTGACCAGTCCCATTGTGGTAGGACCTTTGAGGCCGCCTACGCGGACAACGGTGTCATCAGAGCTTTCCTCCAGGGCTTCGGTCGAGGTCTCTGTTTTAGCAGCAGTCATTTCTTCTAAAGAAACTTCCTCGGAGCCGGTTTCGATAGCGCCTTCGGCAGTGCTGATGGTTTCGGGAACAGTGCTTTGCGAAACGGAAGCGGAAGATGAGCAGCCTGCGAGCAGGGATGCGCACAGCAGGGTGCTCATCAGCAGGGAACCAAACTTTTTCATAATCATGTCTCCTTTTTCAGACTTTGATAGATGGTTTTCGTACTGATGCCGTCCAGCATGCCGAGCTTGCCGGACAGGCTGCTGATCTGGTTCATAGGCGCGTCGAGAACAATGCTGATAATAGAAAGACCGCGCTCCCGGTAAGGCAGTCCCATCCGTCCGATAATATACTGTCCGTATTCATGCAAAATACGGTTCATCGTTTCGATCGAATCGGGATTTTCCACCATAATTCCAATCAGGGCTACGCGGTTGTCCATAAAATTTCCTCCTGTGTACGCCTTCTCCCGCAGAAAATCAGCCCGCAATCCGAAAAACTGCGGCAAAAATCTTTAGGGTCAGCACGAATTGTCTTAACAATAGCATAAAATCGGGAGACTGTCAAAAAAAACTGGCATTTTAAAACACCTTATGATATAATCGTACAATGACTGTAGTGAGTTTGATGCGGTTGTGCGTCTTTTTATAAAAACGCTTTTGTACCGGCGGCTCACTGGAATATCCGTCAGACGGACAAAAGCAACACGAGGAGGACTTATACAATGAGTTTACAGGTTGAAAAACTTGAAAAGAACATGGCGAAACTGACCATTGAGGTTTCCGCAGATGAATTTTCCAAGGCACTGGAAGATGCTTACCAGAAAAACAAAAGCAAAATCTCCGTCCCCGGTTTCCGTAAGGGCAAGGTTCCCAAGAAGATGATCGAGCAGATGTACGGCAAGGGTGTATTTTACGAAGATGCTGCCAATGCCCTGATTCCGGAAGCATACGAAAAAGCGCTGGAAGAATGTGAAGAGACCATCGTTTCTTCTCCTAAGATCAACGTTACCCAGATCGAAGAAGGCAAATCCTTCATCTTTACTGCAGAGGTTGCATTAAAGCCGGAAGTAACCCTGGGCCAGTATAAGGGCGTTGAGGTTGACAAGGTAGAAGTTTCCGTAACCGACGAAGAGGTTGAGGCTGACTTAAAGCAGCAGCAGGAAAACAACTCCAGAACTGTAGTTGTGGAGCGTCCTGTACAGGATGGCGACATCGCTGTAATCGACTATGAAGGCTTCATCGACGGCGTAGCCTTCGAAGGCGGCAAGGGCACCAACTACAATCTGACGATCGGTTCCCATTCCTTCATCGGCGACTTCGAAGAGCAGCTGATCGGCAAGAACGCAGGCGAAGCGTGCGAAGTAAACGTAACTTTCCCTGAAGAGTACCATGCAAGCGAGCTGGCTGGCAAGCCTGCACAGTTCAAGGTAACTGTTAAGGAAGTAAAGGAAAAACAGCTTCCTGAATTAAACGACGAGTTCGCAGGCGAGGTTTCCGAGTTTGAAACCCTGGCTGAGTACAAAGAAGATATCAAGAAGAGCCTGCTTGCAAAGAAAGAAGCAGACGCTAAGGGCGCTAAGGAAGACGCTGTCATCGACGCAATCGTAGAGAATGCGCAGATGGAGATCCCGGACGCTATGGTAGAGACTCAGCAGAGACAGACCATCGACGAGTTCGGTCAGAGACTGCAGATGCAGGGTCTGAACCTGGAGCAGTACTTCCAGTTCACCGGTCTTACCTACGAGCACATGATGGAGCAGGTAAAACCTCAGGCGGAGCGCAGAATCAAATCCAGACTGGTTCTGGAAGCAGTTGCAGCTGCTGAGAATATCGAAGCTACGGAAGAAGATTTCGATGCAGAAGTAAAGCGCATGGCAGAAGGCTACAAGATGGAAGCAGACAAGATCAAAGAGCTGATGGGTGAAGCCGGCAAGAAGCAGATCATGGAAGATCTGGCTGTCCGCAAGGCTGTAGATTTCGTTGTAAGCGAAGCAGTAGAGAAATAATTTCAAACTGCGAACGATTCGAACATGATCTAAAATATTTCTTAAATATCAGCTGGATTTGTTGCAAAAGACAATGCCATGGGATAAGATTGGAAACAGATCAAATCCGACAGCGGGGCAGTTTCCTGCTGCAATAAAAAAAAACCGCAGGGTTTTATGTATGCCAGAGCAGGGGCGTTTAACTGCTCTGGCATACCCCTTGTGAAAGGAGAGTGCTCAGATATGAGTTTAGTACCTTATGTAATCGAACAGACAAGCCGCGGAGAACGTTCCTATGACATTTATTCCAGACTGCTCAAAGAAAGAATTATTTTCCTGGGTGAGGAAGTAAACGATGTAACGGCGAGCCTCGTTGTGGCTCAGCTTCTTTTCCTGGAATCTGAAGACCCGGACAAGGATGTCCATCTGTATATCAACAGCCCCGGCGGCTCTATTCCTGCCGGTATGGCAATTTATGATACGATGAAATTTATCAAATGCGATGTCTCTACGATCTGTATCGGTATGGCGGCAAGCATGGGAGCCTTTTTGCTGGCAGGCGGCACGAAAGGCAAGAGAATGGCCCTCCCGAATGCGGAAATCATGATCCATCAGCCTCTGGGCGGCGCACAGGGACAGGCGACTGATATCGAAATCAACGCGAAGCATATATTAAAAACAAAAGAGAGAATGAACAGAATTCTTGCGGAGAATACTGGAAAAGAGTACGAAGTGATCGCTGCGGACACCGAAAGAGATAACTGGAAGACCGCAGAAGAAGCCAAAGAATATGGCCTGATCGATATGATTATCACTTCCCACGAGGATTATTTGAAATAAGAAATAGATAGGAGAACGATATGGCAGGCAGATTTTCTGATGACCAGGTGAGATGTTCCTTCTGCCACAAGACACAGGATCAGGTGCATAAGCTGATCGCTGGTCCGGACGGCGTATATATCTGTGATGAGTGCGTGGACATCTGTGCCGAAATCATCGAAGAGGAAAATGAAGAAGAACCGCAGGAGGAAGATCCTAAACAGATCAACCTGCTGAAACCGGTGCAGATCAAAGAATTCCTCGATGATTATGTGATCGGTCAGGAAGAGGCCAAAAAGGTACTGTCCGTTGCTGTATATAACCATTATAAAAGAGTGACAGCCGGGGCGGACGACGATGGCGTTGAGCTGCAGAAGTCCAACATTATTATGCTGGGACCTACCGGCAGCGGCAAGACATATCTTGCACAGTCTCTGGCGAAGATCATCAACGTACCGTTTGCGATCGCAGATGCGACGACGCTGACGGAAGCCGGATATGTCGGTGAGGATGTTGAAAACATCCTGTTAAAGCTGATTCAGGCGGCTGATTATGATATTGAACGGGCACAGCTCGGTATTGTATATCTGGATGAAATCGACAAGATCACGAAGAAAAGTGAAAACGTATCGATTACCCGCGACGTTTCGGGAGAGGGCGTACAGCAGGCACTGCTGAAGATCATGGAAGGCACAGTAGCGAGTGTTCCTCCCCAGGGCGGACGGAAGCACCCGCAGCAGGAGCTGATTCCGATTGACACGACGAACATTTTGTTCATCTGCGGCGGCGCCTTTGACGGCATCGAGCGGATCGTGGAATCCAGACTGGACAAAAAGAGCATCGGCTTCAACGCACAGATTTCTTCCAACGTAGAGCGCAAGGCAGGCGAGCTGTATGCGGATGTAACTCCGCAGGATCTGGTGAAGTTCGGACTGATTCCGGAGTTCGTCGGACGCGTGCCGATTACGGTAGCGCTGGAGGGACTGGACAGAGAGGCATTGATCCGAATCCTCATGGAGCCGAAGAATGCGCTGATCAAGCAGTATCAGAAGCTCTTTGGATTCGACCATGTAAAGCTTTCCTTTGAGAAGGAAGCGATTGAAAAGATCGCTGACCTCGCGCTGGAGAGAAAGACAGGCGCCAGAGGACTTCGCTCCATCATGGAAAAGACGATGATGGATGTGATGTATCAGATCCCTTCCGATCCGAGCATTACACAGTGCGTAATTACAAAAGAAGCGGTAGAAGGAACCGGAAAACCGATGGTGGTACGGCGTGAAAAACAGGGACTTCTGGACGGCTTTAAAGAAGCAAAATAGAATGACAGTAAAAGACGCCGCCCGCGACAGATACGGACGGCGTTTTTTATCGTATAGGATACGATAAAAAATACTCCGCAGGATTTTATCCTAAACTCCGCATCAATAGGAGATAGCATACGATGGAAAATTTCAAAAAACTTCCGGTGATCGCCCTGCGCAGCATGACGATCCTGCCGGATACGATGATACATTTTGACCTGATCCGCAAGAAGTCCATTCTGGCGGCAGAACAGGCGATGAGCGAAGATCAGGAGGTATTTCTGGTAACCCAGTGCCATGCTGAGACGGAGGACCCGCAGGCAGAGGATCTGTACCAGATCGGCTGTATTGCAAAGGTAAACCAGGTCACGAAGCTGCCGGACAATCTGGTTCGCGTTCTCGTAGAGGGCGTTTGCAGAGGACGTCTTAGGACGCTTTTTGGAGAGTGGGAATGGCTCGGTGGCGACATCGAGGTGCTGGAAGTGCCGGCAATGGACGAAAGCAGGAAAGAAGCGATGCTGCGCAGCGCGCGCGATCGTTTCACAGAATATTGCAAATATTATCCCAGAACGGGACGGACGCTTCTGCGCCATATGGAGGAAATTCACGATCCTGGTAAGCTGATGGATCAGATTATCGAAAATATTCCGGCAGATTACACCGTAAAGCAGAAAATTTTGGAGCAGGTGGATCTCGAAAGCCGTTTCGAAGCGCTGGCAGAGGTGCTTGCGACGGAGGTAGAGGTTGCCAGAATCCGCACGGATCTGACGGAAAAAGTGCGGGAACGTGTGGATAAAAACCAAAAAGATTACATTTTGCGGGAACAGCTGAAATATATTCAGGAGGAGCTGGGGGAGGACGATGCATCGGATGCAGCATTGTATGAAGAAAAGCTGCAGCAGCTTAAAGCCTCTAAAGAAGTAAAGGAAAAGATCGCAAAAGAAATCTCCAGATTCAAACGGCTTTCCACAAACAGTGCAGAGTCCGGTGTGGAACGTGCCTATATCGAGACACTTCTGGAGCTTCCGTGGGACAAAACCTCCCGCGAAACCTCCGACCTGACTCGCGCGGAGGAGATTCTTGACCGGGATCATTATGGTCTGGAACAGGTAAAGGAGCGTATGCTGGAATTTCTGGCGGTGCGCGCGCTGACCAAGCAGGGAGAAAGCCCGATTATCTGTCTGGTAGGACCTCCCGGAACCGGTAAAACCTCGATTGCACGCAGCGTTGCAGAGGCGTTGAATAAAAAATACGTCCGCATCAGCCTTGGCGGTGTGCGGGATGAGGCGGAGATCCGGGGACACAGAAGAACCTATGTCGGCTCAATGCCCGGACGGATTGTCAATGGTTTGAGACAGGCAGGCGTGAAAAACCCGCTGATGCTGCTGGACGAGGTGGATAAGGTTTCGAGCGACTATAAAGGAGACACCGCTTCGGCGCTTCTGGAAGTGCTGGATGCCGAACAAAACCGCAATTTCCGTGATCATTATGTGGAAATTCCGATCGACTTATCGGAGGTGCTGTTTGTTGTGACGGCAAATACGACCGAGACAATTCCGCGTCCGCTTCTGGATCGTATGGAAGTGATCGAGGTCAGCAGTTATACTGCTGCGGAAAAGTTCCATATCGCACGGGAGCATCTGATGCCCAAGCAGCTGAAGAAAAACGGTATGCAGGGACGGCTGATTGTCAGTGATAATGCACTGCGCAGCGTGATTGAGGGTTATACAAGAGAAGCCGGTGTCAGAGGTCTGGAGCGAAAGCTTGGGGAGATCTGCCGGAAAGCAGCGAGAGAGCTGTTAAAAGAGGATAAAAGCTGTATCCGCGTCAACGACCGGAACCTCGAAAAATATCTCGGCAAGCCCAGATTCCATTCTCTGAAAGCAAATCAGACGGACGAAATCGGAATTGTGCGCGGCCTGGCATGGACGAGTGTGGGCGGCGATACGCTGCAGATTGAAGTCAATATGATGCCGGGCAAAGGCGAGCTGGAGCTGACCGGACAGTTAGGCGATGTGATGAAGGAATCCGCTATGACTGGCCTGAGCTATATCCGTTCGGTCAGCGAGCGGTACCAGATCGATCCCGACGTATTTAAAAAGAATGATTTTCATATTCATATTCCGGAGGGAGCGGTTCCCAAGGACGGACCGTCCGCCGGTATTACGATGGCGACGGCGCTTCTGTCTGCGCTGACCCATACGCCGGTTCGCGCCGATCTGGCGATGACGGGCGAAATTACGCTGCGGGGCAGAGTGCTGCCCATCGGCGGCTTAAAGGAAAAGACTCTGGCGGCAAAGACTGCTGGAATCAAGACAGTATTGGTGCCAGAAAAGAACCGTCCGGACGTTGAAGAGATTCCGGCGGAGATCAAAAATGGGTTGGAAATTCTTTTTGTAGAAACGATGGACGATGTGATTGCGCACGCTTTTGTGGGCGGGAAAGGAAACAACTGATATGGTAATCAAATCCGTTCAATTGGAAACGGTCTGCGGCATTACGAGTAAGCTTCCGGATAATATACTGCCGGAAATTGCATTTGCCGGAAAGAGTAACGTTGGCAAATCCTCCCTCATCAACGGGATCATGAACCGGAAAAGCCTGGCGAGAACTTCTTCCCAGCCCGGTAAAACCCAGACCATCAACTTTTATAATGTAAATGAAGTGTTTTATCTGGTAGATCTGCCTGGCTATGGCTACGCAAAAGCCAATCAGGAAGTCAAGGCGCAGTGGGGCAAGATGATCGAACGATACCTGCATTCCTCCAAGCAGCTAAAGGCGGTTTTTTTGCTGATCGATATCCGGCACGACCCGTCCGCAAACGATAAGCAGATGTATCAGTGGATGCGTCATTACGGCTTTGATCCGATCATCATTGCAACCAAGCTGGACAAAATCAACCGCAGTCAGATCCAAAAGCAGCTCAAGGCAATTCGGGTTGGCTTAGAGGCACAGAAGGATACGATCATCATCCCGTATTCCTCTCTTTCCAAGCAGGGACGAGAAGAAATTTATGATCTGCTCGACAGCATTCTCTCAGAAGACGGAGGCATTAAAGCATGTGGAGACAATCCAGAAAATATGTAAAAGCAGTGTTAAACCTGATCACTGCAGTAGTGATCTTGCTGTTTGTCGTATTTGTTGTGCCATCGGTTATTTCGTATTTTATGCCTTTTGTAATTGGCTGGATCATCGCGATGATTGCAAACCCGCTGGTGCGTTTTTTGGATGAAAAGATTAAAATCCGCAGAAAAGCAGGCTCTGCGATCGTCATTATTGCAGTTATCGCTGCGATTGTAGCTGGTATTTACGGGATCCTGAGCCTGCTTGCAGGACAGCTGAAGGGATTTGTGGAAGAGCTGCCGGGACTCTGGAAGGCAATGGAGTCTGATATTTCCAACGCGGGAAGCTCACTGGAAAGCTTTTCTCACTATTTTTCTCCAAACGTGCAGGAACAGGTTGCCAGAATTCTGAATTCGCTGATGAAGCTGTTGAGCAGTGCAGTGGATCATATGGGCAGTCCGACGGTATCTGCAGTCGGCAATTTTGCCAAAAATATCCCGACGATCATCGTCGGTGTCATCATGTGCCTGTTGTCCTCTTATTTTTTTGTTGCGCAGCGGGAAGAAGTGATTGCTGCGTTTCGCAGATATGTACCGGAGAACTTCCGCAAAAAGTGGGATGTGATGTATCACAGTCTGACCGGTGCCATTGGCGGATATTTCAAAGCACAGCTAAAGATCGAGATCTGGGTATATCTTCTGATGCTGGTAGGCTTTTTGATCCTGCGGGTGCGTTACGGTGCGCTGATTTCGATCGGGATTGCGATCCTGGATTTTCTGCCGGTATTCGGAACCGGTACGGTTCTGTGGCCATGGGCAGTGATCAAGGTGCTTGGCGGAGACTTTAAAATGGCCATCGGGCTGCTGATCATCTGGGGAGTTGGACAGCTTTTGCGTCAGCTCATCCAGCCGAAAATTGTTGGGGATTCCATTGGCGTTCCGCCGCTTCCGACCCTGTTTCTGATCTTTATCGGTTATAAGGTAGGCAGCGTTGCCGGCATGATCCTGGCAGTTCCGGCAGGCATTATTGTTGCCAATATGTACCAGGCGGGATTTTTTGACACAACCATTGACAGTGTGCGGATCCTGGTGCATGGCTTTAACCGGTTCCGGCGCCTGACCCCGGAGGATAAGGCAGAGATTTCGGAGAAAAAGGAATAAAAAACGTTGTCGTGAGGTTCGGGGCGGCGCGCCAAAGTCTGAGGAAACGCTTGGTTGTTCGGGGGTTTTGGCGCGCTGCGCCCGCAGAGTGGAGGACGATTTGCGCAACTTTAGAATTGTGATTCAATACGAAGGAACCAGATATCAGGGCTGGCAGCGGCAGGGGACGACTCAGAACACGCTGCAGGGCAAATTCGAGGCGCTGCTTTCGAAAATTGCGGGGACTCCGGTGGAAATCCAGGCATCCGGCAGGACGGATGCAGGTGTGCACGCCCTAGGGCAGACCGCGAATTTCCATATGAATACGGAGCTTTCCTGCGAAGAGCTTCTGGATAAGCTGAACCAGTATCTGCCGGAGGATGTGGCGGTTATTTCCTGTCAGTAGGCTGCTCCCAGGTTCCACGCGCGTTTGAATGCGGTCGGTAAGACCTATTGCTACCGGATTCACAACAGCAAAATCCCGGCGGTGTTTGACAGACGGCTGGTATGGCAGATCGAACAGCAGTTAGATGTAGATGCGATGAAAACAGCGGCGAAGTATCTGGTCGGGACGCATGATTTTGCAGCGTTTACCTCCGCAAAAAACAAGAAAAAATCGACTGTCCGCTCGATAGAGTCCATTTTGTTTGAGCAAAACGGCGCGGATATCCGGATTTCTTTTCGGGGAGACGGATTTTTGTTCCATATGGTCCGCATTCTGACCGGAACACTGGTGGAGGTCGGTCTCGGGGTGCGCAGACCGGAAGAAATTGCTGCGATTCTGGACGGAAAAGACCGGCAGAAGGCGGGAATGCTGGCACCGGCGTCCGGACTTTGCCTGATGGAGGTTTATTATCAGTAGAGGATCTTTATGAAAAAGATATGGAATCAACTGGGACACAGTCTTTTTGCAGAGGATGAGAGCAGTCGGAAAACAAAGCACATTCTCAAGACTGTGTTTTTCTTTTATATTCTTGTGCTGCTCAAGGTGATTGTTTTTAAGTATCCCCTTGCGCGGCTGGAGGCGATCGCTGCTTCCTGGACAAAGGAGGTTGTCTGGGAGGGACTTGGAACCGCCAACTTCACTTTATTTAAGACGATTCGGATGTATATCCGTTACTGGGGAAAATTAAACAGCTTTGAAAATCTTTTCGGCAACGTGCTTGCTTTTGTGCCGCTTGGCTTCTTACTGCCGTTTCTGCAAAAGGAGAGCCGACGATTCTGGATTCTGTTTCTGGACGCGTTCGTGCTTGTCTGCTGTATCGAGCTGTTTCAGCTTTTTACGGCATTCGGCGCATTTGATGTGGATGATATTTTGCTGAACTGCGTGGGTGCGCTGCTGGGATATGCGGTTTTTTCGCGTTGCCTGCGGGACGCTGCAGGAACGTAGAATTGGCGCTGGATTTTTCTATGGAAATGGAGTAACATGAAAACATGTTTGCTGCATAGCAATTTGGAAAATGGGGAGACACAAAGGGAGGAAAGGATCGATGCGACTGATTTTTATCCGGCATGCAGAACCGGATTATTCAATTGACAGCCTGACAGAAAAGGGCTGGCGGGAAGCGAAGCTTCTTGCTGAGCGCACGAAGCGTTGGAAGGTGGATGAATTTTACTGCTCGCCGCTTGGCAGGGCGAAGGATACGGCTTCGTTTACGCTGAAGGAATGCGGCAGGGAGGCAGTGACATGTGATTGGATGCGCGAATTCGATGCCTGTGTCGTTGACCCGGAAACCGGAAAGAACCGGCTGAGCTGGGATTTAAAGCCCGCTTACTGGACAAAAGAGCCGGATTTGCTGAATATAGATCGTTTTCTGGAAACGGATCTGATGAAAAGCGGTCCGGTTGCAGAGACCTATCAGAAAGTCTGCGATGGCTTAGACGGCATCCTCGCAAAACACGGTTACCACAGGGAGGGACGCTTATATCGCACGAAGCAGCATAATGAGGACACAATCGTGCTGTTCTGCCATATGGGAGTGACATTTTATATGCTGTCCCATCTGCTTTCCATTTCTCCGGTGTGTCTGAATCATACAATGTTTCTGCCGCCGTCTTCTGTGACGGGTGTGAGTACAGAAGAGGTGGAGCAGGGCTATGGGATGTTCCGGACGCAGATGCTGGGAGACACGTCTCATCTGTACTGCGCCGGGGAGCCGGTGTCCCACATGGGATATTTTGCGGAGATTCTGCAGGAGCGTCCGTTATGATCGTACCGCGGGGCACGGCAGATGCACAATCGGCACGTCAGCCTGCGGGCGCATCGTCTGCACAATCTGTCATTCCGCCCGTTTACGCTATGCCGCAATCAGTAGTGCTTCCGATTGCGGATACTGCGCTCCTTACAGCACGGACGCTTGCACGCTATCATTTTCCGGAAGATGAGCGTGAGCAGCTCAAACAGCTGTGCACCTGGCTAAAGGATACCTGCAGTGATCAGATCAGCTGCAGGTTCGCAGCGTGTCCGGAAAAAGAAGATCGACTGGCAGCGTCAATGACACTTGGAAAAGGAGTGGATGAGCTGCAGGAAAAGCTTCAAAAGCAGGATATGCTGCTGGAAAGCTATATGGTTGAAACACTCGCCGGAGAAGCTCTGATGGAAGCCTATAGCCGATTCCATGTGGAAATTCATCGAAGAACCGGATGGTTTGTGAAGCAGATGAGCTTTTTGGGAAGCAGCAGTGAGCCGATTGAACAGCTGCCGACGCTGCTGAAAATGCTTGACTGCAATGGTCAATACACCGCTTCCTACATCACCTGCAATGAAAGCCTTTGCCTGATCCCGAAAAAAAGCGTCGTGTTCTGGGCAGAATTGACAAAGGAGGGCGTCCGCTGCGCCGGTGTATGCGACAGCTGTGAAAATGTGCAGTGTGAGAACCGAATCCCGGATAATCCGGACAATCAGGAAGCGGCAGAAAAGACGGAAGGCGTGGTAGAGAGCATTCGATGGCCGGATCTGTTCGGACGGCCGCTGCCCTATGGCTATAATCGGATTTTTGGCAGATAAAAAGACCGAATGGAGGAAGACAAGACGTGAAGAAGCTGCTTTGTTATTTGAAGGGGTATGAAAAGGAAACCGTGCTCGCCCCTTTGTTTAAAATGCTGGAAGCGTTGTTTGAGCTGTTTGTCCCGCTGGTAATGGCTGCGGTGATCGATCAGGGTATCGGCGGATCGGACAAACCGTACATCGTGAGGATGTGCATGCTTTTGATTGCGCTGGGTGTCATCGGACTGGTCTGCTCGATTACAGCGCAGTATTTTGCGGCGAAAGCGGCGACCGGATTTTCCACCCGCCTGCGCCATGAGCTGTTTGCGCACATCCAGGGACTCTCCTATACGGAAATGGATACCCTCGGCACGTCTACGCTGATCACGAGAATGACGAGTGATATCAACCAGGTACAATCCGGTGTCAATCTGGTGCTGCGCCTGTTTTTGCGTTCACCCTTTATTGTGTTCGGCGCGATGATTATGGCGTTTACCGTAGATGGAAAGGCGGCGCTGATTTTCGTGGTGACGATTCCGCTGCTTTCCATCGTCGTGTTCGGCATCATGCTCTGGACGATGCCTCTGTACAAAAAGGTGCAGGCGGCGCTGGATCAGGTTCTGGGTCTGACCCGGGAAAACCTGACAGGCGTACGCGTCATCCGCGCTTTTAATAAAGAAGAGGAAGAATTAAGTCGTTATCAGGAAAAAAATGAAACGCTGACCGGGCTGCAGAAATACGTCGGCAGAATCTCCGGTCTGATGAACCCCATTACTTATGTGATCGTCAATGTTTCGATTATTGCACTGTTGTATACCGGCGCAATCCGCGTAGATTCCGGCATCCTGACCCAGGGACAGATCGTAGCGCTTGTCAATTACATGTCCCAGATTCTGGTAGAGCTTGTCAAGCTGGCGAATCTGATTATCACGGTGACAAAAGCGATCGCCTGCGGCAACCGTGTACAGAGCGTGCTGGAAGTGCAAAACAGTATGGAGCTGGCTGATGTGGAACAGAAAATTGAGACGGACAAAAATGCGCCTGCGGTTGTCTTCGACCATGTGTGTCTGACTTATGCGGGAGCGGGCAGCGAATCGCTGACGGACATCAGCTTTACGGCAAAGCATGGTGAGACGATCGGCATCATCGGCGGTACGGGTTCCGGTAAATCCAGTGTGGTCAATCTGATCCCCCGTTTTTACGATGTAACAAAGGGACGTGTCCTGGTAGACGGCGTGGACGTCAAAGAGTACAGCCCGGAAGTGCTGCGCAGCAGGATTGGCATCGTGCCGCAGAAAGCAGTGCTGTTTGCCGGAACCATTGTAGAGAATCTGCGCTGGGGAAAGAAGGACGCGTCCAAAGAAGAAATGTGGAAAGCGCTGGAAATTTCCCAGTCAAAAGAGTTTGTTGAGAAAAAAGACGGACAGCTTGAGAGCAGAATCGAGCAGGGAGGCAAGAATTTATCCGGCGGTCAGAGACAGCGTCTGACCATTGCCCGTGCCCTTGTCAGACAGCCGGAGATCCTGATTTTGGACGACAGCGCGTCTGCCCTCGACTATGCGACGGATGCGGCGCTTCGAAAAGCGATCCGAAATATGGAAGGAAATCCTGCGGTCTTTATCGTTTCCCAGAGAACGTCCTCCATTCAGCATGCAGACCGAATTCTGGTGCTGGACGATGGAAAGGCTGCCGGACTTGGAACCCATGAGGAGCTGCTTGAAACCTGTCCGGTTTATCAGGAAATTTATTATTCCCAGTTCGATGAAAAGGCGGCGAAGGCAGTGCGTGAAAACGCTGCCAATGCGGGTAAGGCAGAGAAAGGAGGATGCTGAGCATGGCAAAAAAAATGGAAGCAGGACAGACGCAGACCCTGAAAAAAGTGCTGCACTATATGAAGCCGTACCGTTTTTTCCTTCTTTTATCCGTGATTTTAGCGGCGATTACTGTCGCATCCACGCTGTATCTTCCACTGTTAATCGGTAAAGCGGTGGACTGCATCGTTGGAAAAGGTAATGTCAATTTTGACGGACTGATTGCAGTTCTGATCAAAATGGCGGTCATGATCGGGATCACCTCACTGGCACAGTGGATTATGAACGTCTGCAACAATAAACTGACCTATCAGATCGTGCGGGATATTCGAAACGAGGCGTTTGAAAAGATAGAGGTTCTGCCCCTCAAATACATTGACGGACATGCCCACGGTGAGATCGTCAGTCGTGTCATCGCGGACGTCGATCAGTTTGCGGACGGTCTGCTGATGGGCTTTACCCAGCTCTTTACCGGTGTGATTACGATTCTGGGAACGATTGGCTTCATGCTTTCGGTCAACGTCGGCATCACGATTGTCGTGCTGGTGGTAACACCGGTTTCCCTGTTTGTGGCCTCGTTTATCGCAAAACGGACCTTCAGCATGTTCAAGGCCCAGTCCGAAACGAGAGGCGAGCAGACCGCTTTGATCGATGAAATGATCGGCAACCAGAAGATTGTGCAGGCATTCGGGCAGGAAAAGGATGCCATCGAAAAATTCGACGAAATCAACGGCCGTCTCCAGACTTGCTCGTTGAAAGCGATTTTCTTTTCCTCCATCACAAATCCGTCCACCCGTTTTGTCAATAGCCTTGTGTATACCGGCGTTGGCATCTTCGGCGCGCTGGCTGCGATCAACGGACGGCTGACGGTCGGACAGCTGAGCAGCTTTTTGAGCTATGCAAATCAGTACACCAAACCCTTTAATGAAATTTCCGGCGTCGTAACAGAGCTGCAGAACGCGATCGCCTGCGCGGGACGGGTATTCGAGCTGATTGAAGAAAAATCTCAGGTGCCGGAAGTGGAAAATGCGGTTTCACTGCAGCATGTGGATGGAAAAGTGGAGCTGAAGGACGTTGCGTTTTCCTATGTGCCGGAGCAGAAGCTCATTGAGAACTTCAATCTGCAGGTAAAGCCGGGTGAGCGCGTGGCGATTGTCGGACCCACCGGATGCGGCAAAACGACGGTGATCAACCTGCTGATGCGGTTTTATGATGTAAACAGCGGCTCCATTTCGGTAGAAGATGTGGATATCCGGGAAATGACCAGACACAGCCTGCGTGCGGGATACGGCATGGTGCTGCAGGAAACCTGGCTGAGAGCCGGAACCATCCGCGACAACATTACGGTCGGAAAGCCGGATGCGACGCAGGAAGAGATCGAAGCAGCGGCGAAGGCATGCCATGCGCACAGTTTTATTATGCGCTTGCCGGAGGGCTATGACACGGTTATTTCGGAGGACGGCGGAAGCCTTTCCCAGGGACAGAAGCAGCTTCTGTGCATCACGCGCGTTATGCTGTGCCGCCCGCCGATGCTGATTTTAGACGAGGCGACGTCCTCAATCGATACCAGAACAGAATTAAAGATTCAGAATGCTTTTGCAAAGCTGATGGAAGGCAGGACGAGCTTTATCGTGGCACACCGCCTTTCCACCATCCGCAGCGCGGACGTCATTCTGGTCATGAAGGATGGTCATATCATCGAGCAGGGCAACCACGAGACGCTGCTTGCACAGAACGGCTTTTATGCAACGCTGTATAACAGCCAGTACGCAATGTGAGCGGTATCGGGGGAAAATAGAACTCTATTTGAAAGGGACGAATCGGAAAACAGATTCGTCCCTTTTTTATCGTATAGGAAACTTCGTTTCCATACGATAAAAATGCTCCGCGAGGA
>ENA-OURS01001109-OURS01001109.1-human-gut-metagenome-genome-assembly--contig:-NODE-1109-length-25515-cov-4.494266_pt1 | contig 25515 bp, 24 predicted proteins | sample MGYA00242109_ERZ509010 | MGnify/ENA primary metagenome ERZ509010 (study PRJEB26280, sample SAMEA2338774) | human gut metagenome | biome: human gut; feature: human-associated habitat; material: faeces... | reverse complement strand
ATTGAAACAGCCGAGGAAGCATCCGACAGCGGAAAAGGTAGAAGCAATCAAAGATGCTTTGAAATATTTTGGGGTTATTTAATAGGTAGCCTGTTTATAGAATATCACATGGATTAGTAAAGCAAATAAATGATGGAAAGGGTGAGGATTATGGGTGGAAAAGAAGCATCACGGGGATTTTTATACCAGGGGTTTGCTTCAGTATTAGAGGCCTTAACTGATAAAGGTAACTGGGATAAGATATATGTCGAATTTCCAACATCAAATGATAAGGTTGATATAGCATTAGAGCAGCAAAATCAAATTGTTAAATGCATACAAGTAAAATCAACGATAAATACTTTTACCAAATCAGACATCAAAATATGGCTAGATGACCTTATAAAGGATATAGAAAGTCCTGAATATGAATTATTTTTAATCGGGCAATGTGATAAGTCCGCCAACACATTTATAAAGTCAATCGAAAAGTATTATGGGAAAGTGCTTGATAAAGAAGCAAAATCGTCGCTAAATGGGTTTGATACAGATTTGCTTGATAATAAGAGAATACGGTTTTTTATTTTGCCGTTTGAAATAGAAGTTTTAGAAAAAATTGTAAGAGATTCGTTGCATCAGTATATTTCAGATAGCAATCAAATGATGACGTTTGACCAAATTAGGTTTATTGCTTCAGCGACTGTAAATGATCAGATGATTTCTTCAACACATGGTAAAGGTATTGATAGAAAAGACTTTGATGAAGAAATGGAAAAACGCATTTTTCTTGTTGCCGATAAGTATTCCCCTAAAAGAATATCTATTGGTGTGAAAAGCTTTACCCGTGGAGCAGAAAACTTGGAAAAAGACACAGAGAGTTGTTTATCATTCATTAATAAGTTTGATGGTCGCAATATAAAGGGTGAATACGATTGGAACAAAGATATTTATAGAAATTTGGAGGAATTTTTGCTCACAAATACAAGCAACAAGTATGCATATCAAATATTTTTAGATACACATGCGTCTATAGCCTTTGCAGCAGGAAGAATTCTTGATAGTAAATCAGGTATCAACGTATTTCCGATACAAAAATCGTCGACCAATGGCACTGTATTATGGGATGTGAAACTGTCATCTAAAAGGAACTATACTAATTGGGATATTTCCCACGAAAAGTTTAATGAGAATCAATATGATTCTGCATTAGTATTAAATGTCACTCGTAACATTTACAATGACGTGGTAAAATTCATAAAAGAAAACAATCTATCAATTGGATGTATCATTAATTGTACGCCAAGCGATGTTGGTGCTACAAATTTTTCGATAGAAGATGGAACACATGCAACTGCTTTAGCTAATTCAGTTTATAACGCTATTGGCAGAAGAAGCACTGTGGAACGGCGTGCAACACTACATATTTTTGCTGCTGCTCCAAATGCATTTATGTTTTTCTTAGGTCAAAATTCAGTTGGATTTGGCAAATGTATTCTATATGAATATGATTTTGAGCAAAGGAATTCTTGTACATATTCACAATCAATAAGTTTTACTAATTAAGGGAGGATTATTTATGTCTACTGTACCGTCATATTTTAAAGATTTTCTATCTAATATTCGTTTGTCTGACAATCAAGTGAAGGATTTGAAAACAGGGCATACGACATTAAGAAGGAGATTAGAGGAAGATGAAACATTATCAAAGATTATTATTAGTACTTTCTTACAGGGAAGTTACCGACGTTCCACAGCAGTAAAACCCAAAAACGGCAATAAATCAGATGTCGATGTAATTGTTGTAACGAAATTAGACTCTGAAGAGTTTACACCAGAGGAGGCTTTGGATTTATTTGTTCCATTTTTAGAAAAACATTATAAAGACAAATATAGAATTCAAGGCAGGTCAATTGGTATAAGTTTAAGTTATGTTGATTTGGATATCGTACCTACTTCTGCACCTGGTGAAAGCGAAACAGGAGTACTTCAAGATGAGGCGATTATTTCGGAATATACAATTGAAGATTTTCAACAAAAGTTACTTACAAAATCGTTCAATAACGACTTACTTAAAAGTGCATATAACATATTTTATAAATCAGATAACGAACCTCAATGGAAATCCGAACCGTTGCTAATTCCTGACCGTGAAGCGGAAAAATGGGATAAAACACATCCACTTGAGCAAATTCGATGGACGGTTGAAAAAAACAAGAATTGCAATACCCACTATATAAATGTTGTTAAGGCATTGAAGTGGTGGCGCAAAACACAATATCCAGATATGAAACATCCCAAGAGTTATCCGTTGGAACATTTTATTGGTGATTGTTGTCCAGATGATATTAAAAGTGTTGCCGAAGGTGTTGTATTAACTCTTGAAAATATCGTTTCCCAATACACTAATAAACCTTTTTTAGCTGATAGAGGCGTTCCTGAACATGATGTTTTTGCACGAATTACAGATGAAGAATATTCTGATTTCTACGATACGGTTTGTGATGCTGCTAAAATAGCTCGTGAAGCTTTTGATTGTGAAGAATTATATGATAGTGTTTGCAAATGGAGAGAGCTATTTGGTAATGAATTTCCACCAGCTCCAAAGCCATCAAAATCTAATTCTTCAACGGGATTTACAACCCGTACTGAAAAATCGGCAGCCATTCCAGAAGGAAGATTTGCATAGATGGAGTCAAAACAAATCCTTGATAAATTAAATCAGGCTCGAAGGGCTTTAGATTCATTATCTCAAGTTGAGATAATGGATGAGTGGCAATTTGATAATGAATTAAATGTTTGGTATTTACACTTAAGTATTGTGATTGAATGTGAAACACCATATTTCCCTCAGAAATCTCAATGGTTTTTCGTTGTTGGATCCGAATACCCAAAGGGAAAAATTAAAGTATATCCAGACGTCGAAAACAGTATAACGGTTACATTGTATCATCAAGCTAACAACTCCAAAATTGAAAGAAACGGATTGTGGAGAAAAGGAGCATTATGCCTTGAGGTGAATACAATACCTAATTATCAATCGGAACCATATAGTGTAGATGAACGCTTGTTGTATCATGCAAAACGAGCAATTTGTTGGCTAGAGCTAGCGGCAAAAGGAAAATTAGTTACAGAAAGCGAGCCATTTGAGCTGCCCGAATTTTCTATGAGCAATATTTTAGAAATGCAGTTTGCTTTCTCGGAAGATGTGGTTACCTTCATGCAATGGGAGAGTGTCGAATGTCGGTATGGAATAGCAGAATTAGATGTGTATAAAAGTAAACCATTTGTATACTATGTTAAGGTGTTTAAATCGCTAAGTAACAACATCCAGCATTATACAGAATGGGGAAAATATCTTTCAAAAACAACTATATCACCTCCAATTATTGCCCCGTGGATACTTATGAATCAGATCCCAGTTGTTAATGAGTGGCAAGCACCAGAAACATTTGGCGAATTGTTAGTTGCCTGTGAAAAACAACATATTAATATAAAGTGTATCCTTCAAAATATTGTCTCAAAAATTCGGGACGGAAAACGGCATTTGCTTTTAATTGGTTTCCCTGTTCCCCGAATTTTTGGTGGAGACCCCGAGATAATTTCTTGGAAAGCTCTGTATTTACCGACTGTATCATATGGCAAAAGGACAGCAAAAGGATTCAGAAATAATCAACAGGGATGGTGGATGCGTGATAGATGTGAGGTATTCACTAAAAATGCAAAATTGGATTGGATTGTTTCAGAAAATTGGAACCAACACGAAATATCTCAACGAGGTAAAATGAGCGACTTGTTACTAAGAAAAAGAATATTGCTCATTGGAGCAGGTTGCATTGGAGCATCAATCGCAGAAATATTTGTAAGAGCAGGAGTATATAATATTACTATTGCAGATTCAGATATATTTGAAGTCGGGAACTTATCCCGCCATATCTTAAATCTAAATAATATTGGTGAATTTAAAGAATTATCGGTATGTAATTATCTTAACTCCCTAAATCCACACGCAAATGTTAAAGTTATAAATGATACTCTTTCAAATGATGACTCTTTTAAAACAAATATTGATTTGGATAGATATGATGTTATTGTTGATTGTACTGGGGAAAATAATGTACTTGATATTCTTCAAAGAACTAATTTTAAGAGAACCCATATTATAGCTTCAGTCTCTGTTGGATTGGGTGCAAAACGATTATATGTTACACTGATGAATGGTAACACTTTTAATTTTAATGCTTTTTATAATTTGATTTCCCCGTACCTACAGGCAGAAAAAGTCTTATATGATGATTACGACTTGCCAAGGAATGGAATTGGTTGCTGGCATCCGACTTTTCCTGGAAGAAGTGATGATATTTGGATTGCTGCTGCAACTTCCGTGAAGGTAATTGAAAATTACATTATATCAAAATCTCAAAAGACGCTTTCACTCATTTACGAGCAAAAAGAGAGCGATGGGATATTTGAAAGCTATGAGATGGTGGAGAAAAGAGAGAATGGATAATTTGCTTTTTCAAGATAAGAATCAATCATATACTGTAAAGTTCGACACAAAGGCTTATGAACAAATGCTTTATTATTGTGCTATTTCTAATCCTTATGAAACAGGGGGCATTTTAATTGGAAATTATTCTTCCAACCAAGCAATAGCCAACATTTTGCAAATAACACCACCACCCAAAAATTCTAGACATTCAAAGTGTACTTTTTATAGGGGTATAGATGGATTGAAAAGAATTTTAGACTTGGCATGGGACCAAGGCCAGTATTATTTAGGAGAGTGGCACTATCATCCAAATGCATCGTCGGCACCAAGTAATATTGATAAAAATCAAATGATAGTTTTATCTCAAGACCAAAAACTAAAATGTCCAGAACCTATATTAATTATTGTTGGAGGTTATCAAGACAGTTGGAATATAAATGCTCGGTTATTTGTTAATAAGCAAGAAATTATTCTCAATAAGCGGTAGCACTAGCCTCTTGATAAGACGCAGATTTTTGTGTCAAATTATAAGCTGTACTTGTCGAGTGAGGAAGAATTATTACGAGGATTGAAACAGGAGTATCAATCGTTAGAAGCGGAAAAGATGGAAGAAGATAATGATACTGAAGTAATGGAAAAAAGTAATTGTGCCATAGGCTGTTGCACAATTAGTATGGTGCAAAATTAGTACCATCCATGATTTTGTGGGAAAAGGCTGCACAAACGGTATTAGTACTGTAAAAATATTGTCCAGATATCCATAGTTTTGTGGGGATATAATTTGAATTTGTACGCATGTGGAGACTGTGGTAGGACTACACAGAAAGGATATATAGAAATCCTTGAATTTACGCACTTTGCAGAGTTTTTCAGCTTCAACAGGATTGCTGAAAATCACAAGGAAAAAGAGCTTGTGAGGAAGGTAACGGTTGTTGTGGCATTAGACCTCGGTTGTGGGAACACAAATAATTCTGAATATGAAAGTAAATAGAGAACTATCAGATATGTTGCCAAGCAGATCGTTGTCAGCGAGATTAACAACGTGGAGCTGGAGGGCCTGATCAACTGTATTTTGGAAAAAGGCATTGAGGAGCATAAGTTCTATGAGTGATGTGGCTTAAATAATAAGTAGTTAGCTGTGAGGTGCAACATGCGTCTTACAGCTACAATATAATTGAAAATGCCTCGGATGGTGCTATAATTATTTTATTCCATTATTTACTGATGTTTTGTGGAGGCACTAAAATGAAAAATTTATACTTAGATCATAACGTATATATAGAAGCATTAGAAAATGAAAGATTAAATGCGTCGCTTAGGAGATTGATGGATAAAAAAATACAATGTTTGTATAGTCCAGCTCATATTGAAGAAATATATAAAGTTGTTGCAAATGAAAAATCGCAATATAAGAACAAAATGAAAGAGTTAATAAATTTTATTAGTATTGTAACTTCTGATATGGAAGTTATACCTACAAACACTGAGTTAGTTATAAAAAAAGAGCATCCGAAAGTGTGCTATTCTAGGGTAAGCAGTATTGATACTAGAGAAAGAGTAAAAGAGGATAGTTGTATAAAATATACAGAAGATAAAAATAATTATCTGAAATTACTGCACGAGGATAAACATAATTCTTCACTGTCAAGTATTGAGCCAGAAAAGATATGGGAGAGTCCGATAATAGTAAAGTATATTTTGGATTTTAATAACAATATAGACTTTGTTATTGAAAAATATAATACATCTTTGGAAGTTCAAATGTTAAGTATTTTTAATGTTGATAAAACCTTACCGGATAATTTTTGTTTAAGAAGAGGAAATTTTGCCGAATTGGAGATATCTCATAAGCAGTTAGAATATACAATAGAAATACTTTTTAGGATACTAAATTTTGCGGGGTATTGTTCCGAAAAAAGTGAACAAACTTCTATTTCGGGGACACACGATGTATCTCATGCAATATATGCAACTAAAGCAGATTTTTTGGTTACAATGGATCGGAGATTTGCAAAAAAGTGTAAAGCAGTATACAATTTTTTGGGAGTGAGGACATCTGTTATTTTTTGTAAGCAAAATGAAGTAGTAAATGTTTTGGAGAATATAGTTACTGAAAGTGATGTCATATGAGGGTAAAATAGAAAGTAAAACAGGAATAAAGAGTTATTATTAAAGAAAGTAGGGATTAATCAGGCATCAGTTTTTCATGGCTTTTGCAAAGAACACGATCAATTATTTCAGGGTATAGATATTAATGGTATTTGCACATATAAAGATTTTTTTTTGCAATGTTATAGAAGTGTATGCTATTGGTTACATATGCTAACTGTTGATGGGAGTACAATGGGGGAACTGCAAAAATATACAGATGATGATAGGAAAATTGATAACTCGGTGTTGGTTCAGATAGGAGATGTAGAAATCCTATTTCGTAAGGTAGAAGAAGTTATTCCAGTTGTACTTAATAAGATGAATACTATTGCGACAGGGGAAGATAATGTATTTTAAATAGTTCTGCCTAATAAGATGGATACGGATATTATTGTTATTAATGCTTCACACAAGAGAGTTGTGCTGCTCGATACTTGGAAAGTAGCAACATCCAATATGCTGAATATTATTGAATTGATTGAATCGTGGATGATTTCGAATGAAATATGGTATATTCAACCTAGCGTTATTGAAAAGATTCCAGAAGTAAGGTTAAAAATAATTTGTGAGGATATAAGATATTGGCAAGGTGAACACAAATTATGGGAAGTATATGATATGTCCATTTTTGATGATTTACGTCAAAAGTATTTTAAGATATACAAGGATAATGACAATTTGGATGATGAATATGAAGAGAAGGAAAGGCAAAAATTTATTCCGCAAAAGCGCTTAAATAAAGAACAAAGGGAGAAAAATATGCGAAGATTAATGGGAAAGCTACAATATTATGGAGATTTTCGAGATATGACAAAAGAGTAAACATACAGAAAATGGATAAATTCATTTTAAGTATAATTATCTCAGAGATTATGCCGATATTTTTCAAAAGTATTTATGAAAGGTAACGGTAATTAGATGGAAGGAATTGAAACATTTTTATCTCAAATAGTAACACTTGGTCTGGAATGGATTTGGAGTGTATCATGGTACTGGATACCAGCAGGGCTAGGATTTGCATTTCGATTTGGATTATTGAAATACAAAATATGGGATTCAGAAATGCGAGTCAAAGCGATCTTAAGAGATATCGTTATTATTTTCGTATTAACAATATTGTGGTCGGGTTTGAATTCCTATGAATTAGATAGTAATGCAGTAGTGATGGTTTTTATCTTGACTTTCGTTTACATTGCGTATGGTTTAGCAGAAAGTTGCGAAGAAACGGGAGGAAGTACAGAAAGCATATTACTGATTTTAAAAAGTGTATTATTAACAATGCTTTCATTTCAAGAAATAGTTGGAACTATTTTTGGAGCAATAGTGACAATTGGAATGGCTGTGATGGCATATAAGTTTTGGAGCTGTAAAGAAAAGAAGACAGATTTGTTTGAGATAATCTTTTTATGTGTAGAAGCAGTTGTTTTGTCTATCATTGGTGAAATATATAACATACAAGGAATAGGGATTTTTCTATTTATATTTTTTGAAGAAACAGCATTATTCCTTTTAAACTATATTGTTAGGTATATAGCGTCTGTATTCTTCGGAGAGGCAGAGGAAAACTATTACTAAAAGTATGAAGTGCTGGAAAAGATGAATAGGAAGGAGGATACTAATTGAAAGATTTCGTGAGTTACATTAAGAATTATTCGACAAGAGATTTTGTTTATTTTTTTTCGAAAGTGTCAATTGAGTTATATAAAAAGCAGTTAAATGAACCGGAAGCAGAATTAAGGTGTAGTATCACATTCCCATTGAATGCTATCTTGCATGGATTTATACATCGGCAGGTGCAGGTGATGTTGTCGGCGTGGGATATTCAAGACATGGCGTATGTCTCAATTGTTAATGCAAATGATTACAGAAAAGAAATCATGGAAAGAGAAAAAGCTGGTACGGTGGTAAATTTGTATAGAGGATATGAGAATGAACATTCCAATAGCGAATATATCAAAGATGCAAAATTGCCGGATATATTTAAGTTTATGATGGGCATGACATATGAACAGTTTAAGTATCAGAATTTAGCATGGACATACCAGAGCTTTAGCCGAAATTATCATATTTTGCTTGGCTCAAGTAAAATTAGCAGGGATGAGATTGTAGATATAAATGAAATTACAGAAGAATTGTTTGGTATGAGTGCAGACGAGTTTATGACCAATGTACTTTATTTGTTGTGGTTATGCAGTGAGCGTCCCGATCCGTTAGGGGCAGAGGATGATTTATATAAGCACGGGGCAAACAGCATACTCACTAAAGAGAATTTGGAGAAAATTATTAATTATTATTCTGTTACATATGATGATGTAAGGAAGTCTCCAATACAGAAACAATTGTTTTATAGCAAACCTTTTGTGATTACTCAAAAGAACAAAGAGCCGATTATGGTCAGTATGTATTTGGTACAGATGCTCTTTGCAGATGGTTTATATTGGTTAATTCGAGATTATTATTATAAGAATGGTAAGGGAACCGGGTTCATTAATGCTTTTGGCAGAATGTTCGAAGAATATTTTATGGAACTGGCTGAGATTTACCTGACAGAAGATATGTGGCACAAAATCCCAGAACAAGACAAAAAGAGTGCGGATTTCTTTGTAGAATTTGAGGATGCGGTATTCTTGTTTGAATTGAAATCAGGACTGCTTGGAATAAAGGCAAAGCAACAGGCACCAGATGTTCAACAGATTGATACATTTTACAAAAGAAATATTTTAGAAGCACATGAACAACTTAAAATGTCTGAAAAGGAATATCAGGGACAAAAGCCGGTTATTAAAATTTTTTTGCTGTATGAGAGTATGACGAATACGCAAATAGTGATGTCTTCGATACCAGAGATATTTGTTGATGACAGCAGATGTTATATCATGACCATAGAAGACTTGGAGATGATGCTGGCTACATATAAGAACGGTAAAGAAAAGTTTGAAAAGGTAGTAAAAGCATTAGTTACTAATCAGAACAGCAATGCTCAGGTTACGAGTGTTTTACATGTCTTGAACGATTGTGATGCTGTTGGAGATATGCACTTTATTGAAGACAGAGACTATTTTATGAAAATAGCAAAAAGAATGGAAAAGGAGTTGGAGGTATAATGAAATTCCTTTAATACTGTGGTAAAATAGGATATATTAATTCGAAATACTGCGGAGGTAAATATGCTTGATAATAGTATAGGGTGTTATGGAAAATTGGTTTCAGAAGTATTGACAGCAATCTCTCAACGCAATAGCAAAAGTAGGCTGGCTATTGCCACAATATGAAGGAATGATTTATGAATATAGAAATTTTATGTAATTAAGCTCCTTCTACAAGAAATGAGTAGAATAAAACCTTCAAGTCTACAGGATTTGGAGGTTTTATTCTGCCCATTTTTATCAAAATGTCATTTCCAGGAAAGATACGCTGTGATAAAATGTGCTTAGATATTTTTGGTAATATAAGAGAAATGTTTAGCATGATGCTCTAAGTTTGAAAAGACGAAAGGGAATGTATAAAGATGAAATTAAATATGACATGTGAAACGTGTGAATTCGGCTCGAATAAAAGTTGTTGCGCTGAGAATAGTAAAAAAAATTATCAAAATATTACAGAGTGTGATGACTGGGGAGCATCCTTGGAATATTATTCAGAAATCATAGACAATGCTCCATGGTATATTAAAGAACCCTATAGAAGATGCCATATTAGTTATGATAAGTTTATGGATCTTTTAAGAAAAGATGATCAAGGAATAGGAATTGAAATCAATATTTATGACGCAATAGAGAAAGTTTATGAAGTAACACCTTGGGAATTGGCAGGGGTGTTAGGTGTATCAATAGGAGTACTTGGATATGCTAGGACAAGAAAGACAATAGACAAGAGAAAAAAGCAGTTTTCAAGTAGATTACATATTCCGGAAAGTTTTTTTGACCGGTTTCTATCTACGCAGCTTGAGGCATTAAAACAATGCAGAGAGGAATTCTATGAATTTTACGGAAGTGAAACCATTAAAAAGTTTAAGCAAAATGGAACAGATGCAATGCATTTAAAATTTGTAGAAGATGCCGCTCATGATAAAATTCTTAATGAACAATATCGAGAAGAATATCAATATAAGTATCAGCATGAGGAGAAAAATAAGATGTATCATGATTTATCAGATGATTATAAGTCAAGAGATTATGTGATAGCGATAACCTTAAAAGAGGGTGAATATTATGGAAATTTATTTTATGAATATAATTATGGTGGTTATGGATTATCGGTATCGATTATGAGAGATATATTGGACTTTGTTGAAAATCTTGATTGCGAAGAAATAGATGCATTAAATGAGGAAGGTTTATTAAATAATAACATTGGTTTAAAATCAGATATGAATGGCAAGGAAATTCATTTCGAATTGAAAAATGAAAGAGGAGATGTGCTAAAGAAGACAATATCGGAAGATGAGTTGCAAAAATATATTGTAGGCTATGAAATGATTAGATGTGATGGGCATGGAATGAAAAAGGAGCGTAGGCGATGTAGTTCTTGCCAAAATTTTAAGCCAATAGAAGGATGTGCTAAAGGAAATTGTATTGCCAGAGGAGATATAGTTCAAAGAAGTAGAATAATATGTGCATTTGATTATATTCCCAATAAAAATGAGTGTTGTAATGAGGAGAATTTCTATAATAGCTAAAATGGTTGGAATCAAGCCTCTAAGTCACATATGATTTGGGGGCTTTCTTCTGCCCATTTTGATTTCGGAAAATCTATCCGAAAAAGCAAAACTATGGTACAATTGCAAGTAGCGATATTTGCCATAGTAAAGAGCAGATTTCAAATCAAATCGAAGCCAATCAAAGGCTCGTCTAAGAAATCAATTCTAATCTTTTCTGTGGCAGGTGCATCTGGGTGCAGTATGCCGTTTTTACAGGACCCAAAAGGGACCATTGTGTCATTTTTTGAATCCAAGGCTTAACGGAAAGCCAAGGGTTGTGCATCTAAATTGCACACTCATGGCATGTGGAAACGGTGGTTTTGATGTCAAGAAAAGATAAATAAGAACCAGAAAGCGGCGTATTTCCGGGCTTTTTCGGAAGTTGGGAATAGAAGTCTAACTCTTGAAAAAGCTCGGTTTTCTTATATGGAAACATATCTACTGCAAAATGTGTGTCAGGTTGTGACCTCGGATTAGATGCCGCGATTTGAGACAGTGGATTAGATGTCAGGCATTTCGGGCTGATTTTTAGAAAACGAAAAGGGCTGACAACCAATCAGGCAACTCGATACTAATAGCATTTTCGGACAGTGGAATAGATATTGGGAGGAGAGGTAACTGTGGAATGTTGCTTTACTTCATACGATGAATTTATAACAGAATATCAGACCTATAGGTTTGATGAGTGCTCCAACTGTAATGGAAGTTGTGAGCTTATTGAAACAGATTTAACTTGTACTATCGAAGGCAGGATTTTGCATTTTTCTCCTATTCTTGTATTGCGTTGTAAAAAATGTGGAAATGAGTTCTTGCCTGAACATACGAAACAGATGATTGATGGCGCATATAGAACTGCTGTTAAGGAAAACCAGACTATAGGTGAATTTCATACTACTGGCTATAAGAAAAAATTTGAATATTGTACTGAGCAAAATTACGATTATGACCATAGGGATTATTACAATATTCCCGGTTTGTGTTACGATGAAGAGCATTCTGTCAAAGGTTTCCTGACCCCAGTATATTTTGAAAAGGAAGCTCTAGTGTTTTTCTTGGCCATGCCAGAATATGAAGTGGAAATATTCTCAGAAAGCTACGGATATATTGCGAAGAAAGATTTTTCAGGACTGTATCAGTATGAATGGAATGTTCCATTTGGATTTAATACTAATGGAAAATTGATAATGTGGCTTGGCGATATCGATGATATGGATGATAAAACAAAAGGGATATTGAAACCATTTAATGTTCCATCAGACCATTTATTGATTGATTCTGAATTCTATCAAGCCCAGATGAAATGCGTATTTAGTGAGCCTATAATCGAAAAAAGAATCTTGATAAACAAAGAAGCATTTATTTCAAACATAAAGAAAAAGCATTCCGTCGATTTATCGCATTTAACCGATGAGTGTCAGGAACATGAGAAAAAAGTTAAGAGACCGGTTGTTTTTACCGAGACTGCAGTTGCAGAAGTTATAAATGCCTACGATAAGATTCTTGTTGAAGGGTTTAACGTTAGCGAGATGAGAAAATTGTATGAACTACTATATGATTATTCTGAAAGAAATGCTAAATACACATCGTGGCAATCAATTAAGCTGATAGAAGCGATTTTGGTTAAACTTTCATTATCGGTAGATAACATAGATATAGCATCAGTAATGTCTCCATTATATATTCTTCATGATTATAGAATATTATTAGACCACTTGCTTTCAGCGGAAAAGATTTCTGATACAAAGCAGCATATAGTTTCTACACTTGGAGTACAAAGCTTTAATGACCAAGAAGCGATATATAACGAAGAAATTAAAAGACTGAATACGTTATTTAACTACTTAGAGGTTCTATCGAAATAAGAAAATTGTATAAGGAGTGTGACAAAGATGATTTCCGAAGAATTAAAATTGATTGTGGATAAATTCAACGAACAGGGGAAAATGAGTTTTCTTGAAGAAACAACAAAAGAAAAGATATCAGAATTTGAGAAGGAGCGTAGTGTAAAGCTTCCTACAAAATTCAAGGAATGGCTGTTGTTCTCTGATGGTGGAGAATTTTTCTTACCAGCAGGTATTCAGTTATATGGTATTGAGCATAAACCTGTAATTGATGTAGATAACAATAACAGACCTAGTGAAGATTATATCGTCATCGGTGCACTTGCATCAGGAGACCCTATTCTCTGTGAAAAAGCTGGTGAAAAAATCGCTATTTATAATCAGGAAGCCGGAAGAATTGAAGATGATGAAATCTATGATGATTTCACAGCTTTTTTGAATGACCTGTATGATTTGCTTGGCATAGGAGGTTGATTCCATGTCGAGACGAACAGCAGAATCCAATAAAGCGATACTTGCTGCTTGGAATAAGGAACAAGAACTTGTTCAGGAAGGTAAAGGAACAAGAGAGTGGACTCCAAAACAACAGCAAGATATTATTGAAAAAGGCAAAGCTTATGATGACGATGGCGTTGCATTTCAAGGTCAGCATATGAAGAGCGCTGAAATGCATCCGGAATATCAAGGAGACCCCGGAAACATTCAGTTCCTTACAAGAGCTGAGCATTTAGAGGCTCATAACGGAAACTGGAGAAATCCAACAAACTGGTATTATAATCCAGTAACTAAAGAAAAATTTGACTTTGGTGATGGCCCATTTATTCCGTGTGAAGTAATCCACTTGCCTGAGCCGATAATGAAGCCAAGCATAACTGTAGAGAAAAAAGAAGAAACATTAACAGAACTGATAGAAAAGGTTGAAACGGAAGAAACATCTAAAATTAAACCAGAAGCGGAAACAAGAACTATAAAACCGGTAAGTAATCCAAAACTCGATATCAAGCAATCTGGAGGTTTTGGAAATACGGTCAAAAAGGCCTTTAAAGCAGTAGTTGATTTTTCTAATCGTCATCCCGTTCTAATGGGAATAGTTAAGGCGGTGGGTGTAGCTGGATTGGCAGCCGCTGCAGATGCAGTAGCAAACGGTGGACGCTCTAGTTCTGGAGATAGCAGTTCAGGTGATTATAGTTATACAACATCACGGACTGGAAGCGACACTTTTGATGATAGCTATGATGAAATTTTAACTGGTGACGTAGATACAGATACTTCGGCGGAACGTTCATCACCAAAAGAACATACCGTTCGATCTCATGGGCAGCATTATATCAAAAATGGTGAGCGTGTGTGGATAGAGAAAGAGGCATATCCTCGCAGCGGAAAGAAAGATGAATAACTAAAAATAACCCTCTCAACCATCATGGCGGGGAGGGTTTCGTGCGTCTAAGGACATTATCCTTCAATATCAATTTTCAGTCCGGACTTGAGCTCCACTGTGAAATGGTCTTCCCAGACGGTGATTTGCTTGAGCCAGCGTTTTACCAATGTTTCGTTGAATTTAGCAAGGTCAGTGCGCGGCTGCTTGATGTAGTCCTGCAGGTCATTAATTGTTGCAATCTGTGCGTCCCTGGCAGCTGTGTCAACCGTACATTTTTCTCGCTGTTCTCGGAGTTTGAAGATCTCGTCGGCAATCTCATCATAGGCCTCTTTGTTATTGGCCTTCTTAAGAAGCTCTTTCTGAAGCTCCTGCAGTTTCTCGTTGATACCATCAGCGGTATTTTGCTGAGCGATTCGGATCACCTTTGCAATGTTCTGCTGGAGCTGCGCCTGGTAGGTGGACTTATCTCCAAGGAGCGTGTTAATCGCCTGAACTACCACATTCTCCAATACCGGCTCATTGACAGTTCTTGCGTGGCATTTCTGCCCGGTCGGCTCCAGCCTACTGATGCAGCGCCAGACAATGGATTTGCAGCCGCGATTGTTCCAGTGAATTCTGCGGAACATTACTCCACATTCGCCACAAATGACAATCTGCGCAAAGCAGTGATTGCAGCTGTAGGAACGTTTTTTGCCATTGGCGCTTGTTTTGACCACTCGCCTGCACCCGCAAAAAAATGTCCTTCGGAATAATTGCATCATGGTTGCCTTCTACATAGTATTGTGGAACGATGCCATTGTTCTTGACTCTGGTCTTATTTAGGAAGTCTGTGGTATAAGTTTTCAGAAGCAGGGCATCGTCGATGTATTTCTTGTTTCGAAGGATTTTGTTGATGGTGCTGGTCCACCATTTTGTTTTGTCAGCGCCGGTGAGGATGCCTCCAGTAAAATACAGAGAAGCATCCATGATGTCCGCCTAACTTATAAATATGTGTCCAGGATTTTGGGTACATATCAAAAATTGAAAGTGAGCGGTCTTTTTTTATACCTTTAAAACGGATTTTATTAAGACGTTTTGAAGGGCTGATTCGATGTGTTCGAGAAAGGCGATATTATGGATCACACATAAAGGAAAGTGAAAAAAATCTTGCCAGGCAGGTATCTTTTTGTTGAAAATTAAAGAGGAGCCGGATTACTCCGACTCCTCCAAGTATGTGTCCGCAAACACATACCCCAATTGCTATCTATAATATACTATATACAAGTGAAATATGCAAGCATTATATGGCATTTTTCAAGATGCCCAGTCGAGAAAACAAATCGGGATGAATGGTAATAGCTGAAACATTCGGGTTTACGGATGCTTCGTATTCTCGTGTGATCTTTTCAAATTCTCGAATAAATGATTTAATCTCAGTTTTAGAAACTTTCAGTAATTTCAAGTAATAACAAATGAGAATAATATAGTCACCAATAGTTTTAAAATTTATGTAAGGCATTCCCATTTCTAAAATCAGACACTGCTTCATTGGTCTGGATGGATCCATTTTTTTGAAACGGGTATCGTATACTACATCATTATGGGCAATAGCATTTCTCAGATCCTTTAAGGCATATACATATTTATAAAGCAATTCCCGATAGGTATCACTGGATAGATTTATGCCGATTGAACGGGATACTTTTTCACGCATATCAATAGTCAGACAGGAAAGTAGATAACCAAAATCGCCCATAGTAAGAATTTCGAAAATTGCCCAAATTGGAACCTCATTATAGTTGACATTATTATAAAAATGGGTGATTTTAGGGTTCTCTTTGCGGTATGCAGCGGCTATGGCATTTTGTGTGGAACCTTGGAGATTCAGTTTGTTATTTTGGTATTTCTTTTTTATATCTTCGCGAGTTCCAGCTGGAGCATTTTTGTAACTGCTGATTGCTTTATCATACATATCATAGACACTGCTTGAATCTATTTCTGTCATAATTGTGTTTAATGCAATATTTTTAAGGGCAGTTTCAATAAACATCATTTTTCCATATAAAAGAGACTTTAGTTTTGTGTCATATTGTATGGTTGCGTTGATCTCATTGTATGAGGTAAATGGAAGGTGGTTTGAGGATGATACAAAAAAGCGGTATCCCTTATAACCATGAAAATATCCTGTATTGATCAGTTGCTGCTTTTGAGAAGTCCCTGAGATGGAAATTCCGTTATTTCTAAGATGCCGCATTAAGGCATCAGTTGATTTATAGTCTGTTTTCGCCATAGTATCTCCTAAGTGTTTGTGGTAATAAATTAAGTATAATATATGGTGTCATTATTAACAAGCTACAAGATAGGATTATTCTTTTTCTTAAATTGTTCCTGCACCGGATCGGTTTGTGTCCGTCCGAGATACCGGTCAAGATTTTCCTGTTTCCGCATTAAATCCCGCACCTCTTTTTCACAGTTCTTGTAGGTTGTGGTCAGTTCTTTTTTCTGCGTTTCCAATGACTGATACTCGGCTTGCAGCTTATCTACATTCAATCCTTTTAGCTTGATGCCTGCCTGCTCAAGCACACGCCTTGCTCCACCATATAGGATGATCTGGCTCTCGTATCTGCGGAAATAAGCGTTTGGCTTTCTTGTAAGCGATATGATAGGAGCGGTTGTCTCTGTACTGCTCGGCATATTTGATGATTTCCCCAAGGTTTTTCATGTGGTGTTCCAGTCCCACAACGCTCTGTTTGGCGGACTTGCCCGCTTCGGTTTTTACAGTAATTTTATGCTCCAGATCGGAGAGAGAACCAGCTTCATTATAGCTTTGTGCGGCGATCTTTAGATTCTCGATTGCCGCCCACTGTTGAAGTCCGGGACTGTTCTGGAATTTCTCGTCCGAGGTGTCAATGATCCTGCGGGCGGAGTAGTCCTTTTTCGGGATCACTGCCTTTCGTTCCCGTTTCTTTTCGATGCGTTCCCGGATACGTTCCTTTGTGTATTCTTTCCCTAAAGACCTCGTACTGCCACGGACAAAACGCTCCTTGTCCAGAGGTCGGAAAGAGATATATTTCGCAGCATCTTCTCCAAAAGTTTCCCCTTTGATTTCGTAACCTTTTGCCCGCATCAGAAGCAGAAATTCTTCATAGGTGGAAGCTGATTTGATACAGAAATTGATGTCCCGTCTGAGCTGTGTTTTCCAGGTCGAACCATTCTGCTCAGACTGCCATTCCTTGTATTTTTTGCCACGTTCACCGCCGGGAATGATGACAGAAAGATTGTGTTCCTTACACAACTCATCACTCAAGTGGCGGATGCGGTGGTAGGTATGTGTGCAGTCATGGTATTTGTTATATTCAATATTGTCAGCCGCACAAAAGATGATATGGTTGTGTATATGCCCCTTATCAATATGCGTGGTGACAACATACGAATATTTCACCTCTAAAACCTTGTCTGCAAGCTCTTTTCCGATGCGGTGCGCTTCCTCATAACCGACCTCGCCCGGAGCAAAAGTCTGTATGAGACGATAGGCTTTGTTGGGACTGTTTTCCCTGCAATGGTCAAGCGTATATTTAAAGTCGATCGCCGCAGTTTCAGGCGCGCACGCATAAGACGAAACATAGATTTGTTCGTCGGTTTTGTCCGGGTTGCAGATATATTCTATGGCTTTAACAACGGTTGCTTTGATAGCATGGATTTTTGTGTATGCCATACCTCATTCATCAACTCCTTTACTTCGTCTATGTCCTCCTGATAAATGTTTCTGGTGCTGTTTATCCTCTTTGCAATTTGATTTAAACTGGAGCTGATACGTCCCAGTTCCGTATTGTAATTTCGCAGGTAACTGTAATCGACATCATACACATATCCATATAAGATCAGTTTGCGCAGGAAAGCAGACATACTCTTCATGCCGGATGCTTTGAATTTGGTGTTGAGGATGTACTGCTCATCATCGCTGAGATAAAATTGTACCGGATTGGTGCAGTTTCGATTTGCCATTTCTGCCGCTTCCTTTCTCTCTTTTAGGTACAAAAAACTGCTGTAAAATGTTCGATTTTTACAACAGTTCGTTTCAGGTTTTATTCAGTTTTGGGCGCAATCACCCACAGCAGATTGTAGCAAAAGCGGCAGGAAAGGTCAAGGTATTCCACAAGAAAACCGAAGAAAAAATAAAAGAGGGTTAGGGACACTTCCCAATGGAAATTCACACGCACAGACGATAGGAAAGTGTGGGAAATTTCGCCTGTGTCATGACACAGGCAGTGCTTGCTAAGGTTGTTTTTGGCACTCCTGGAGGGTGTGCCGGATGTTTTATTAGTTTAGAAAAAGTAAATAAAGACTTGACGTTTAAATCTTACACGCGTAAGATATAAGATGATATCAATTTCAAATTTTAAAATGGAATGGAGGAAGGCACATGAAGATACAGAGAAAAATATGGAACTATATATTGATACTTGTACTTGGTATGATGGGCATGATTACAATTATCTTCTTTTTAGTTGAGAAATTGCTGGGGGACGGGAGAGGTTATATACCGCAGAGAGCAATTATGATTGCTTTGATGTTATGCGTGTTTTGGCAGGTAGCATTGATAACCGTGGCATGTCTGTTAGGAAGGCGGATTAAAAAGATTTTTCATGGTGTAGTCAAAATGATGATGACGATAGTAACCGTTTCCGGTACTCTTTGTCTTGTTTTGTTTCTCGCATGGAATTGGTTGATATATAGTTTTAAGTTTGATGAAAAAGTAGAGCAATATGATGAACATATCGCTTTATATGTGAATAATACATTTGTAAGAACCAGATTTAGATATCCGCATTATATGTATGAAGAAAACTGGTTAATCATGAGAACGTTAAGTGATGATGAATTGCAGGAGGCAGTTTTGAAATATGGTGATCCAGATGATTATTATAATTAACATAGGAAATTTGATGGAATTTATAGATTCAAATTTTTGAAATGGGAAAAATTTTTAAATTGAAATCTTACAACCGTAAGAAAAGGAGATGCTATGACGAAAAAAAAGAAAAAAAGCAGGATATACATTATATGGCTCGTGAATTTATGTTTGATTACAGCTGTGGTTGCCTTTTTTGTATGGTATGAAAGTGTACCTGATGTATCACCGGAGAAGGTTCTTAAAACATATATGGCTCATATTTCAAATCGAGAATATGAACAAATGTATGAAATGATTGATGCAGGAATATCTGGGAATATCAGTCAGGAAGATTTTGTAAAACGTAATTCTGCTATTTATGAGGGAATTGATGTAGATAATATGAAAGTTCATATCACATCTTATGATAAAGAACAAAAAGAGATCTGTTATGAAACATCTATGGATACTGTTGCGGGAAACGTTACTTTTGAAAATAAGGCATCATTTATATTGGAAAAAGGCAAATATAAGCTGATATGGAATGATTCTTTGATATTTCCAGAACTGGATTCCACAGATAAAGTAAAAGTGTCTACAACAAGTGCTAAGAGAGGGCAGATTATAGACCGAAATGGTCAGTTGCTTGCAGGCGAGGGAGTGGCTTCTTCTATAGGCGTAGTTCCCGGAGAATTAGAGAATAAGAATGATGCTATCAGCCAGTTGGCAGAATTATTGGAAATGAAAACAGAGGATATAGAAAAAAAATTAGCAGCAAAATGGGTAAAAGATGATTCATTTGTACCATTAAAAACAGTTCCAAAGGTGAATGAATTAAAACTGATGTCGATTGAGCCAGATCAGGAAACATTGGCAGAGAAAGACAGACAGGAGAAATTATTAGAGATTCCAGGTGTGAAAATTTTAGATACCACTGTAAGGGAATATCCACTGGGGGAGGCTGCCGCACATTTAGTGGGATATGTTCAAAACGTTACAGCAGAAGATCTAGAAGAACATGACGGGGAAGGATATACATCGAACAGTGTTATTGGAAAAAGTGGAATGGAAGGATTATTTGAAAAAGAATTAAAGGGACAGAATGGGTGTTCTATTACTATTGTTGATTCAAATGGCAATAAGAAAAAAATCATAGTAAGCACGATTGTAGAAAATGGAAAAGATATAAAACTAACGATAGATTCGAATTTGCAAAAAGAATTATATGACAATTTAAAGATGATAAGAGCTGTTCAGTTGCTATCAATCAGTATACGGGAGAAGTATTGGCTTTAGTCAGTACACCTTCATATGATAACAACGATTTTATTAGGGGCATGTCAAGTGAAAAGTGGAATGCGCTGAATGAAGATGAGAACAAACCTATGTATAATCGTTTTCGACAGGTCTGGTGTCCAGGCTCTACGTTTAAGCCAATCATAGCTGCTATTGGATTAACAACGGGGGCGATTGATCCTAACGAGGATTATGGAAATGAAGGTTTGAGCTGGCAGAAAGATTCATCATGGGGGTCTTATCATGTAACGACGCTTCATGCCTATGAGCCGGTTATTTTAAAAAATGCTTTGATATATTCAGACAATATTTATTTTGCCAAGGCGGCATTAAAAATTGGTGAAAGAGATATGGAAAGTTCATTGACAAAATTGGGATTCAATGAAGAACTTCCGTTTGATATTAAAGTGGCGAAATCGCAGTTTTCTAACACAGATAAAATTGAGAAAGAGATACAGTTGGCTGATAGTGGGTATGGACAAGGTCAGATTCTTGTAAATCCTTTGCATATGGCTTGTATATATTCTGCATTTTGCAATGAAGGAAATATGATAAAACCATATCTTACATATAAGGAAGATGCGATACCGAACGTTTGGATCACAGCGGCATTTACAAAGGATGCAGCACAGATGGTTTTGGAGGATACAAAAGAAGTCATAAACAATCCTCATGGTACTGGCTATGCAGCATGCAGAACGGATATTACATTGGCTGGAAAAACGGGAACTGCAGAAATCAAAGCATCAAAAGATGATACAACGGGGACTGAATTGGGATGGTTTTCTGTTTTTACAACGGACAAGAATATGGAGCGTCCTATTATGATCGTCAGCATGGTAGAAGACGTAAAAGGAAGAGGTGGAAGCGGTTATGTTGTCAAAAAAGATAGTCAGGTTCTTGAAAAGTGGTTTTCTGGTAATTAGTATAGGTTTTTCGATGGGGATTTCGGGATGTAAAGGGAATACAGAAGAACCAGTATCTTCTGAACCTATTGAAATTGTCAGTGAGAAAGGAATGGATGACAATTTTATAAATATTCCGATAGATATTTATGCGGAAGCCACAACAAAAAATAAGCTGAAGGATATGGAAACAGTACGTAAAGTTGTAGAAAGATTTGGGGAATGTGGATATGCGGCAGTTGATTGTGAAAATCGAGTTGATATGACACAAATACAAAATGTGATAGATTTTTGTGATTCGGTGGAAAAACAAGAAAAAGCAGAAGTGACAATACTCCAAGTGAGCAGTCTGGGAGGATTTTCGGTCTACTATTTACAGACAGAAAAAGGAGTGGTTCATGTGAAAAGATGCTATTACGGATACAAAGATGGGATTATGAAAAGTGAGGATGAAGGTGAATATCAAACCGATTATTGGAGATATACCGATGATGGATATCTGATGTTTTCTGGAACTTATTTTTCAGAAGAATTGTATGTATTAACATTAAGTTCTGCAGAAGAGCATGTAGCATTTCGTATACTGCCATTGGATGCAAAGTGTCGGGAATTAAATGAAAAATATCTTTTGCCAATAGGATATGAGTTAAATAATATGTTTTTAGTGGATTGGAATGAGGATGATTTTGGAGAACTGAATTTCTATGACATGTTTGATTTGTTGTATCCAAAGTTGCATAATGAAAAATTTCCATATGTAGCAGATGATAACTTAGGCATAGGTGCAGTTTATCATATTCCTAAAACAGAGTTTGAAAATGTAATTATGGAATATTTTAATATCGACAGTGAAACACTGCAATCCAAAACAGTCTATGATTCGGAGGATTCCACATATGAATACAAGCCGAGGGGTTTTGAAGAAGTAGAGTACCCGGAATACCCATATTCAGAAGTAATCGGGTATACGGAGAACAGTGATGGAACAATTACACTTACTGCTAATGTGGTATTTCCATATTCGGGAAATTCCAAAGTATATGCTCACGAGGTTGTGATTCGTCCTTTGGAGGATGGCAGAGTACAATATGTATCCAATCGGATCATACCTTCCGAGGATAATAGTGAGGAAACATGGCACACACCCCGTTTGACAGCAGAGGAATGGGAAGAACTGTATGGAGGCGAATGATGGAAGATGTAAATTGGCTGTTGAAGAAATGGGGATTTCCGATTTTGATGTTGCTTATTGCGGTAATAGCAGGAGTGCTTTGTTGTGGAAAGCATCACACGGAAGAACAGAAGGCGGCAGAAGAAGTGTGGGAGCCTCCGGTGGAAATCAAAGACAGTGAAACGATAACGGAAGAAGAAAGTGATACGGAAACTTCTATAGATTCAGCATATTGGCTTATTCCGCAAGCCAGTGATTGTCTTATTTCTGATGAGGAAAAGCAGCATCTACAAAGTACAGTTTTGTCGGCAGCAGAATCGGTTAAAGAAATCTATAAAAATGTGATAATTAAAGATGCTGCGAATTATTCCTCCGGTGTTAGTGAATTTACAAGCGAACAACGGAAAACGGTTGTGGAGCAGTTAGGAGCGGCCGGTTTGGTAAGTGTTGAAGAAGATACTAATATGCAGAACCCTGAAAAGATAGAAATGTTTTACTCAGATTATCTGAATGGGAAGGATTCAATGGTTACCATATTCGAAGTGCAGCGGGATGGACTGATTGGAGCATTTACTTTTATCTATCGGAAAGGTGAGTTACAGACCTATTACATAGGAATCCGGTGGAAAGAAGGCGGTATACCGGAGATACAGGGAACTTCGGTAAGTAATGTGACAGAAATTAAACTTACAGAAAAAGGGTATTTTATCTACGCATTTGAATATGTGATTGCACATGCAAGTTTGAGACAGTATTGGAGAATAGAGCCGCTTCCGGAAGACTGCCGGAAATTGACGCAAGAATACATATCAGGACTAAGCTATGTGAATTATAATGTGCTTGTCACAAACTGGGACAGAAGTAATGTAGAGGATATTCTTATGCCTTGTATGTATGAAGATATCTATCGGATTTATACTGGAGAAAATTTGAAAACAGAAAATTGGAAAATTCCAGCAGAAGAATATGAGAGGATAATGACTACCTATTTTCCGGTATCTGTAGAACAGTTGCGAGAACATTGTGGATATGATAAAGACAGCAACAGCTATGAATATGAGATGATTTATGCCAGCCCGTATCCACCTTTTGGAGAAGTAGTAGATTATACGGAAAATGCGGATGGAACGCTCACACTTATCGTAGATGGTGTATGGCCGGATTATAATTCTGACCTCGCTTTTAGAAATACGGTTGTAGTTCAGCCGTTTGAAGACGGAACTTTTAGGTATCTTTCTAATTCTATAGAGCAAATAGAATTGGAATTGCCGCCAATAGCAAAATCACAGCAAAGGTGATTTCGAAGGAAAGGATAATTTTATGGTATTAAAGAAAATGAATATTTTACTGATTACGGCATTTCTGATTGGGTGTTGTGTGTGTGCCTGTGGGAAGGAAGATAGTATTACAAGCGAAACTCTTGAGAAAGATACAGAAGAGGTATCTTCCACAGAGGAAACAAAAAGTGCAGAGGAAGAGGCTACAGAACAGTGGGAAAAGGGCTACAATCTTCCCGTGGACGAACAGGAAGCGGTGGAAGCTGAAAATGACTGTATAGAAATGATGGAACGTATTTCTGACATTTATGGAGATGCAGATAAAGGAGCAGCTTCTAATGTTGTTTTGGAAGATGAAACAATTTTTAAAATGCAGAAGAAAATAATGGAAACAGGATGTCCGGTTGCTACATTGGTTTTGTATTCTAATATGGGAAATTATGAAAATGTAGATAAATTTCTCAATGAATGCATGGATGGGAAAAGCGGCGCTGTAGTAATTTATGAGATATATGATGATGGTGGCGTAGGAAGAATGAAATTTATTTTCGATGGAACAGATATGTACATCGTAAGTACAAGAGGCGTTTGGAATGATAATAATACACCAGGAACATCATACATTTCTTACACCAGAATCAAAGAGTGGAAATATACGGGTAAAGGGTGGTTTTGTTATGAACTATGTGTACCAGAGTATCCGGAAGTAACTGAGATGGTGGATGGGAGCTGTCTGATCAGAGTAAAGCCAATGACAGAGGAACAGCGTGAAATGTCTGAAAAATGCGTGCGTGGTCTGGGATATCAGGGAAATAACCTCTTATGTTCCAATTGGGATACAGAGCATATGGAAGAACTGGATTATAATGGGATATATGAATATCTGTATGCAATGAAATACCAGGAAAAGTTTAATTCTGAGAATTACCCAAATGGAATACCAAAAGAGGAATTTGAAAATTTAATTATGGAGTATCTTCCGGTGACGGCAGAGCAGATACGGGAATATGCGGTGTTTGATGAGGAAAACCAGACTTACGCTTGGGTGCGTCTTGGTTGCCTTAATTATGCACCAACGTTCTTTGGTACTTCTTTGCCGGAAGTAATTGATATAAGAGAAAATGGAGATGGAACAATTACACTAACCGTTGATGCAGTTTGTGATATGGTTATATGTGATGATGCAGTTATAACTCATGAACTTACGATAAGGTTTGCAGAGGATGGCAGCTTTCAGTATTTGGGGAATGAAATCCTAAATGACGGAATTATGCAGATACCCGATTACCAATACCGAATTAAAAATTGATTTGACAATAGAAGTGTTTTGTACTAATCTTACATATGTAAGAGATGGGAGGACACATGAAGAAATAAAGGACAGAGGTTATTATATTGTATTTTAAGGGAAGGATGGAGTAAAAATGATTATAAAGTCTATTATGACCGATGAAGA
>ENA-OURS01001098-OURS01001098.1-human-gut-metagenome-genome-assembly--contig:-NODE-1098-length-25657-cov-17.429849_pt1 | contig 25657 bp, 18 predicted proteins | sample MGYA00242109_ERZ509010 | MGnify/ENA primary metagenome ERZ509010 (study PRJEB26280, sample SAMEA2338774) | human gut metagenome | biome: human gut; feature: human-associated habitat; material: faeces... | reverse complement strand
TTTATTGCTTATTATCCGCACCCAAAAAGTTGCATTTATAAGTTGAACTCAAGATGTGATATGTTCAATAGATAAAAAGATAGAAATCGTTCCGAATATAACAAAAAGAAAACTCTAAAAAGCCACAATTCTACAGTAGCAATAACCAGCTCAGTAGTTTTCAAAATATGGTAAACCTTTAAAAATACCATAACAAAGAACAACTATTATTTTAGTTTGAACCTTCTCATAGCCGATAACTACCAGCAGAAACATACATCACAGCCATTGACTATTTTGAGAAATCAACTCTATAACATAAAAAAACTATCAACCATGAAAAAGCTACTCCTGACATTATTAATCATTCTTCATACAGGAATAACTTTTGCATACGAACCCGAGTTCTCAACTGCAGGCTTCTTCAGCCTTGAAGGTACGGGACGCAAAGTTTTTTCCATGAACCCGGCATGGCGATTCCATAAAGGAGCCGCTCAAGGTGCAGAAGCAAAAGATTACGATGACAACAACTGGCAAGTAGTTTCTCTGCCAAACGGCATAGAGTATCTGCCTACAGAAGCCAGTGGATGTATAAACTACCAGGGAGAAGTGTGGTACAGAAAACACTTCACTCCAGACAGCAAGCTGAAAGGTAAAAAACTTTTCCTGCATTTCGAGGCTATAATGGGAAAGAGTAAGATTTATGTAAATGGAAAACTTCTGAAAGAACATTTCGGAGGCTATCTGCCTGCCATAGTGGATATGACCGAAGCTCTGGAACAAGGAAAGGATAACGTGATAGCCGTTTGGGCGGACAACAGTGATGATCCTGATTATGCTCCTGGAAAGCCACAAAACATGTTGGATTTCTCATATTTCGGAGGCATATATCGTGACTGCTGGCTTATAGTCCACAATGAGGTATTCATCACCGACCCTAACTACGAAAATATGCAAGCTGGAGGAGGATTGTTTGTGGCTACAGATAATATTTCAGAAAAAAACGCTGACGTACTACTGAAACTAAACATAAAAAACGACAGCAAAAAACCATTCAACGGAAAAGCCGTGTTCTCGCTCGCTGACAGACAAGGAAAAGAAGTAGCCTCCTGCAAGATAAAAATAAACATAAGAAACGGTAAAAGCGTAACTAAAGAAGGTAAAATGAAGGTGACAGAACCTAAACTTTGGACACCATCTTCACCTTACTTGTACAACCTTTATGTCAGAGTATACGATGATAAAGGCAATGTGACGGACGGATACAAACGACGCATAGGTATAAGAAGCATAGAATTCAAAGGAAAAGACGGTTTTTGGTTGAATGGAAAGCCATACGGAAAACCACTTATAGGTGCAAACCGCCATCAGGATTATGCTATAGTAGGAAATGCCGTGGCAAATAGCGCTCATTGGCGTGACGCCAAAAAATTGAAAGACCTTGGTCTGGAAGTGATACGTAATGCACACTGTCCACAAGACCCTGCTTTCATGGACGCCTGCGACGAATTAGGACTATTCGTGATTGTAAATACTCCGGGATGGCAGTTTTGGAATGAAAAACCAGTCTTTGCAAAAAGAGTCTATAACGACATAAGAAACATAATAAGACGTGACAGGAACCATCCATGTGTATGGTTGTGGGAGCCTATACTAAACGAAACCTGGTATCCTGCTAATTTCGCCAAGAACGTACTAGAGTTAGTCCACAAAGAATATCCCTACCCTTCATGCTACTCGGCTTGCGACACACAAGCTAAAGGTTCTGAAATTTTTCCTGTGCAATTTTGTCATCCTATGATGAAAAGCAAACGTAATCCTAGCGTAACTTATTATACACGTGAATGGGGAGACAATGTGGACAACTGGAGTTCGCACAACTCACCAAGCCGAGTGGCACGTAATTGGGGAGAACAACCTATGCTGATACAAGCAGAACATTATGCAGCACCATATTATCCCTATACGTGTTATGAAAGCCTATGCAAAGAAAATGCATGGCATGCTGGAGGATGCCTGTGGCATTCATTCGATCACCAAAGAGGCTATCACCCAGATCCTTTTTACGGTGGTGTGATGGACGTGTTTCGTCAGCCTAAATATTCTTATTACATGTTCAAAGCACAACGGTCTGCCGAAAAATCAGACCTGATAGCGGAAACTGGTCCGATGGTTTATATAGCACATGAAATGACCCCCTTTTCAGGACGAGATGTAAAAGTATTCTCAAATTGTGATGAGGTAAGGCTAACCTTTAATAAAGGTGGAAAAACATACAGTTATAAAAAAGACAAGAACCGCACAGGCATGCCTTCGCCTGTGATAACATTCGAAAACGTTTACGACTTCATGACAGACAAAAAGCTGACAAGGGAGAAACGTGAGGCCGATGTATATCTCATGGCAGAAGGATTGATAGACGGGAAAGTGGTTGCTACGCACAAGGTCATGCCTGCAAGAAGAGCAGAACAGGTTAGACTGAAAGTAGATAATGAAGGAATGGCCCTTCATGCTGATGGTTCGGATTTCGTCACAGTAATTGCCGAAATAACCGATAAGAACGGAAATGTAAAAAGACTGAATAACTATTATGTGAAATTTTTCATCGAAGGTGAAGGTAGAATACTTGGTGGAGAAAATGTGATAGCAAACCCAGCTCCGGTAAAATGGGGAAGTGCACCAATATTGATACAATCCACGACCAAGCCGGGTAAAATAAAAATTACGGCAAGCGTCTTGTTCGAAGGTTCGCAAATGCCAATAAGCAGCGAACTGGAACTAACCTCTATCCCTCCAGAATATCCACTTGCGTTCAATGCTGAGGAGGAAAAAGCTGAAACAGAGCAAACTGCAATAAAAAGCGTAGAAAAGAGTGATACAAAAATAGAATTAGAAAAGTTACGCCGCGAACTGAATCAACTAAAGCTTAAGGAAGTAGAACAACAACAAACTGATTTTGAAGAAAAAAGAAATTAAAATGGAAAAAAGAAGTATATTATTGTTTATATTTATTTATCTTTTCTCTATCCCAACGGCTTTTGCATGGGGAGGAAAAAATGACTATAAATTAGTATGGAAAGAAACCTTTAAGGGAAAAAGCATAAATTCCAACTACTGGAGCAAAATTCCAAGAGGCACATCAGATTGGAAAAGATATATGTCCGACCACCCATCTCTATATGAAACAAAGAGTGGAAAACTGATTCTTCACGGTGTGGAAAACAAAGGTATTGCAGCTGAAGACACAGCAAGATTCTTGACCGGTGGAATATTCACAAAAGGTAAATTCTCCATAAAATATGGCAAAGTAGAAGTCAGAGCCAAACTAGAAGCAGCACAAGGAGTATGGCCTGCAATATGGATGCTACCAGAAAAAGGAAAATGGCCAGATGCTGGTGAAATCGACATTATGGAAAGACTTAACCATGATGACTTTGTATACCAGACTGTTCATACGTACTACACTCATACATTAAACGAAAAAAAGAATCCTGTACACACAGCCAAAGCCCTTATCAATACAGAAAAATATAACGTCTATGCTGTAGAGATTCTACCAGACAAAATTGTATTCTCGGTAAACGGACAAATTACACACACTTATCCTAAAATAGAAACAAATAAGCAAGGACAGTTTCCATTCGGTACTCCCTACTATATCTTGATTGATATGCAAATAGAAGGTAAGTGGGTAGGAAAAGCAAAAACAGAAGAACTCCCAGCTAAAATGAAGATAGACTGGGTAAAAGTATACGAAAGAAAAATGTACTCAAATAAATAACAAAAAACAAATAACTATTTTTATTCTTAATGTATTATACTTTAAATCAATGCTAAAGTACAAATTTTAAAACTTATAAAAAATGAATGTGTCATACAATAAACTGCCTATTTATATTGCAGGAACTGCAGCAATAGCAATGAGTACTTCATGTTCTGAAGAAAAAAAGGAACAACAGTATAACATAGTATATATAATGACCGATGATCACACCGCACAAATGATGAGCTGTTATGATAACCGCTTTGTAGAAACTCCAAACCTTGACAGAATTGCTGCAGACGGCGTAAAGTTTACAAATAGCTTCGTAGCAAACTCACTAAGCGGACCGAGCCGAGCATGTATGTTTACTGGAAAACATAGCCATGCAAATGGTTTCTATGACAATACAACATGTATTTTTGACGGTTCTCAGCAAACTATGCCCAAACTGCTACAGCAAGCCGGTTATCAAACTGCCATCATAGGAAAATGGCATTTAGAGAGCCTACCTACAGGCTTTGATTATTGGGAAATACTTCCCGGTCAAGGCGATTATTACAATCCTCGTTTTATAGAGATGAACAATGATACGATCGTTGAAAAGGGCTATCTGACTAATATTATCACCGAGAAGAGTATTAACTGGCTAGAGAACCAAAGAGACAAGGAAAAACCATTTTGCTTGTTCATACATCATAAAGCATGTCACCGTAATTGGTTACCAGAACTGAAATATTTATCTCTGTATGAGGATAAAACCTTCGACATACCGGATAACTTCTATGATGATTACGAAGGAAGAGAAGCTGCCCAAACCCAGGAAATGAGCATCCTAAAAGATATGGATATAATGTATGATACCAAAATGTACAGGTCTGACAAGAGCAGTCGCTTAAAATCCACATACGAAGAATATATAGGCCGCCTTGATCCGGAAGACAAGAAAGTTTATGATGCTTTCTATAAACCTATAATAGAAGAATTCTATAAGAAAAATCCAAAAGGAAAAGAACTTGCCGAATGGAAATACCAGCGTTATATGCGTGACTATGCAAAGGTACTGAAGTCGTTTGACGACAATGTTGGAAAGTTATTGGATTACCTGAAACAAAAGGGGTTATTAAAAAATACATTGATAGTATACACTTCCGATCAAGGTTTCTATATGGGTGAACACGGTTGGTTTGACAAACGTTTTATGTATGAAGAATCAATGCACACACCACTTATAATGCGTATTCCCGACAATTTCAAGACAAAGGCAAAAGGTGATATACCTCAAATGGTACAAAATATAGATTATGCACCTACATTCCTTGATTTGGCAGGAGCTGATATTCCAAAAGATATTCATGGAGTTTCATTACTGCCTTTATTAAAAGGCGAAAAACCTGCAAATTGGCGTAAATCTTTGTATTATCATTTCTATGAATATCCAGCAGAACACATGGTAAAACGTCATTATGGCGTGCGTACGGAAAGATACAAACTCATTCACTTCTATAATGACATAGATATATGGGAACTTTATGACTTACAGGAAGATCCTAAAGAAATGAACAATCTTTACGGCAAAGAGGGATATGAACAGATTACAGAAAACCTTATGAAAGAACTAAGAAAATTACAGGCCCAATATAAAGATCCGATCGAAAAAAAACTCAAACAACAAGATATATTTTAGTTATTCAATTAAGCGGGAAGAAAACAAATAAGTTTTCTTCCCGCTTTCGTTTTAATAGGATAGACTCGTATTCAAGCGAACTAATATTAAAATGTTTGCAGATATCAATTATTTTACTGAAATTTGTACAAAACTACTTACAAGAAATTTTACTATTAACAAGTTGATTTATTTAGTTTTTCAACTTCCACATATCATATAACCCCTCTATTATGTAATTATTTTACCGATTTATTAGATACTATATAAGCTACTTTTTTCATTCCATAGAAGAAAGTCTATTACATAACAAGTATAGAGGAAAAGTAAAAAACATTAAGGGCTGTATACAAAAAACTTGTCTGACTTATTCAATTTATTATTATGTACAGTATTTTAATCATAGAAGACGATAAACGAGTAGCCGATTTACTAAAAACTGGACTGGAAGAAAATGGCTATCACACCATGGTGGCATACGATGGAGCCATGGGACTTCGTCTGTTCCAATCTCACTCTTTTCAGCTGGTTATTTCGGATATTATTCTTCCCAAACTGGATGGCTTTGAACTCTGCAAAGAGATACGCAAGTCGAATCCGCATATTCCCGTACTTATGCTGACAGCTCTGGGCTCAACTGACGACAAACTCGACGGATTTGATGCAGGTGCAGATGACTACATGGTAAAACCTTTCGACTTCCGGGAACTGAACGCACGCATTAAAGTACTTCTGAAAAGAAAAGCAGAAGCAACTGTATCTGTCGTGGCTCCCGAGAAACTTACCTACAAAGACCTTCAAATTGATACCAACCGCAGGGAAGTGATGCGCCAAGGTAGCCTCATCCGCCTATCTCCGAAAGAATACAACCTGCTTACTTACATGGTGCAGAATGCAGAACGGGTCATCAGCCGGATAGAAATTGCCGAAAAGGTCTGGAATACCCACTTCGATACCGGTACCAACTTTATCGATGTGTACATCAATTACCTGCGCAAAAAAATAGACAAGGACTTTGAAACCAAACTGATTCACACCAAACCTGGAATCGGATTTATTCTTACTGACGAAAAGCCATGAAAATTAAAACCGCACTTACGCTCAAAAATACCGGAGTCATAGCTGTGGTATTTCTGCTTTGCATGACCTTAATCTATCTGGTCAGCGAGCATATCCGAAGCAACACCTTCTTCCATAACCTGAAGAGTGAAGCTGTCACCAAAGTACATCTGTTCCTGCAAAACCAGGTAGATGCCGACATCATGCAATCCATCTACCTGAATAATAAGGAGTTTATTAATGAGGTGGAAGTGGCTGTATATACCACAGACTTTCACATGCTCTACCACGACGCCATCGACAATGATATTGTCAAAGAGAATCCGGAAATGATTGCCCAGATTCTCCAACAAAAGGAAATTGAATTTTATATCGGAAAATACCAGGCCGTCGGGATGGTTTATCCTTTCAACGGACAGACTTATATTGTGACGGCCGCAGCTTACGACGGTTACGGACACACCAACCTGCTGGAACTTCAGAAAACCTTGGTCATCCTGTTCTTTATCGGTCTCCTGCTTTTATTTATTACCTGCTATTTCCTGGTTCGGGCATCCTTAAAACCTATCCGGGAAATCGTAAAAGAAGCAGAAACGATTACCGCTTCGCGTATTGACCAGCGTCTGCCTGTAAGAAACGAGAAAGACGAATTAGGGGAACTAAGCCAGGCTTTCAATGAACTACTGGAGCGACTTGAAATTTCATTCAACTCCCAGAAAATGTTTGTCAGCAACGTATCTCACGAAATGAGAACCCCGCTGGCTGCCCTCATTGCGGAACTGGATTTGTGCCTGCAGAAGGACCGTACAGAAGCACAATATCGTCAAGCCATGCAGAACGTGCTACAGGATGCACGACGAATGACAAAACTGATTGACGGGCTGCTTAATTTGGCTAAAGCAGATTACCAGAAAGAACAGATCAAGATGCATGAAATCCGGTTGGACGAATTGTTGCTCGATACACGGGAAATCATTCTTCGTGCCCATCCGGAATACCACATCGAACTGATTTTTGAACAGGAAGATGCGGAAGACGACCGGATGATTACTGTCTTGGGCAACGACTACCTGCTAAACATTGCCTTTGCCAACCTGATTGAGAATAACTGCAAGTATTCGGACGACAAATCTTCTTTCATTCAGATTTCCTACTGGGATAAATGGACCATTATCCGCCTGTCGGATGACGGAATTGGTATGTCGGATGCAGAAAAAGAAAAGATTTTCACCTTGTTCTATCGCGGAGAGCAGGAACAGCATACGGAAGGACACGGCATCGGGATGGCGCTTGCACAGAAAATCATCGCCCTGCATCAGGGCAGTATAGCCGTACATTCAAAGCAAGGAGAAGGAACGACCTTCATCATCGAACTTCCTCACATTTAATCTTTTGGCACATCCATTCAAAGAAACATAAACTCCATCAGAGTGGTATTAGAAAATTAGTCTCACAAATTCTAATAGTTTTCTAATACCACTCTAATATTTCTCTAACAGCCTCTATCGGGGGCATTGCCTACTTTTGCCACGTGAAAAGAAAACATAGTAATCACCCTATGAATTTTAATGATCATGTGGAAGAAAAGAAAAAGTAGCACCACATTCACCTTTAATGGCGAAAAGGTATTTTTAGCAGCAAGTCAGACACTGGGCACAGTTTTCAGCTATTTCCAGACAAGCCGTATCGGACTTACACAAGAAGAAGTGGAAGCCAGACAGTCTCTCTATGGGAAGAATGAAGTGGAACATGAGCAGAAAAAGAACCCCATATCGACTTTCATCAAAGCTTTTATCAATCCTTTTATCGGCGTACTCACGGCGCTGGTCATCATTTCTTTTGTGCTCGACGTACTGTTAGCCAACCCAGGTGAACAGGACTGGACAGCCATTATAATCATCCTGACCATGGTTATTGCCAGCAGCATACTACGTTTCTGGCAAGAGTGGAAAGCCAATGCCTCCAGTGAAGCTTTACTGAAAATGGTGACCAATACCTGTTACGTAAAACGAGCCGGTAACCAGGACGAAGAAATCAACATAACCGACCTCGTTCCCGGAGATATTGTCATGATTGCTGCAGGAGACATGATTCCTGCCGACATGCGTATCATTGAAGCAAAAGACTTGTTTGTAAGCCAGTCTTCCCTGACAGGAGAATCAGACCCAATAGAGAAACGTCCGGAGGCCAAAGGAAACAAGCACAGCAAAGGAAGTGTAATTGAGCTGGAAAACATCTGCTTCATGGGGTCTAATGTAGTCAGCGGATCTGCTACCGGTATCGTATTTGCAACCGGCAACAGTACGTATTTGGGCACCATTGCCCGCAGCATTGCCGGACACCGTGCCGCTACAGCTTTCGACAAGGGAATCAGCAAAGTCAGTTTCCTGCTGATACGATTCATGCTCATCATGATTCCGTTCGTTTTCCTGGTAAACGGTGTGACAAAAGGCGACTGGCTGGAAGCATTTATCTTTGCCGTATCAGTAGCTGTAGGACTTACTCCTGAAATGCTCCCGATGATTGTTACTGCCAACCTGGCCAAAGGTGCCGTAGCCATGTCAAAGAAGAAAACCATTGTAAAAGACCTGAATGCCATTCAGAACTTCGGGGCGATGAATATTCTATGCACGGACAAAACCGGTACCCTTACCTGCGACCAGATTGTATTGGAAAAGTACATCAACGCCGATGGAAGCAATGACGAAAGCCGACGCATCCTGCGCCACGCTTATTTCAACAGTTTCTTCCAGACCGGATTAAAGAATCTGATGGACAAAGCCATTCTGTCGCACGTAAAAGACTTGTCTTTGGAATACCTGAAGGATAATTACACAAAAGTAGATGAAATCCCGTTTGATTTTACCCGGCGAAGAATGTCGGTAGTGGTAGAAGATCGTCAAGGGAAACGACAGATTATCACCAAAGGAGCCGTAGAAGAAATGCTGGACATCTGCTCGCATGCTGAATTTGATGGAGAGGTGCACCCCATGACCATCGAACTGAAAAACAAGGCACGCGACATCATTGAACAGATGAACAAGCAAGGCATGCGTGTCATTGCCGTAGCCCACAAAAGCTACCTGGACAAGACTTGCGATTTCCGTATCGAGGACGAGAAAGACATGGTACTGATTGGGTATCTGGCTTTCCTGGATCCTCCTAAGCAATCGGCAGCCAGCGCCATCAAGCAATTGCATGAACACGGCATTGAAATCAAGATTCTGTCCGGCGACAATGATGCGGTGGTTCGCACCATCGCCCGCCAAGTGGGTATCCGCACCGACAATGCCCTGACAGGCCCCATTTTCGAAACGATGAGTGAAGAGGAAAAAATGAAAGCAGTCAACCAGACGACCGTATTTTCCAAACTTACTCCGATACAGAAAACGGAAATCATCACCCTGCTTCAGGCGCAACAGCACACGGTGGGCTTCTTAGGCGACGGAATCAATGATGCCGCAGCGTTGCGTCAATCAGACATCGGTATCTCGGTAGATTCCGCTGTAGACATTGCCAAAGAAAGTGCCGACATTATCCTGCTGGAGAAAAGTCTGATGGTACTGGAAGACGGTGTACTGGAAGGAAGAAAAACATTTGGCAACATCACCAAATACATCAAGATGACAGCCAGTTCCAACTTCGGAAACATGTTCAGTGTAATGGCAGCCAGTGCGTTCCTTCCCTTCCTACCCATGCTCCCCATCCACCTGCTGATTCAAAATCTGCTGTACGATATTTCGCAGACCACGATTCCGTTCGACCGGATGGATGCAGAATACCTCCGGAAGCCACGCAAATGGGATGCCTCCGATTTGAGCCGCTTCATGATATTCATCGGCCCCATCAGTTCCATTTTCGACATCGTTACCTATCTGGTGATGTGGTATGCGTTCGGATGCCAAAGCATGGAACATCAAACGCTGTTCCAATCCGGATGGTTTATCGAAGGCTTGCTGTCGCAGACCCTGATTGTGCACATGATACGTACCCGGAAAGTCCCCTTCATACAAAGCTGTGCCTCCTGGCAAGTAACCGGACTTACCCTGCTGATTATGGCCATCGGTATCCTGCTGCCTTTCACCCCGTTCGGAAGCTCTATCGGACTGGAAGCACTGCCATTAAGCTATTTCCCCTGGCTCATCGGTATCCTGTTGTCCTACTGCATACTGACTCAATTAATTAAAAACTGGTATATTCATCGTTTTACCAAATGGTTATGACAAGATTCATGAAACTGTTCCTGTTCCTCGCCGCAGTGTCCTGTCACTGCGGCCTGGCTCAGGAACTTCAAGTAAGCTACACCACAGAACTACAAAGCGATTTCAAACAAGGAAGTAACTGGGTTAATCTGCTAAGACTGGATTTCACTCATTCATTAGGCAAACACACGACATTACAAGCTGCCACCATCAGTACAGCCAGAACCCGCACCGAATCACTGGCTGATGATTTTCAGACCTTTTCCAACATTGAAGAAGAAAACCATCCGCTTGCCCTCGCTACATTGGGCGTCCAGCAACAGTTCGGTCATTCCTCGCTCTTTTTCGGTATCCGGAACTTGAATGAAGACTATTTCACTTCCCCTGCCACCTCGTTATTCACCAACAGTTCATGTGGTATCTTCCCTACCTTGTCCGCCGATTACCAGATAGCCAATTATCCGGTAGCTTCCGTCGGACTGCATTATGAACTGCAATTCACACGATGGTCCTTACAAGCATCGGTATACAACGGAAAAGGTTACTACCGGTTTGCAGGAAAAGAAAATGTATTCCGGTTCTGCCCGCAGCAAGACGGAATACTCAGTGTCACTTCACTAAACTATCAACACCATGACAGCAATTATCATGTGGGCTTTGCTCTACATAGCGGCATGTATATGGACTATGAAGAGGGAACTCCACAAAAGACAGAAAAAGAAAGGAGAAAAATAATTTGGGGATATGCAGAGCAACGTCTTACTCCCGGTCTGCATGCACTCCTGCAAGGTTCATTCCAGTCAGGTGCCTCTAGAGGATGCAAAAGTTATGCCGGCGCAGGTCTCACCTGGCGATGTGGAAAAACAGAAGGCGGACTGTTCACCGACTACGCCCGATTTTCCCCTTCATACGAATGGGCCAGTGAATTTACATGGAAAATCCCCTGTTCAGGCAACGGATTTATACAACCCACCTTACATTTCATTCAGCAAGCGGGAGCCCACTATCTGATAGGCTTATTGCGCTTCAGCTATGTGCTCCCGACTACCTGACATTTATTATTTTACGACAAATTCATCAGTAAACAAGAAACCGCCGGCCTCAGGATTGATATCAGCCTGCACGCGTACGTAACGAGCCTCACAGCTACCTGTCCAGTCATACGTCTGAATGGTCAACTGTTCGTCCGTAATGGGCAGTGTAGTAGTGATGATTTTCAAAAGTGTATATTCTTTTCCATCGTTTGAAATCAGGAAGCTGACTTTCTGCGGGAGGAACACCCCCGGACCTCTCAACTGCATGAAATCAATGGAAAGCTGCTGAATAGGTTGTGATTTTTCCAAATCCACAATCACATCGGCCCCTTTTCCAAGGAATCCCTGCCAGCGCTGGTCGGTATATACCCAACCGCCATGTATGCCGTTAGTCAATGCCGATTCTCCTCCTGCCGGATAAGAGTCCGAATAAGGACGTACATATTCCACCTTCTTCCCCTTTGCCAAATGATTATCCACGCTCAATGCTACCGGACGGTTTCCTACCTCATTTTGCAAGTCAAAAGTATGGTAACCCATTGAGTTCAGCACCTTTACTTCCTGTAAAGCCTCTGCATGGAAACGTTTCCAGTCTTTCTGCTCCGGATTTGTCCAGGCAACTTCAGCCAAAGCCAGCAAACGAGGATAAATCATATATTCAGCATGCTCGGGTGTCGGTATATATTCCGTCCACACATTTCCCTGTACGCCCCACACGCAATCCAGTTTATCAGCAGGGAAAGCCTCCGTTATCGGTTCGTATGAATAAACCTTTTCCAGCGGGAGGTATCCTCCGATGGCTTCCGGCTGCGTACGCGGTGCATCCTGGTAGCTGTCAAAATAGCAATATGCTCCCGGTGACAAAATGGTACGCAATCCTCTTTTTACCGATTCTGCACCTTTATCTTCTCCACGCCACACTGTTACGGCAGAAGTTTCATCCAGCTCGCCTGTCAGAATCTCATCCCAGCCAATCATCTTGCGGCCGTTCTCTTTCAAAAACTTCTCAATTCTGGATACAAGATATTCCTGCAATTCACCTTCTTCCTTCATTCCCTCTGCTTTCATGAGTGCCTGACAGTCGGGACATTGTTTCCAATGGTTGGTACTTGCCTCATCTCCACCAATATGAATGTATTCTGAAGGGAACAACTCCATCACTTCTTTCAATACATTGGTCAGGAACTCATAAGTAAGTTCTTTTCCCGGACAAAACTCTCCGCCAGGTTTCAAATCCCCTCCACAAGCCAGTTGCGGAAGAGCAGCCAAAACTTCTTCCGAGTGAGCCGGCATTTCAATTTCCGGAATCACTGTAATATGACGCTGACGGGCATATTCTACGATTTCTTTCACATCTTCCTGCGTATAATATCCTCCGGAAGCTCCAGGAGCATCTTGTCTGCAATACGTACGTCCGCCGTTCCACCAGCTTTTCCAGTCTGGGAAAGGACGATAGGCCGTTTCACGCGTCAGTTCCGGATATTTCTTGATTTCAATTCTCCATCCGGCTCCATCCGTCAGGTGCCAGTGGAAACGGTTCAGCTTATAACGGGCCAGTGCATCAATCTGTTTCTTGACAAATTCTTTTGTATAGAAATGACGTGACACATCCAGGTGTATGCCTCGATACGAAAAACGGGGAGCATCTTCTATCGTCACTTCAGGAAGCTGGTACGTACCATTTCCACTCTCACGCGCCAGTTGCACAATAGACTGAAAAGCATAAAACAACCCCGAAGCTGAAGTAGCCTCAGCCTGAATGCCTTTTTTTGTCACTTTCAAACGATAAGATTCTTCTTTCATCTTCGCATTTTCCGAACTGACAAGTTTAAAAGTAATGTCAGCCTTTCCTTTCTTCTTATAAATCAGCGACAAAGGAGAGTTACTTACATAAGATACAAAATCGTCTTTATCAGTTCCTGTCAGGTTACAGGAGAAAGATGCCTGTGCACGAAGCACAAAATGTCCGTCCCCACACACCATCTGCTGAGGATTAGGAATCACATACGTGTCAGATACCGAAGAAGCCATGGCAGAAAAAGCCATTGCCACACAGAAATAAAGGAATAACAAGGATTTCATTTTATCGATAATTTTAATATGAATTTCTTTCATGCATTTTTAAAGTTAACCATTTCTCTCCTAAAAAACAAATCAGCGCCAACTTTTCTGTTTTTCATTTTTGAGAAAGAACAAAAAAAATTCTCGTAAAACCTTGATTTTACGAGAATTACTATTTCCTTGCGGAGAGACAGGATTATGAACCTTTCTCTCCAAAATCCTTATAAATCAACATTTTAATTCAGTTCAATTATTCAAGTGTAACGATTTAGTAACTGAAAACTGTCTTTTTGTGTCACTCATAGACTTTCGCTTGTCTAAACTTTATCATTACATTACAAATGTACATTTTCCTGTTTATAATTCCAAATTGTAGTCTCTTTTTATGTTTTTTACATCGTTCTATAATCCCTTCTGAAAACCGCTTCTGCCTGATGCGCAAAAGCTGATTTCAGAAACAGTACAAGCAAAAGAAAAGCCCACAGCGACCACAATGTCATAAATGACACTGCCATCGCCGTGGGAACTTCTTTTATATGCTTGTACTAAATTATGAGGCACTATTGAAAGAAGCCATTGAGTACGATGCTGGTGATGCCATAGACCTATCCAACACTTACCTGTCTACAAAATATCGTGGAGAAGACCTGTTGGTGGAGAACGAACACTATGCCGTGGTATATAACCCGTCTGTTGGAGGTATCTATGATGTAATGCGTAAAGTCTCAACCGAAGAAGTCAGACAGAACATCACCTATTACAGATTGCCTGATAACGCCACTGCTGATGTCAAGTCCATTGCTGAAAACAGGAACAGGAAATGGAAACTGTCGCACAAGAAGAGACTCATTTTCATTGAGAAAGATAATGGAATATTCTTATCTTCTTCCCTCTCGTATTTTCAAAAATAAATCCACTTGTATTAGGCTTCGTCATTAGAAATTCTAAGATAAGTGGATTTATTTGTATATAGGTGATTTTCTACCTGTTACGTATTCTCTATGGAAACAGGTAGTTCTTTTACTAAATACCACCTTATATGATAAGAGTTTTTACTTATCCATAATTTCTACTATCGGAACAGTTTTCTCCATTTCCCTACGCGTGATGTATTTGTAAGTACCTACTTGCATTACACGTTTGTCTGATGGAACATCTATTTTTTGATTATCATAATATGAAATTTCTTTATCAGCAAGGAATAAGACAATCATTCCTATATTAGAAATATCTTCTACCGTTGCCAATGCACTCCCATCTGGAAGTACTTGCATAATCTCAAAGGAATGGACATTAATTTCTTGCTGTGGCTTTTCAAACATAACGACATTATTGTCAGATGGCGTTCCGTTTGTATTTCCTAATGCTACAAAGAAAAAGAATGCAAAAGTAAGAATGATACCCGTTATGATACCACCTAAATAGATTAAAATTGATTTTTTACGTGAGCTCATAAATATTTTATATTTTAGTTGTTTTGGTTCTTTTTAATTTGCCGGAAGATAGGAATAACAAAAGGATTTTCTTTTGATCATTCCTATCAAGATAAGCAAAACGTCGTTGTATTTCGGATACGTGTATCAACTAATTTGCCTTTCTCACGTTTGACAAACCATTTAATGAGTTTAGCTATAGGACGATTGTGCATAACTATTTAACGAATGAAATGCAAAGCAGCAATAATAATGATACCAGCAATAATAATCCAACGATTGATGTTAATTGCTTTCATCGTAGCTTCAGAAGAAGTCGCTAATTCATTTTGCAAATTCTTAGTCTCGTTAATTATATTATCAGTTGAACTTTTAATGGTATTGCATGAAGTCTGTATACAATTAATCATATTGGTAATTGCATCAACTTTTGTTTCAATAGATTTTATCTTTGGAGAAATATTATCTATTAACTTTTTCAGCTCCTGATTCCATTGATTCAACTTCGTAGTAATGCTATCAGCATGTTCCTTAATATTTGAGGGAAGGTCATCAACATTTTGACTGATTGATGCAATGGCATTATCTTGCCCCTTTTGAGATTCTTTCAAATCTTTGGAAATGTCAGAAAGAAACTTTTTAATGGTTTGAATCTCTTTTGTGGTTGATTTTATCTCTTCACGAAGAGCACTAAGTTCTTCGACCCTTTCAGATAGCAAGTTATTCTGCTCGGTAAATTCTTGCAAAGAAGCATCGACTGAAGATGTGAAACTAGACGTAATATTCTCGCAAGCAGAGGTCATTTCACCCACTGACTTCTGCACTTCTTCTGAAATTCCAACCTGTGCTCCTTCTAATTGTTTCTCCCACTCTTTGATTTCTTTAACAAGAGAATTGATTGAAGCGACATAACCAGCAACGGCATTTTGCAGTCCTTCACTTGCTTGAACAGTGGTTTCAACTTGTTTTCTTGCAGAATCAAGTTGCTTTAGGTTCTGTTCTAACCTTTCCAAAGTAGCGTTAATATCGTATGTCATTTTGATATAATTATTTTAGATATTTCTTTGTTATTTCATTTAACTTATCCTCATGGACAAACAGTGTTATCGTTTTCTTACCATCGTCAACCAAGTTCTGCTTGATAAACTTATCATCTTTACGAACTTTGGCTTTTAGATAAGATGTAAAAGTGTCAATGTCACTCCAAACCTGCTTATTATCCCTATTATACAAAGTCATAAAGCCTTCGATATAATTATTGTAAGCATTATTTTTCAGTGTCTGGTTATTCCCTACACCTAAGAAAGTAATGCAATAAGCAAGCAAAAGCTGCAAAGCAGCATTATCAGGATGTGCTCTCAGACAAAGTAAGGTCGCGCCATACAGATGTTTGACATTATCCACTTCACTGCCAGAGTTATCATTAACAGGATCAATTATTTCAATATACTTCTTAACGACATCGAATCCATCTTTTCCTTCTATATCTGTATCATCCTTCAGGGAATAAGGCTTTCCATTAACTTCATAGCCGGTTCGCGCATACTTAGAGTTGAAGTACAGATGAATAAACTCCTTCAGCCATTCATCGTTACCATTTGCTTGACGTTCTATAATACTGTCCTCACATGCTATACACATGTCCTCGATGGCACGATAACGCTTCTTTTCAAGGTTTTCATACACAAAGGCTGTTAAATAGCCCAGGCAACGGTCTAAATAATTACGCCCTGGCTGTTTGTCAATTTCATCCACCTTCTTCTGAGCTTGCTCCAAAGAATAATACTTACGGAAGAAATCCAACATACACTGTTTGAACTCTTCATCAGTTCGTTTGTGGATTTTAAGTTCGTATGTTTGTGACAGATAATCAATAGTCACATCATCTACAAGCCCTATGCAGCACATTCTGTATATTGCTTTATCTGTATCATCTTTATCTCTTTTCTTACAAAAAGCCATTCGTAGCCTTTTATAGATGCTTTTATTTGCATGATTGCGAAGCCACCTAGTATCACCTGAGCATTTGGCTATCTTAGCTATCAACTCATTGAAATCACCAATTTTTTTCAAATCCAACTTTCCGTATCTGTCCTCATTGATATTTTGCCATCCCTGTTCCTCAGATATAGCAAGAATTTCCTTTTTGATTGAAGCTTCAAAACCTTCAGGATCTTGTTGAACATTATTCTCCCAAGAAACAACAACACTTGCATTGCCGTCTTCGTCAGCATGTGCCATTGCCTGATATATACCCTCTGTGATATTGTCTTCTCCCTCCAAAGGGCGCATAAGAGTCTTAGGAGAATAATCTTCATATGATTGGAGTATCTGGATCAAACAATTAGATATATACGAGCATAATGGATATTCAAAACCTAGATAATTATAAGTCGGGCGTAGGCTGTCGAGAAAGATATAACCATATTGTTTGTTATTATCTTCTTCCGAAATGATTTTAACTGCATTTTTTCTTGTATCTATCTTTAAGCACACATCCTCGTTTCCTGCTTCGTCTCTCAACTTTGCCTGAATCTCTGTTAGAAGCGTAGGCTTAGCATTGATTATTCTATCAGTGAGTTCAACAAGAATGACCTTCTCCTTGAATAGACCACGGAACGAGTTATTATGGAACCACAAGTTAATGTCCTTGTCTATGTTCTCCAGAAATCCTTGCTTTCTGATAATATCAAGAATCTTATCTGTCTGTTCTTTGGTACAGTTATTATATTTGCACAATGCAGGAATATCGTCTGCAAGAACAAAATTATTTATATATCGTTCAAGCCATGTTGGGTCTTCATCCCCCATCAAATATCGAATATCATTTATTTTATCTATAGTAAATTCAATGAATTCTGTTGGATCATATAAAACATAAGATATGGCATGCTTCTTATCACGACCACAACGACCTGCCTCTTGAACATAACTTTCAATGGATGAAGGGTGATTGATATGAATTGTATATCTGATATTTGGCTTATCTATACCCATACCGAACGCTTTAGTGGCCACCATCAGATTTTGGTCATTTTCATTAAATGACTTCATATCACCTGAAGGCTTGTCACCGCCAACAAACGTACCCATCGACAATTCCGGCTCATGCTCTCGCAATTCAGTGGAGATACCAGTCCTGGTACCCCAGACATTATCTTCTACACCGAAAGTTCCATGTGCATGTGGACAGAATACTATTCCAGCATTTTTATAGTGTTGTTCACTATCTGCCGAATAAAAATCCTCTGCTGAAAAATCCTCTATATGAGCAACCCTTGTTTTCTCAGTCTCATGCTGATTGACTTGCACTATATCTGAAGGTATTTCATGCAGTAGCTCATACATCTTATTCTTTTTTGCTGTTGCTACAACATCTTTAAGTTCCCAATCTGATTTTGCTTTAAGCAAGAACTGCTCATTAGGTTCTCTCAATTCATCAAAATTAGAAAAGACCTCAATAATACGATATGTTAGTTCAGGACGTGAATCAGACTCAGGACGTACAATTGTTTCACTGTCAATAGTAAGGTTTCCACCAAGAGTCAATTCACGCTCAACGTCTGCAAGAACATCAAACGATGCTGTAGCCGTCAAACCTATAATAGACAATGGACGACCTGATTTCGTATTCATGAAATTTATCATGTTTCGTCCAAGGTGGAGATAAGAAGTACGGAAATCATGTCCCCATTCAGATACGCAATGAACCTCATCAATAATGCCATAAGAGAAATACACATGATTCTTCTCTGTCATTGTAAGCAAACTTGAACGGAAATTCTCCATCATAAATCTTTCCGGAGAAAGGAGCATGAACAAAACAGAACCATTTTGAAGAAGATTCAGTTTTTTAGCCTTCTCTTTGGCATTCATTCCACTATTAACACATTCACAAGCATCAATTCGTGCTTCGCGCAACCCTCGAACCTGGTCAACCATAAGTGAAACGAGAGGGTCAACAATTATAGAAACGCCAGGTTGTAAAATGCATGATAACTGATATGTCAAAGATTTACCGCCACCAGTAGGAAGTAATCCTATTGTAGTTTTATCAGCTAAAGCATGGCTAAGAATAGGCAACTGCCCAGGACGGAAAGATGGCTTGCGGAAAATATCACGCAAGAAATATGTAAGGACATCTTCCCTTTCCTTTATATTTACATAAGACCCTGTGCCATCTTTTGTAACCAATGGAGGATATTGTATATTGTCTGCAGCACAGATTGTTCGCTCACGTTTCTTGTAATGAGAAGAACGGATAAGATAGACAGTATCTGCATCGACATTCAAAGGAAGGGCATCAATGTTGTCTCTAAGCAACATTGATATATCCAAGCATAGGTCAAAATGTCCTTCTGGCATTTGAGTAGCGACACGGTTTCCCAAATGCAATGGAGATTTTTTGAATTCTTCTGTTGATATGATCTGAAGCTTTATCTCCGGCAGTCTATCTGATGAAGCTGCTAATTCACAAATATACCTATATTTTTCAGCAAGGTCCTTTATAGCCAATGCAGAACATGGAATGTCACGTTCTACAATGGCAATATTCCATACATCGCTATCAAGACTAAGAGCACCAGACATCATTGCCTCCACCAACATTCGCTCTACTCGTGCAATTGCCATTGGTGCAAGAACTATTTGCAAAGTGTCCAACCAATTTCCAGACAGAGCCTTTTTGTAATTAGCCTTTATAATCTGTAAGTAGTCAACTGAAGCAGCGTCACTTTCCCAATTTTGCATGAACGCCATATTATTTAGTTGTTCAATACGATATGTATCCCAGCCTCCATTGAGAGCCATTCGGTCACGTCGCTCATCGCTAATTCTACTGAATATATTAGAATGATAACGCAGACCGTCCATCTCAAGAATGAAGCCGGTTCTTGCATCACCATAAGGAATTTCCAATGCAAAATCTACTCGTTGATCTTTGCTGAATCTTCTATCAGGAATATCCACAATTGATGAAAGATTACGTTGTGGTTCAAAAACTTGAATCAGATATTCACTTTGAGAACCTTCCAAGTATTTTTCAATAAAATCTTTCTCAAAGGAACTGTCAAGCATATCTCCATTATAGAAATCTACATTAAAACGAGGATCTATAATATGCAGGGCTTCATAAATTTCCTGCACCGAAACTTTATGATTGGATTTATAATCAAGTATCGCTCCTTCTTTTGGCTTGGTTGAAATATGGAATAACTCAGCAAAAATATTCTCTAATAACACCGGAGCCTTTGTTGGCAAACCTCTTGATATGATATTTGCCAAGACTGCAAGTTTGGAGTCTGTATTTGAATTATAAGCAAGAGGTATATTTGATTTGACATCGAAAGCAGAAAGAGAACGATAAAGTTCTTCAGCATTATCTGCCTTATCAGATTTGCTATATTCCTCTGCGACAGCATCAAGAACAAATCCTGCAAAGAACTGTTCTTTCTTATGTGAATCTTCAATACGTTTACGAATATTCTCAACGGTCTCAATGCGGTCGAAATGTTTAAAGAATATACGCATTGAGATTGTCCAGTCACCCTGCCATGTCCCACGTTCCTTATTCATCGTGACATACATAATGTCAGGTGCTGTGGCAGCTACGAATTCATCAACACGTCTGTTGTTACTGTAATAAGGACCGACACACACAAAATAGTTATCACTTCCGAATAGCTGTTGGAACAAGTGAATGAATCGTGCAAGGTCAAATGCTTCTACATCGAGAATATTACTGAAAAGATGTACTTTCCTAATATTCGATTTCTTGAAATCTTCCGGACTCAAAGAGTCAAAATCCTTAGTAATGGACTTTACAAAATATGCAGAACAGAAACTTTCAATAACCTGTGTTGCTCTTTCGACAGCAGCAATAGAAGGCTCTACCAAGCAAAAATGCTTGATATTAGGTGATATATTCTTTGAATGTAGAAAATCCAATAAGCATACAGAGGCTGTTCCTTGACCGCAACCCCAGTCGTAAATCTCCACTTCTTCTGAGAAGATTTCAGAAATATCAGGAATGCAACCAAAAGCAGCATCAAGCTTCGCTTTATGCATTTTACCGAAGCTATGTAGATACATATTTAGATGGTCTTCATCATCTAATATACCTTTACCTCGTTCTAAATCCTGATACAGCTTATTACGACTAGTTCGATCAGCAGGAAGAAGGGCCAATGCCGCATCTCTCATACCGACAAACGAGATATTTCTGTTTCTTCTGAATATATCTATAAAATTTGACATGATTATTTTCCTGTTATTGTATCAGCATTTTTATTCTGCTGATGACGTTTCCAATTCTCTAAAGCTAAATGCTTAGTTGTATTTGCATAGCAGTATTCACATAGATGTGGACAAGTGTTATATTCACCAATATCTTTAGCTGCCATACATCCACACAGGGCTCTTTGTCCTGGATCTTTCTTGTGAGCACTTAGGAAGAATTGATTGTGTGGCAGAATAATTGCACCATCAGGTAATGATGGTGAATCTTCAAACAATGACGGTGCTGGCATCTGCTGAATTTTAACCTTCATAAAATCCATAAGAACCTTATCGTCCCACGCCAAGCGAGTTATTAAATCTCCATCAATACACCTATTATGAGCTATTCCATATCTATCAATATCTAACTGCTCTCCGCAAGTGGCAAGCTGGAAATTCCAGTTTCTTTCGTTATTCATTTTTGATAATTTCATAGCGAACTCCTCCATTTGCGTAGTTTCCCACTCATGATATGGAATGCCATTCTTTTCAAGATTCAATTTAACCTTTTTGTAAAGCTTGATGTCAGCATACGAAAACACCAATTTCTCTGTATATCCTTTGAGTTGGTCACCAATCTTCTCAACTTTACTAATAAGGTCATCTATAGTAATATCATCTGTAAGAATCATCGGATCGAAACGCCAAACAACAGCGTTCGCTCCAAGTTTATCAGATAACATTTTGAATGTCTCAATACGATTTAAAAGTGAAGGAACTTTCTCCAATCCTTCCTTCTCATAATCATTCAATGTGTATTGTATACAGCACCTTATATTTCTTTCTTTGAGATAATCAAGATATGGAAGAAGCGGACGAGGATTCTTTGACCAAAAAACTATAAAGCGAGTTTTATTATACGATACATAAGACTTCACGCCATTAAATGGGTTAGTCCATGCTGAGTAACCTTTCTTTAAGCGGGCAAAAAACCAATCGGCATAGAATGCAGGAATATCCGTACTTCTACTTGCCGACACGATGATAGGAGCCTGCGCTTTCACAGGCTGCCCATCAACGATTATGTCTGTATGTTCCCAAGATGCCATACTTTATTCACTAAACATTATCAAGTAATAGAAATCATCTTCATTAGGAAGATTATTGATTATAAATGCAACAATCTTACCTTTCTGTTGAGTTATTTGAAATAATGAAACGTATTCTTTACCACTTGAAGCAGCTTCCCAAGAATTTCCGACTTCAGCAGAAGCAGCCTCGAAATCGCTACCTTGTGATTGGTAGGTAAATTGTGGAACAAATGTTGGATTCTACTGAAGTATTCTTTTTGAACGAAGTTCTGCTATATTGCTAATATCAAAAGTAACAGTTCCTTTTGTCTCTTTTCTCACAATTCTAACATAAGCAGATGAGTCCGTCTCGATAATTTGTGCGTCACCATGATAAGGTTGTTTGACCACCCGAACCTTTGGTAACTTCAAATTAAATGTAAAACCGTTGGCTACAGCACTAATTGAGATGTCGTTATTGAAAGGTCTGTCATCCTCTTTCGATTCTTCCTTTTTAATGATTGACGAATGCAAATACTCCAAGCGTATATTGCGGTCATACATATGAAGCACACACTTTTCCACTTGACCATTTTTGTAATAAACCACAAATCCATAGTCACTATAATCTACATCTTGCCATCCAAAAGGTGATTGAGCCATGATTGGGAAACCACGCAATTCTACCATGTCTGCCGATTTTGTTACGACCTTCATAGGTTTGTCAGACATGTTCGGCTTACCCAGGTCATCATTGTATATCTTTACGATGTAACCAACGCCGGGGGCTAGCTTGTAACCAGGGCAACCATCAGTATTCTTTACCAAGCTGACAGTACGAATACACTCCTGTAAACCCATAACAGGAGTGTCGTTTTCATAACGCTGATGACAATTGGAACGGAATGTAAACGGCTGTATTGACTTCTTCTGTTCACGTTCTGCTTTCAATTTAGCTTGACGTTCAAGTTCTTTACGACGGTTGTCTTCCAACCTACATTCTCTTTCACATGCAATACGCTCTTTCTCCAACTTTTGTTGACGAGCCTGTTCTTCAGCGCGACGGCGTTCTTGTTCTTCCTTTTCACGCTTCTTTTTGAAATAATTAAAAGGCCACATTTCGATAATATTTTAAATTAGTATAGTATTCCACATTGATATTCAAACAAGGTTTTTTGTTATATTTCATGGAATGAAGCCTTGCCATTCGATAAGGGACACATTACTCTACTGATTATTCTCCCACACAAAGGCACTCAGCAGTTTATCCATTTGCGACATGGCATAGAGTGGGCAGATTTGTACGTGACGTACTGCATTATTATCCTTGACATCTTGATACTCAAAGCTTCCAAAGTTCTCCATTGAGCATCTAAGGGCATTGTCCAAATGCTTTTCGTTCATAAACAGCCAAAGGCTCTTCATTCCGCCTTGCATTCCCGCCTTCACCTCGATGGGAACAACTTGCTGCTTATATGTCACAAGATAATCAATCTCTGCAGAGGAATTTTTTGCCATTCTAAGCCAGTAAAACAAGTCATGGCGGATGTTAGGAGTTTTGTAGTGCAGCATTTCCAGTCCTGCAACCATTTCTGCCATCGGTCCTTTGTTTGCCAATTCTGAAACATCGGATGTCAGGATTTGGGTTGTCAACTCACTTACATCGCCAGTCGTCATATTCAGCAGACGCAACATCAAACCAGTGTCAAGCAAAAGCATCTTACGATAGGAATAATCAGCCTCACTTCCTAAAGGTACGCCATTGGCTGACGTATGTGTGACTGGAATCAGTATGCCTGCAAGAATAAGCATTTCAAGGGCTCTTTTCACTTCTGAAGTACTATAACTGCCGCCGACCGCAGAATAGACAAACTTTTTAGTGGCTTGAACGGCAGCACTACGCATGGTCAGGCGCAAAAGCATGGGATCAACACGCTTCTTATATTTCGGAAAATCGTCTTCATAGGTAACGACAATATCATCCTGCACCTCCTGGCAAGCCAGATAGTCGTGGGTCTCCACCCACTTGCTCACGGCTTCAGGCATTCCGCCAACAAGTATGAAAGTACGGAGCAGCCCCACCAACTTTTCATAGAGAGGAGTTGGCAGCGGTGCTGACGACGTAGCCTGATTCCGCGCCTCAATAAGCAAATTCTCGCTATTAGCAAGCAAGAATTCATCAAACGTCATCGGAAACATAAACATCGAGTGAATCCTGCCGACACCAAATGTTGGCAGTTCTTCAAGTGCGAACTCCAACAAAGAGCCTGCAGCTATCACATGAAGCTCGGGCATATCCTCTTTGAAAAATCGGAGTGACATGATGGCTTCAGGACAAGCCTGAATCTCATCAAGAAATAGAAGTGTGCTTCCTGGTTCTATCGGCTTACCGGCAATAGCCGCCATTTGCGGAACAATTCGCTTCACATCAATATCTCCTTGAAATAGCTGCTTATATGAAGGCTGCCGTTCAAAGTTCACCTCCACAAAGCTTTTGAATTTCTGACTCAGATGACGAACTGCCGTTGACTTTCCTACCTGACGCGCACCTCTTAACAGCAAAGGTTTATGTGAAGGCCTTTGTGACCATTCCAACAAATATCCGTCTATCATTCTTGGATAATACATAACTCTAAGATACTTTATAATTTGTCTGTAAAGGTATAAAATTAAAATTATCCAAGGAAATATTTCTCAATAAATTTAAAAAATACAAGGTATTATTTAAGTATCATTGAATATTTTCCCATCTAATAAAATCGTCAAAAATCAACTTTTCCAATCATTTTCGATACTCTTACTCATATCTTTTTTAATTTAGCTCCGTTACAGTGGGGTAATGACCTCCCTCTGCAAAGGAATAATTAATAATTGGGTTACAAACAGACATTTGAACGTTAATAAGCTACAAATCAATGACTTACATCGAAAATCGTTACTATTTTTATAGGCTATTTTTTTAGTAACGATTTAGTAACGGAACTTCATCTGAAGTGGGCATTTGGGATCAACGTAATAATCTGAGGGGTAAATCCGATAAATTTATATCTTTGCCGGAAAGAAAATCAGCAAAAGTTATGGAAACCAGCGGTTACCGTCTCCTTCTTCCTGAAGGGACATTAGATTATTTCATCATTTCGGATGTAAAGGAAAGCAGTACGGAAATAGTGATTTACC
>ENA-OURS01001096-OURS01001096.1-human-gut-metagenome-genome-assembly--contig:-NODE-1096-length-25686-cov-3.501775_pt1 | contig 25686 bp, 18 predicted proteins | sample MGYA00242109_ERZ509010 | MGnify/ENA primary metagenome ERZ509010 (study PRJEB26280, sample SAMEA2338774) | human gut metagenome | biome: human gut; feature: human-associated habitat; material: faeces... | reverse complement strand
GAGAAGATATTATAAACTGAGAATTAGGATTTTCTTCTATTATATTATTTATATAATTATATATTCCATATAAATTTGGATAATCAACTGATGATATAGGATCATCAATCAAAATTATATTTTTTTCATTTTCCGAATAATATAATTCTAACTCTGCAATAAATAAAGAAAATGCAACAATACTTTTCTCGCCATTACTCAATAACTTATCTACGCAAAAACTAACTTTCTCTCCATTTAAACATAAATCGAATTCTTCATCTACTCTATAATTACTAATGTTAAAATCATCTAAAATGTCATTCATTTTTTTCAACAAAATATTTTTTTCTCTAAGTTCTTTTTCATATTCTTCTTTCAAAGGTTTTAATTCTTCAATAATTTGTTTTATTTTATTTTCAGAGTCAATTAATTGTTTTATATCATCTTTCATTGACTCATAAGTTAAATAAATAGCAACATTTTGAAAATAGTCATCATTTCTTCGAGTTTTATCACTTGTTGAACTATCAACTTTTTTATTGATATCATTAATATTTTTTGTTAAATCACTATATAATTTTTGAATATCATTCAATTCTGTAACATCAACATTATCTATAGATTTACTACTATCAACGAATAAGTAATTATCTAAACTTTTTTGTTTTAGTATGTTTACTATTTTATCTAAATATAAATTCAGCTTATTTTCTAAAGAGTTAATCTGATTATATAAATTACTTTTGAAAATACTATCTAAATATTGTGCATTAGTTTTTACTAACTCAAAAGAATGTTTTGAATTGTTTTTATAATTACTAAATCTATTTATTTCGCTAGTTAGATATGTTTTCATCTTATTAATTCTACTATCAACATAATCTTTATACATATTAACTAATTCATTTCCTTTTATATCAGAACCACAAAATGGACAGCTGTCATTAGTAATATGGCTAACACCATCTAATTTCCATTTTCTGAGTTCTTCACTTAAACTGTCTAAAATTTCACGAGCTGATTTTGTCTTTGTCTCATCTTCGTTAAAAGTCAATGATTTATTAACATTAATAATATCTTGTTCTATAGAAGGGAGATCTAAGAAATCAATGTTTAAATGTATTTTGTTACTATCATTTAAATCTTTAAGACTTTGTATATATTTAATATGTTCTAACCTTTTTTTATTTAAATCATCTATAACTTCTTTTTCTTGTGGATTTATTAATTTTAATTTTTCTATTGCAAACATTGAATAATTTTTATTATTATCTTTAGTAGAAGTATCTTTTTTTAGGTTTTCAATATTATCCTTTATTTGTTTGTTTATTTTTTCTACAAGTTCTTCTTTGCGCTTTTGTTCTATTTTACCAATTTTTATTTTATCTAAATATTTTTCCATATACCAGACTAATTGGTCTGCATAATTGTCTACACCATAATTTAGATTTTTTTCTTGAAATTTGTTATTTTTAAAGTCTTCTTGATATGTAATTTTTAAGTCAATATATTCTTGATTAAAAACTGGTATCTTAATTGGATTTATAATGCTATTCCCTGTAAAAATATTAGATGTATTATTATCAAAATTAATTTTTACATTTAAATCTTTTATAGCTCTTTTTGTCTTTAATTGTAATAAATCATCAATGTATTCTTTTCCCTCTATATATTTATTATTAGTATAAAAAAGTTTTGAAATAGAACTTTTTCCGCTACCATTTTTACCATAAATAAATATACAATTTGTCTTTTTATCACTTGGAATTTTTATTTCTTGAGAATCAATAAATTTTGTAAATGAACTTTCAATATTAATACTTGTTATCTTCATATTTTACCTCTTAAATCTTAAACTTTTAATTTATAGGCATATTTCAGCCATTTTTATATATACTATTAAAGACATAGTTATTGACAAATACTAAATTATTTGCTATATTAATTATGTCAAAAGCAATCAATTTGCTTGGGGTTCGTGGTATCGCGGACGGTAAGAACTGGTTTAACCAGTTCTTATTTTTTTGCTTAAGGAAATATTTTTATTCCCTTATTTTTATAATTTGGATATCCATCAATCTTATCTTCAAATGTTAAAAATGCTTTATCTTTTGAATTTCTTTTTACATATTTATGAATTGGATAAGAAAATAAATCTGTTATCTCAAGTCCAACATAAGTAGAACTATATTCTTCACTCCATTTAGGATTAAAGTATACTCCATCAATTTTAGTTTGCAATTCTTTTGAACTTATTTTTTTAGTACCTGTTTTATTAATAACTTTACTAATGTGTTCTAATAATTCTTTGTCTTCCTCTTTTCCTCTAGCCTCAAGCATTATTACTCCCTTTTTATTATTATCAGTTGCATAAATATATCTTTCCAACAAAAAATCAAATGCCACATTATAAACATTATGTGTATATCCTTTTTTTAAATATTCATACAAATTAATACTAATTGAAATTATTTTACATTTTATATTCTTCATTGAATTAGTCAAATCAACCATAAACTCGTCATAATTGATAACACTATCATTAAAGCAATTATCATGTTTTCTTATATCTCTTGAATGAAAGCATACAGCTCTATCTTGTTTCAATTTAGTATAAAACATTCCATTTTTCCAATAATTATTTTTTAATAAATTTATTATTTTTTTCGAGTCCATATATTCTTTCTTTGTAAAAATACACCCAGTAATGGTAAAGTACTTATCATCTTCTGACACCTCTTTATCATTAGATATTTGCTTTAATACATAAGTTAAATTACTACTGCTACCATTTTCATCAATACACATAACATAATCTATATCTTTTTTCATTAATAAAATTTTAGTAGGCTTTTCACTCCATTTTGACATATCTTACACCTCATTTCAATTACTATTAACTCTTTTCAGTTAATAATTGATACATTTTCATCAGTTCAGCTACACATTCTGATTCAGTCATAATTTTCCAATTAAATCCATACGCTTCCATTACAGCAACATCGTTTACTTGATGAGCTTTTCTTAATTCCACGGGCATGGTTAATTCATCATATAGATCAGCAAGGGAACTATTTGGATATTTTGCTCTAGCATCTAATATCATTTGTGCTGTTTGTTCAATTTTATCTCTTTGTTGAGATGTTGGATTAGGTAATGGAAAATTATTATAGACAATATCTTTTGAATATCTATAGTCGCTTTTTAGTCTACCACAAACAGTTCTTGTCCAAGACATATGTACATTTGATGTTAAAATTCCAAAATCATATAAATCAGCATTAGGAATAATCAATGTACCCATTACTGGAATAGTTTTATCGTCCAAGAATCCGATTGGTATATATCTTCTTCTTTCTGATGAAACACAAGGTATTATTAGATAACTTTTTGGATTAATTTGTTCTCTAAATAATGTTGGAGTGTTTGCTAACTTTAATGATTCCTCAGTATTTGCCTTTATTCTATCTTCTCTACATTTATTTACTCTTTCTAATACTAAAGGCATACTTCTCAACTCACTAGGTTCACATCCAACTAACCATAAACAATATCTTTCTTTATTATTAATAAATTCTTGAGCCCCGACCATCCTCTTTATCCATTTTTTTGATTGTGGACATTTTGATATAAAATCAGTATATTCATTCTTTTCAATTTTTAAATTATTGTAATCACAAGGCTTATTAGGAGCAATCATCTTTTTTCTTAAATCAAATGGCTTATTTCTGCTTTCAATAAAAACATTAGGTGCAGATACTAAATAAGGATTAATATTATTAGTTTTTAATACTTTACCGTTATCAAATATAATTTTTTTATCTACAAGATTTTTACAACTAAAACCAATTATTACACAATGAACATGTGCTTTTAGGCTTGCTTCACTATCCCATCTAAATGTACGATGAGCAAAATTTATAGTAATTCCCATTTCTATAATAGGTTTCCATATAATTCCAGTTTGCTCTCCTTGAGTTATCGAATTAGTGGAAACAAACGCACATTTAATTTCAGTTTCTAAAATATATTTAGACGCTAAATAAAACCAGCATGTAACATAATCTAGTGTTCTATATTTAATTTTAGAATTATTTTCAAAAACATAATCCATATCCAACTTTTGCTCTTTATCTGAATATTTAGAACCAACAAAAGGTGGATTACCCATTATATAACTACATTTATTATTTGAAATAACATCGTTCCAATTTATTCTTAAAGCATTTTCCTCAACTATATTATCATAAGTTTCTAATGGTAAAAAATCACTTATATTTGTAAAACTAGATATTATCTTTTTAGTTTCAGTCCACATTTGAGCTTCTGCAATCCAAAGTGCAGTTTTAGCAACTTTAACAGCAAAATCATTTACCTCTATTCCATAAAATTGTTGAATTGAAACTTTTATTGTATCAGCTATATCCAACATCATCATACCTTTAGACATAGCTGATAACATTTCATTTTCCAATCTTCTTAAAGATAAGTATGTTTCTGTTAAAAAGTTACCTGAACCACAAGCCGGGTCTAAAAAATTAAGTGATGCTATATAATTTTGAAATTCTATTAATTTCTCATTTCTTGTTTTCTCATTTTTATATGCTAATGCATCATCTAATTTTTCTCTTAATTCATTTAAAAACAATGGGTCAATTACTTTATGAATATTTTCAATTGAAGTATAATGCATACCTCCAGATCTTCTAGTTTCTGGATTTAATGTTGATTCGAATACTGCGCCAAATATAGTTGGAGATATTTCAGACCAATCAAAATCATCAGATGCTTTAGCTAACAAAGTATCTCTTATCTCTTCAGTAAATAAAGGTATTTCTATATTTTCATTAGAAAACAATCCACCATTAACATAAGGAAATTGGTTTAAATCATCATCTAGATAAGGATCTCTATCTTCTAATTTTGTATCTAAAATTTTAAATAGTTCAATTAAATTTTTCCTCATTAAACCTAAATTATCATATTTACTTAAATAATCATGAAAAACATTTTTTCTTCCAAATAAGCCTGCATCTTCAGCATATAAACAAAATACTAATCTAACGCATAATTCATTTAAATCTTTTTGTGACTGCTCATTAGTTATATCTTTATATTGCTTAGAAAAAGCATCATAAAGTTTTCCAACTAATTCACCTGCTTTAAATGATAATTCTTCCTCTTTTTTTAAATGCTCGCTTTTTTCATCTACTAAAAATGATAAACGATAATATTCTTTTGGTAAATTTTTTAATAGTATTTCTTCTGGTTCACTGTTAGGATTATTCATATCATAAACAAGAAATGATTTAAAATTACATGTAATAACCCATTTTGGATGTTTAGATACAGGAAGTTCAGCAATATATTTTTTTGCTTGTTGAAAAGGATTAAGTAAACTACCATCTGATTGTTTTATCGGCTTTCTTAAATCTTTTTCGATACTCTTTTGTTCAATTAATACTTTTGTACTTGGAATGTATCCATCTATAAAACCCGTTGTTTTATCAATATGAACTTGATCTTCAAATTCAATAAATTCACTAATTTTTTCTACGCCAAACACATCAGTTAATAATGTTGTCCAAAATATTTGTGATTGCCCCTTTTCATATCCTTTATCTTTCCAAAACTCTGCAAATTCTTTTGCTCTATTCTTTTTTTCTAAATCAGTCATCATTAAATACCTCCAATTCTTACTTAATTAGTTATAATTTAATTTTTGTTTAAATTGCAATTAACTTCTCATAAAATTTTATATTTAAATATTATTATCATTATCAATAAAATTATTGCTATAATTAATTTTCCAACATTTTCTATAAAGTTATAATAAATTATCAAAATTCTTGATAATAGTATTTTTTTGTTGTCTAAATCATTAATTCTTATTTTTAATAAATCAATGATATCCACCTTTTCACCAGTAAAATCATATTTCATTTTTTTTATGACTCTCGAAGAAATTATTAATAATTTCATGGTTTCTAGGGTACTATTTTTTTCTTCTTTTGTTTTTTTACCATTTTTATTATTTTTGTATAAATAATGTTGATATGTAGCAATTGCTTTTATTGTTGATTTTGAAGAATATAGAATTGCATCATGGCTAATTAGTTTTATAATTTCTACATCTTCTGTTTTTCCCTCTAATCCAATATTTTTTTTGTATATCTCTATACATTTATTAAAATCATATAGCAATAAACTACTCCAAAACTTTAAAACTCTCTCTTGTACATTTATTCCTTCTCTTTTAAAATAATCGGACGTAATACTTTTATTATTATTCTTTGATGTTAAAAAAGCTGTGATAAAAGCGACAAAAATTGTACATGCAAAACCAATAATAGTTAATAAATTTTCACCCGATAATGTTGTTTTTAAAGATTCAACCATCATACACCTCCAATTAAGACTAAATTGATCATGATGAATTCCCTGGTATTTTTCTAGTAAATTTGCAGTAAAATTCATATCATTTAATAATTATTATGAAAATAATTTTTTATTTTAAAATTTCAATCAAGGGTTTAGGCATTCCCACATACGAATTTCGTACAGGAGTACAAATTCATTGCTTTCTAGACAAATATTATATTTCCAATGACAGCAATGACGCCTTTATTACACCATACCCATATATCTCTATTTCTTGTCATATTGTCATTACTAACTAAAAAATCATTCTTCTTCAGTAAGTAATTTTTTTAAATCATCAAGAGATTGTTTTTGTTTTTTTATTTCTTTTTCATTATCTTTAACATAATTTTTAATTACTTTGATAACTCTATTTTTGTCCTTTTTATTTAATTCAGAAATAAAATTTAACTCTTCTAAATCACAGTTATCTAATAATTCTTTAATAACCATTTTCATATATAGTTCATCTTGCATTTGATTAACTATATCATCTAGTACTAAAATCGGAGCATTTTCTGGCTTAATAACCATACTACTATAAGAATTATTTACTGTTGAATCTATTTCTTCCTTACTATACTCACATAGTTCCATTAACATCTCTAAGGATAGATTTAATACTGAACTTAACTTTTTTAAAGATAATACATTAGGTTTCTTTCTTTCGCCTTTTTCAATTTTAGCAATTGTATTATTGTCTATACCAGTTATTCTTGATAATTCTCTTTGGGATATATTAATTTTCTCTCTAGCTTCTTTTACTACACTAGCTAAAGTTTTATCATTCATTAAATTACACCTCTTTTTGACTTTCTAATACCATTTTACCACAAAACAGATTATTCAACAATAATTTTGTGATTAAAACTCACAAGCTTTATTGACATTAATTAATATTATAGACAAACTAAATTAAAATAGGTACCTATTTGGGTACCTAACACATATACAAACAAGCTTAAAGCCCTTATAAACAAAGTATCCCGCCATTTCTGACGGGATTTCAGGGGGTTCGGTTGAATATACTCTTACATACAAACGTAAGAGATATCGGCGTGACATGCATCACGCATCTTAATCATAAATGAATTTTACTAAATTGTCAATCTATACCAGCAAAATAATTTTACTTTACACATCTATAAATCTATTTCAAATACTGTAAACAACGTATTAGACTTAAATTTTTCAATAAATTTAAACGTCTCCTCCTCAAAATTCCAAGCTCTAAACTCAATCTTCTTTACATGTCTCTTTCTAGCATACTCAATAACATATCTAACAAGCTCAGTTCCAATACCTCTTCTTCGATAATCATCCTTAACATATACATTTTCAATCTCAATATAAGCAAAGTCATTATAAAGTCTATACCCACCAAGAGTCTTAAGCTTTACCTTAATAAAGCCAACAACCTTATCCTCTATTGTATAAACAAAACACGTCTCCGTAGCATTTCTACCAAAATACTTAACAAAATCAGAATGTGTAATAGGACCAACATTACTAAACAAATCCTTTCTAATACTAGCTCTACACTTTTGTATACCAGCACTCATCTTTCTAATTTCTTCATAGTCTCCCTTGCAAACTGCCCTAACTCCGTCTTTAAATAGACCCTTCTTAATTGCAATAATCGGTACAAACATTTCCTTTTCAGTAAATCCACCATGACAAGAAACAAATTTAGTCATTCTATTATTAGCCTTACACTTACTACAACTCAAATAATACTTATCAGTCGCAACAATAACAAAATCACCAATTCTATCCCTAAAACAACTACCAGAACCTTTTCCAAATAATCCCCTAGAAATAACCTCATCATAACTCATAAGTAAAAACTTATCTGAAAACTTTTCATTAAACACATCCCTAAACTCATCTTGTTTTCCTTCCAAAGTCTTAACACCTAGACATCTAGGCTCTATCTCAAACATCTCATTAACTAAACAAACTAAACTCTTCTCTTTATCCAAACTAATCTTAGAACAATCTATATTTCCATACCCAGAAATAACAAAAACAATAGCATCAGTCAACTTCTCACATAAACTACTTAACTCTTTTTCTATATTTAAAACCTCTTCTATTGTTTCCGAAGAATCAACTCCATTCTCCATCATAACTTTATCTAAATTATCAAAGTATGCATAAATTAACTTTTTACCAGAATTATTACTCAAATTAATTATTGTCTTATAAGCTTCTTCCCTATTTTTATATTTACCCTTACCAAAAGGAAATAATGCATATGCTTTACCATTACAAGAATTATTTATCTTATCAAAAATACTTTCATACTTCATATCAAAAGACATCCTAAAACCACCCATATTAGCCTTTTCTTCTATACAATTAAAATCAACCTTACTATCAATAAAACCATGCTCATACGGAGTTTTTTCACTTAAAAAAGACATAGTAGAAGTAATATCACTAGCTGGAAATGTAGAAATAATATTAAATGCCTTATTACTTAACAAAATACCCTTACTATCCATCTTCTTCTCTATAAAACTAGTACTTAATCCATTATAAGATAAAACAATAATATTACTATAACTCTCTTCTCTTAGTATTTTATCAATTCTATTTAAACTAGAACAACTACACTCTACTCCAAAACACTTTAAAATAGAACTCGCAAAATTATTTAAACTCTTTTCATAGTCTGGAAACAAAGCTTTCAAAAATAACACTCCCTTTAACCAAAGTATAACATAAAAAGAATAGAAATATTAATTGAACTTAAAAATATTTAATATTATTCTTAAACTTCAATTATACTTCTATCCTTCTGTTATATCACTAATTAATTTTTTCTTTAATAAATCTTCATCACTATTCTTATCAAGTAAGTACTCTTTAGAATCTTTCTTAGCCTGTAATAATATCTTATAATCTTCTCGTATATTAGCAATCTTAAAAGTCATATCTCCTGATTGTTTAGTTCCAAATAAATCTCCATGACCTCTTAATTTAAAGTCTTCCTCACTAATAACAAACCCATCATCTACAGTTTCCATTATTTTTAATCTTTCAGTATCACTATCACTAATTAATATACACTGTGACTTAGAAGTACCTCTACCAACTCTACCTCTTAATTGATGTAACGTTGAAAGTCCAAATCGATCTGCATCAAAAATAACCATTGTCGTAGCATTAGAAACATCTACCCCAACTTCTATAACTGTTGTTGATATAAGTATTTGTATTTTATTTTCTTTAAATTGTTCCATTATTGCTTCTTTTGCTAAAGCTGCCATCTTACCATGTACTATATCTATTTTATATTTATCTTCAAAAGCCAACTTCATCTGATCTTTTAAATTACATACAGTAGCAAGATCACTAGAATTATCTGTATCTTCTATCAACGGAGCAATAACATATACTTGATGTCCTTCTTTTAACTCTTTATACATCATTCCAAGTACATCTTTAATCTCATTATTTTTCTTTACATAAGTATCTATTTTCTGTCTCCCTTTAGGTCTTGTCTTTATCGTAGAAACATCCATATCTCCAAATATTGTTAAAGCATAAGTTCTAGGTATAGGAGTAGCACTCATATATAAAACATCTGGTTTAATCCCTTTATTTTGTAAATTAGCTCTTTGATGTACTCCAAAACGATGCTGTTCATCTGTAATTACTAAACCTAAATTATTATACTCAACCTCATCTTGTATTAAAGCATGAGTACCAACAACCATTGAAATACTTCCATCTTTTAATCCTTCATATATTCTAACTTTATCCTTCTTAGGAGTAGAGCCAGTAAGTAACTCTACATTAATATTACTATCTCCTAAAAAGTTCTTTAAGTTATTATAATGTTGTGTTGCTAAAATTTCTGTAGGTGCCATTAAAGCGCTTTGATATCCTGATAAATCATTCGCAAGCATTGCAATAAAAGAAACAATCGTCTTTCCAGAACCAACATCCCCCTGTAACAATCTATTCATTCGACTACTAGATTCTAAATCCCCAAGAATCTCATCAACAGCTTTCAACTGATCATCAGTTAACTTAAATGGTAAACCATCAATAAACTTATCAATCTTCTCTCGATCAATACTTCTAGAAAGACCATTATTTTTTTTCTTATTTTGTAATTTCAAATAATTAATCTTAAACATAAAAGCAAACAACTCTTCGTATTTAAGTCTAATCTTTACTTCTTTTAACTTCTCTATTGTCGATGGATTATGAATAATATTTAATGATGTCTTCTTATTTAAAAAGTTATATCTTTCTAAATAAACACTAGGTATGTAATCAAATATTTCTTTTCCAAACATCAACAAAGCCATATTTATATATGTTACCATATTTTTATTTGTAAGACCCGCAGTACAATGATATACTGGCTCTATTTTTACTTTATTCATTAAAGTTTCTAACTTTATATCAGAAGCTGTTATAACATTCTTAGTCTTATCAAGTTTTCCAATAACTGTAACCCCAGTTCCAACTGTAAGTTGTGACTTTAAAAAGGCTCTATTAAAAATTGAAACTCCTACCACTCCAGAAGCTGTTACTAATCTAAAATTCATTTTATTAAGTCCTGCTTTAAAATGCATTAATATAGGAACACTTTCAATTTTTCCATCTATTATAATTTTCCCTCCATCTTCTATTTCTGCCAAATTACATCTTTCAAGTATTTCATAACGGAAAGGATAATGTGTTACCAAATCTTCTACACTATTAATATTAATTTTATTTAATAAAGAAAGAGATTTAGGTCCAATACCTTTTACATCTTTTAATTGCATCTAGTATCACTTCCTTCTTGGCATATTATAACATAACAAGATCTTTTTTTAAAGAAATAAAAGTAAAGTTTACACTCTTTTACTTGCATATAACATAAAAATAAATATACAAAAAATTTTCCTCCAACCAACAGAAAAATCATTAACAAAATAATTTTCACATTATATAATTTATAAAGTTTTCTTGTGTTAAATTATAAATATTATTATTAAAGTTAAAATTGCAAAACTTTTTTAATTTTTTTTACCTTTTTTGTTGACAAATATCAAACTTTCGATTAGTATAAGAACTACCAATTCGGAATTAGGCGAATTGGTCGCTAGTATCACACTAGCCAACCCCTTTTTATTCTTTTTGGAAGCTGCCCTCAGGGGGTGCAGCTTCTTATATAAAAATTAAAAAAGATGTTTGCCGACATCTTTTTTTATTATATATCTACTACCAACAAAAAAGAGCTATATGAATCTCTCTCATATAGTTCTCATTTTTTATACAATTCAAATTACTACTCTTCTCTATTTGCTAAACTCTCATAATATTTATATCTCTTAATAGCATTCTCTTTATTTTTATCTAGTAATTCTTTAGCATTCCTATTTAGTTTCTTTAAAGAACGATATCTATCCTCACCAAGTATAAATTCTTCATACTTAGAAAAGTCTGCCTTACTATCCATCTTAAATTCTAAACTAGCTGGATTGTAATGGAATAATGGGAAATATCCAACCTCTGTTGCAATCTTTTCCTCATTAATACTATTCTTCATTCCCTTAATTATTCCTTGTGCAATACAAGGTGCATAAGCAACAACAATTGAAGGACCATTATATGCTTCAGCTTCTTTTAATACCTTAATAGCTTGATTTGGATTTGCTCCCAATGAAATAGTACCAACATAAACATGTTCATAAGTAAGAGCAATCTTTGTTAAATCTTTCTTAGCAGTCTGTTTACCAGCAGCAGCAAACTTAGCAACTGCTCCAGTTCTAGTAGACTTAGAAGACTGACCTCCCGTATTAGAATAAACCTCAGTATCAAGAACTAAAATATTAACATTCTCCTTATTAGCTAAAACATGATCTATTCCATTATAACCAATATCATATGCCCATCCATCTCCACCAACTAACCAAATAGACTTAGGAGCAACAAAGCTCTTTAACTTAACCAATCCTTCAATCTTAGTTTCATCAATAACCTCTAATAAAGCCTTAGCAGTATCATCATTAATATCATCAGCATAGCCTTTATAAATGTCAATTTCACTCTTCTTAACATCTTTAATATTATTCTTAATCAAACTAACAATTCTATTCTTAATAGCAGAATCAGCAACCTTCATACCAAAACCAAATTCCGCATTATCTTCAAATAATGAATTAGCCCAAGGTATTGAATAAGGCATAGATGGAGTTGAAGCCCCATATATAGAAGAACATCCTGTCGCATTCGCAATAACTAACTTTTCGCCAAATAACTGTGTCAATAATTTCAAATATGGAGTCTCTCCACAACCAGCACATGCCCCAGGGAACTCTAACTTAGGCCTCTTAAACTGACTACCCTTAACTGTATTATTAGGCATAACATCCTTTTTCTCACTAACTTCATTAAATAAATACTTATACTCTTCATCCTTCTTATCAGCAAGTAAAGCATCTTTCATCTTCATAACGATAGCCTTAGCACCCTTCTTACCAGGACAAATCTCACTACATAAAGAACAACCAGTACAATCAGGTAAACTAACTCCAACTGTAAACTTATAATCTTTATCCTTAATATTAGCAGGTATCAAATTACGACTAACAGACTCAGGTGCATCTATTTGTTCCTTTTCATTTAATAAGAATGGTCTAATAACAGCATGTGGACAAACTAGTGAACACAAGTTGCAAGAAATACAATTCTCTGCATTATAACAAGGTGCCATATCTGAAGAATCTCTCTTATCATACTTAGAAGTACCAGCTTCAAAAGTACCATCAGGTATCTTTATAAAACTACTAACCGGAAGATTATCTCCTTCCATACTATCAATCATTTCAAAGAAACTCTTCTTTTTCGCAAACTCTTCAACATAATCAACATTCGGTATTTTAACCGGAACAAGTCCATCCAAACTAGCATCAATTGCCTTAATATTTTTAGTAACTAAATCCCCACCTTTATTAGAAAACTTAACTGCTAAATTTTCTTTAATCTTACCCAAAGCAAAATTAAAATCAACAATCTTACCTAACTTAAATATTAATGCTTCCATAATTGCACTAATCTTACCAGCAATACCAGCATCTTCAGCCTTCTTAGTTGCATTAATAATAAACATCTTAACACTTCTATCACGTAAAATCTTCTTATCATGAGCACTCATAGAAGCTAAAACTTCATCTGGACTCTTAGTCGTATTTAAAACAAATACACCCTTATTCTTAATCTTCTCAAGCATCTTCATACGTTTCAAATAAGAATCCTTAGTACAAACAATTAACGATGCCTTTTCAACATAATAAGTAGACTTAATTGGTTTCTTACCAAATCTTAAATTAGATATAGTTACTCCACCAGACTTCTTAGAATCATATTGGAAATATCCTTGTACATAAGCATTAGTATAAGTACCAGTAATCTTCATAATATCCTTAGAAGCACTAACCATACCATCACTACCAAAACCATATATCAAAAATTCAATATTATTACTTGGTATTCTAAAATTCTTATCATACTTAACTGATAACTTAGTAACATCATCATTAATACCCAATGTAAAATTATTATGAACTTCTCTCGTATCTAAAAAGTCATATAAACCCTTAATCATAGCCGGTGTAGTATTCTTACTAGATAAACCATATCTGCCACCAACAACCAATACTTTAGCATCTATTTCTTTTATTGTTTTAACAACATCCAAGTATAAAGGTTCCCCAGTAGAACCAGGTTCCTTAGTTCTATCAAGTACAGCAATCTTCTTAACCGATTTTGGTAAAGCCCTCAAAAAATACTTAGTACTAAAAGGTCTATATAAATGTACCTCTAATAATCCAACATTTTCGTTCTTCTCTTCTATTAAATAATCAATAGTTTCTTTTATCGTCTCACAAACAGAGCCCATCGCAACTATAACCTTAGTAGCAGTCTTACTACCATAATAATTAAATGGCTGATAATTTCCTCCAGTGATCTTATTAACCTCTTCCATATATTTACATACTATATCTGGAATTTTATTATAGTATTCATTTCTAACTTCTGTAGCCTGAAAATAAATATCTTCGTTTTGTGCTGTACCTTTTATAAATGGTTTATCAGGATTTAAAGCCCTATCTCTAAACTCATTAAGAGCTTTCTCATCAATCAATCTTTTTAACTTATCTGTATCTATTACATCAATCTTTTGTAACTCATGACTAGTCCTAAATCCATCAAAAAAGTTCAAGAATGGTACTCTTCCCTTTATAGCTGCTAAATGAGCAACACCAGTTAAATCCATAACTTGTTGTACTGAAGACGAAGCAAGCATTGCAAAACCAGTTGCTCTAGTTGCATAAATATCTTGATGATCTCCAAATATTGATAAAGCATGAGTTGCAAGAGATCTAGCTGCTACATTTATAACACAAGGTAACATTTCTCCAGCAATTTTATACATATTAGGAATCATTAATAATAATCCTTGACTAGCTGTATAAGTAGTTGTTAAACATCCAGCCTCTAAAGAACCATGAACCATTCCAGCAGCCCCTGCTTCAGACTCCATTTCCACTACTTTTACTGGTGTCCCAAAATAATTAAGTTTACCCTCACTACTCCATTTATCAGTAATCTCAGCCATTGGTGAAGCCGGTGTAATTGGATATATTCCAGCTACCTCTGTAAAGTTATAAGAAACATAACTACAAGCCTCATTACCATCCATAATTTTCTTCATATTATCAGATCCTCCTACTAAATTATATTATATAACAAATAAAGAAAAAAAGTCTACCTCCAGGTAAACTTTAAGAGATAAAACCATATAAGTAAAACATAACTAAGATACATACCTAATATACGTATTTAAATCAGTCCCACTACTTATTGGTATTCTAGGTATCTTAAATTTATCAATACCTCTAGTAACTCTTCTACCTCCACCAATAAATGCCATCTCAAAACCAGCTTCTTTTAAAACTGATATAGCATAATCATTATATTCATAAAATGGAAAACAAAAAGCCTTCGTACCACTAAGTTTCTCTCTACTTTTTCTTAAATCCTCTAACAAAACATTCTTATCTAAACACTTCAACGGACTACCTTGCCCACCAGGACAACGTCCAGGCCAATGTAAATCATGAGTATGACTAGCAATTTCTAAATAAGGAGATTCAAACTGTTCCAAGTCATACCAACTAGAAACTAAAAATAATGTTGCATTAATCTTATACTCATTAAGTATAGGTACAAAATTCCAAGCTCTAGCACCATCATCAATAGTAATTAAAATAGACTTCTCAGGCAATCTAATTTTACCATCAATAAACTTTCCCAACTCCGTAGTATTCAAAGTAAAGTAATTATTCTCTTTCAAGTAATTAAATTGTTCCCTAATCTGACTCTCACTATGACAAATAGATTCACCACAACTAGTATCACCATCTAAATAGATAAAATGATACACAGTAACAGGAACACTACTAGTCTCATTCAAAGTAGTATTAACAACATCATGTGTACTAAGAATATCTTCATTTTTAACTAAAAATTCCTCATCATTAAACTCAACAACATACCCATTATCATCTTTTTCAATAACAGCTAAATCCAAACTATAAAAAACCTCATAAATAGCTTCCCCATTTTGATATAAAGTACTCTTCTCTTTAGTAACAATATTAAAATTAAATGGCAAATAATTCTTATAACGCATATCTTTACTACTCAAACTATCTATCTTTATAACATCCTGATATCTAACGTAATAACCTAATTCCTTAATAAGAAAGTATTTCGTATTTTTATCTATATTAACATCTTCTAAAGTAAACTCCTTCTCTTTATCAAGTTTAATTACTTTTGCATATTTACCATTATCAAGATTATATAAAAAGCTCCCCTCTTTAACCTTCACATACTTACTATAACTATCAGTAATCTTCTTTACTAATACTTCCTCATTTTCCTTATTTTGTTTTTTTCTATCTTCTATATTTTTATTATGCAAAAAAATACCTGTTCCAATTATAGAAAAAGCCACAATCAAAACAAGTACAACAATAATTACATTTGTTAATTTACGTTTATTATTCATGAGACACCTCATTATTTTTTAATAATCAAACTATATTCACCATTACCCAAATCAATACTATTTGCTAAAGTATTATAAATAACTCCACTATCAAATAATTCATCCACCTGATTCCAACACTTACTAACTGTAAATGTATCATCAAATAACCTCATCACTAAATTTACACACGTTGGTATAAGAAACAGCATTATAATAGCAATAGCCCAGTTTCTAATTACGTTCTTTAATTTCTTCTCATCTGGTATAATCATCAATTTTGTAAAGTTAATAACTAACGCAATTATACCAACAATTGGTCCAATCATTTGTATTAAGTTTAGCGCTCTTTTAAATACACTAAGTAAGGTTGCGACTGCATAACTGCCACATACAGCAGTCAAGTCTAAAATTAACATAAAACCACACCCATCATTATTTATTTAACAATCCAGAAAGTTGGCATATCTCTTAATCCATTTACACCACCAGCAACTGGAGTATTAACTATTTTTTGGTTTATAACAAGTTCTGAAGAAGAACCACCATCCAAATTAGCAGCATTATAAGCCCCATAATTTTCCATTATTTCAGTAAGGTCTACTAAATCAGCACCTATACTTGATGGAATTCTTCCATTAATAACAAGCATTAAAACTATACCATCTTTTCTTTGTCCAATAGCAGTTCTAGGAGCAATACCCCAACCACCATTTCCTTTTATAAATGAACTCTTTCCATTTACTATTAAATAAGGTCCAAACTCAACAGCATCACGACATCCTTTAGCCAAAGCCTCTTCTTTTGTCATTTTACCTAATATTAATTTATTTTCTTTAGTAAAGCAAATAAATCCTCCACCAACTCTAGCATCCTCATAATCACTAACCACTTTTCCATTAGAGATAACAGTGCCATGTGGTAAAGCTCCATTAGAATTCCAATCCGGATCATAAAATCCTCCAGCATTCATAGCTATAATAGCATTTTCTCTTTTTGCAACTGTCGTAATAGATTCTCCATACTTTCCTAAATATTTAGTAGTTGCAACAGATATTCTAGAAGGATCATATACAGCAACTAAAAAGCCTTGATAAGAAGTTCCTGATACTGGAATAACTTTATATAAATCATTTCCAGGATCCCTAGTTAAAACTGCCTTTTCATATTCATTTTTATAAATAGTTTTAGCAGAATATTTTCTTATCTTAATAGAATTAGAATCACTAACCTCATCAATTTCAACAATTTGGTTATTAGCAAGTACTTTTTGAATAGTCTCATCACTATATAACAAAGTTGCTAAATATTGATGATTCATAGTAGTCATAGCTGAAGTTATCCAAAAGTTTCTAAATCCATCCCAAGGACCATAAAACAAGAATAAAAGTCCAGAAATACCTACTACAAAAAGACTAGAAAATATAACAATAAGTTTTTTCTTTAAAGACCACTTCTTCATAACTACTCTTCCTTACCTTCATATTTTTTATCATTATTATAATCAATATACTTCTTAGTTGTATCATAATGTTTTAAACTAATATTAGTATTTAAACCCTTTTGATAATCATTATACTCATCTATATTTTTATTATAAGATTTAACATCTGATACAAAAGCATTAACTATTTGTTCATAAACACTAGCATAACTCTCACACTTAGTACGAGCTCTTGAATCTGTAAAATATATATTACCACATAATTTACTTAATTTATCAGTAACTTTATTAACTTCATCAACTATATCTTCATATTTTTTAAATGATACTTGTATTGCAGAATCCATCTCCCCAATAGTAGTTATATAAACATTATCCAATGTATTAGAATATAACTCATTTCTAATATCATTAAATTTATCTACCGAATCACTGAATTCACTATATACATTAATAACATCTTGAACTCTTTCAACTGTAGCTTTCTGATCTTTCTTTATACTTAAAATAAATAAAGCAATACCTGCAATAAATAATAATAAAACACCTACAACAATTGCTACAATTTTTAATGTTTTCTTTTTCACAAAAATCACCTACTTATAAAATATAACAAATTTTTTATAAATTGTATATATTTAATTCAAATGATATTTCTACTTTACAGTACATCTTTTTCAGTTTCTTTTACTATATATATAGGCCTTTTCTTAACTTCTAAATATGTCTTGGATAAATACATTCCTATAACACCCAAGAAAAATAACTGTACGCCTGATACAAAAATAACTATACACGCAAGTGAAGGCCATCCAGATACTGGATCTCCAAATGCTAAAGTTTTAATTATAATTACTAGTATTGCAATAAATGCTATAAAACAAAAGATAACTCCAATTATTGCAGACAACACTAAAGGAGCTGTTGAAAATGATACAATTCCTTCTAATGCATATTTAAATAATTTCCAAAAATTAAACTTACTAGTTCCAGCAACTCTATCACCAGTTTTAAACTCTAACCATTTAGTATTAAAACCAACGAAACTAAATATACCCTTAGTATATCTGTTATATTCTTTCATTTCAAGTATTGCATCAACCATCTGTCTACGCATCAATCTAAAATCTCTAACACCAGGAACTTGTCTATTATCAGATATTTTAGAAATTAACTTATACCAAATATTTGTACAAATTCTTCTAAAGAATGAATAATCTTTATGATCTACTGTATATAAACCAACACAATCATACTCTTTATCTTTACTTAAAATATCATACATTTCTTTTACTTTACTAGGAGGATCCTGCATATCAGCATCCATTATTGCTACATAGTCTCCATTAGCATTTTCAAGACCCGCCCACATACCAGCTTCTTTACCAAAGTTTCTTGAAAAAGAAATATATCTAACTCTCTTATCTTTCTTAGCCATTTCTCTTAAAATATTAAGAGTTTTATCACGACTACCATCATTAATAAATAAAAACTCGAAGTCAACAACTTTCATCTCTTTAGATATTTTATCTATCTCTTTATAAAATATTGGTAACGACTCTTCCTCATTATAGCAAGGTACAATAATTGAAATTTTTTCTTTTGACATAACCAAATCTCCTACTTTTCTTTTTTAAATACAAACAATTTACTAAATACATAATTAGCAATAATTACAATAATATTAACGACTACTTTAGAAAGTATCTTCTTTACTTTAAAAACATCAAGTAATAAATACATACCACCCATGTCTATTCCTAGTGAAACAACTCTAGCAAAGAAAAATGAAAACATTTCTTTAAATAAAATCTTTGGACTAAAACTTCTAGAACCAAATACAAATACTTTATTAGTAATAAATGCAAATAATACAGATAAAACCCAAGCTATAAAGTTAGCAAAATAAACTTCTACTCCAGCTTTATCTAACAAACTAAAACTAACTATATTAATTAATGTTGTTAAAACTCCAAAGAAACCATACCATAAAATTTCTTTTGTTTTATTATACCAAGATACATGATTACTCTCTTCTATATAATCATCAATCATCTTTACCATATTAGGAGTATTACTAACAAACTTCTTAGGTTTAAATGTCTTACTTTTAACAATCAATTTACCAAGTTTACTAAAATCTCTAAGTTCTAAAATATATCCATCTTTAGCAAACTCTTTTACTATTTGTATTTGATGATCATTAGTATGTTCCTTATATTTTTTTAATCTAGCAGCTGCTATTACTTTCTTATTTTTCTTTATAGCAGTTAATATTGATCCAGCCCCACCATGAGTAATTATTAAATCTGCACGTGCCACTAACTTATCAAACTCATCGCTAGGTATTAAATCAAATATTTCCATATTATCAGATTCATACTTAGTACATCCTGCTTGAACAATAACTTTTTCTTTTATATTACCCTTTTTAATCTCTTCATCTATTTGTTTAAGTAATCTTGGAAAACCTTTATCTTGAGTTCCTAATGTAACTAATATCATTAGAAAATCCACCCCCCAACATCACTATCTGGATAAAGCTTCTTCATACTATCCCATTGTACTATAAACTTATCTGCTATTGGATAAAGTAATTTCCCAGTAATTGTCTTTGTACTAATATTAGCAAAACTTTCTATATAAATTATCTTACTACCTAAAATTTTACCTATACAACACATTGGTCCTGCCGTATGAGCACCTGTCACGTTTCCAGAATGATCTGATCGATTAAAAGACATCAGGAAACTTTTAGCTGTGTTCCGGCTAAGATAAATCCCCTGCAAAGAGTTTACTGCCATGCTCTTTACAGGGGATCTTTTTGTTATGTTATTTGTGACATCTATTTTGTCATAGGACAAACCGGATCAGACGGGTTCTGTCGAGCACAAAGATCGAGGCATCCATAAACAGATGGGCGAGCAATGTGCTGACGATCACGCCGTTTGAAGTCAGCAGAAAACCGACGTGGAAGCCAAACCAGCAGACAAAGCCGGAATAGCATCCCATCAGGATCAGCAGGTAGAGATTTTTCAGCAGTTTTGAAATGGTGCTTATAAAATCTTCTACCGTAAAATCAAAGTAGACGAATCGGCCGATCGCCAGAGAAACAAAATACAGGATCAGGGCGTCGTAGTTGGAATCGTCGTAAATAAATTTTATATACATAAGAATTAAAATAATATAAAAGGACGACACCAGTCTTACGGAAGATTTCTGATCCGGCGGCAGATACTCAAGCGGAACTAAAAAACGATCCAGCCATCCGGTGAAAAATACTGACAGAATCAGAAAAAGCAACAGGATAAAATCCTGATATTTACTCCAGTAGAAAAATGCCTGAGGGATCCTTGCGTCAATGATATAGTAAAGGGAAAGAAACAGAAGAACCGAGGTACTGGAGAATGTCATTTCGTAAAAGCTTTCAATCATGCCGATCTCACGGAACCGGTGTCTTCTTGTGATCTCTGCCACATTGCATTCGTCCAGCCCTTCATAGTTCAGCCGCCTGTGAACCTGAAGTTTGGCCGTGATCAGTACGATGGCGAGCACGGCGATCAGTCCGATCAGCGAAACCAGCAGAAAAATGCCGATATTCTTAAAATCAAAATAGTGAGAAACATAGTAACGAGTCATACAAACACCTTCTTTCAAAATAGCAGGGCAAGAATGCCGGAGGCATTCCTGAATTTATGTACCGCAACGCCATTGTAGTACGTTTTTTATGAAAAATCCAGTGCTACCTGTATTTTACCGGAATGGATCCTGCTTTTTCATGACAGAAAAAAGTGATGTGAGGAAATTTTGCATGCGTGCAGGGACTGTAAACGTTGACATGATATAAGCAAAAGTTTATAATTATTTACTGCAAAGTATGTCGGAAACGGCATTAAGAAGGAGGAAATGCAGTGGCAGAACAGAAGAATGGACTGGAAGGTTATTTCGTGACAAAAGGCAGTAAAAAGCTCAGATATGGCTATACAACCGGATCCTGTGCAGCAGCAGCGGCAAAAGCGGCAACCTGGATGCTTCTGTCACAGAAAAAGATTGAGAAGATCGATCTTCTGACGCCACGCGGCATTTTATTACATCTGATGCCGCTGGATGTCTGCTTTGATGAACAGCAGGCTTCCTGTGCGATCCGGAAAGATGGCGGAGACGATCCGGATGCGACAGATGGGCTGCTGGTTTATGCAGTCGTATCAAAATGCGGAAAAACAAAAGAGGAGCAGGTTTTTATTGACGGCGGAAAAGGTGTCGGGCGGATCACAAAGCCGGGGCTTGAGCAGCCGGTCGGAGCGGCAGCGATCAACCGTGTTCCCAGAGAGATGATCACGGAAGCAGTGCGTGAAGTATGCGAAATGTGTGAATATTCGGAAGGGATAAAAGTCTGCATTTCTATACCGGGCGGCGAAGAAGTGGCAAAAAAAACGTTCAATCCAAGACTTGGGATTGAAGGTGGCTTGTCGGTGCTTGGTACAAGCGGAATTGTCGTGCCGATGAGTGAAAAGGCCCTGATTGCCAGCATCCGTCTGGAGATGGAGATGAAGCGAAAAAACGGTGCCAAGTATCTGCTTCTGACACCCGGCAATTACGGTGCCGATTTTGTGAAAGAAAACACAAAGTTTGATGTGGAAAGCTCGATGAAGTGCAGCAATTATGTCGGTGAGACGCTGGATATGGCAGTGGAATTAGGATTTCTGGGCGTGCTGTTTGTGGCACACATCGGGAAATTCGTCAAGGTTTCCGGCGGCATTATGAACACGCATTCCAGACATTCAGATGCAAGGGCAGAGCTGATGTGTGCACATGCCCTGCGATCCGGAGCTGATCTTGAGACGGCAAAAGCGATCCTTGAGACCATCACTACAGAAGAAGCCATGGAGATTATCAGGATGCACGGACTTCAGGATGCGGTGATGGAGCAGATGGCAGAAAAGGTGCATCAGTATATGCAGCACCGGGTAGAGGGTGCAATCCAGACAGAGGCGATTCTCTTTTCCAACCGTTTTGGCTATCTTGGTGAGACAAAAGGAGCCGAAAAACTTGCCGAAAAATTCAAATATGACTTATAAAATAATATGATTAAGTGTCAGAAGACGAAAGTGTGATTGTGCTTAAACAAATGAGCACTTTAGACTTATTGACACGCTGAACACTGAAAACGTATTAAATGGAAAAACAGAAGGAGTATACGCAACAATGAATACAGGTACCTTATATGGCGTCGGGATCGGACCGGGAGATCCGAAACTGATGACCTTCCGGGCGGCGGAACTGATCCGTGACAATGAGATCATTGCCCTGCCCGGAGAAAAAGCAGAAGAAACCGTGGCATACCAGATCGCCGTGCAGACAGTAGAAGAATTAAAACAGAAAACGTTTCTGGAACTGCCGATGCCGATGACAAAAGACAGGGAATTGTTGGAAAAAAGTCATGAAGAGGCGGCAGACCGCGTGGAGGAGTGTCTGCAAAAAGGACAGAATGTAGTATTTTTAACACTTGGAGATCCGACTGTGTATTCCACTTATCTTTATGTACATAAACGGATTGCACAGCGTGGTTACAGGACGGAACTGACAAGCGGGATCACTTCATTTTGTGCAGTAGCGGCAAAGCTCAATATCGGTCTTGTAGAAAAGGCAGAAGAGCTTCATGTGATACCGGCATCCTATCAGATCGAAGATGCCCTGAAATTGCCCGGAACAAAAGTCCTGATGAAAGCAGGAAGAAAGATCGGACAGGTGAAAGAGCTTCTGAAAAAAGCCGGTATGCAGGCGATGATGATCGAAAACTGCGGTATGGAAAATGAAAAAATTTATCAAACGGTGGATGAGATTCCGGAAAATGCCGGATATTATTCGCTTATTATCGTAAAGGAGAATTAGTATGATACATTTTGTCGGAGCCGGTTCCGGAGCGGCAGATCTGATCACTGTTCGAGGCAGAAAATTTCTGGAAGAAGCGGACGTGATCATCTATGCCGGTTCTCTGGTCAATCCGGAGCTTTTAAATTATGCAAAAGAGGCGTGCAAGATTTATGACAGTGCAAAGATGACGCTGGAGGAAGTATTGGATGTGATGCGTCAGGCAGAAAAAGACGGACAGACGACGGTGCGTCTGCATACCGGAGATCCGTGCATTTACGGTGCAATTCGTGAGCAGATGGATGTACTGGATGCAGAAAATATTTCTTATGATTATTGCCCAGGTGTCAGTTCCTTCTGTGGGGCAGCCTCTGCTTTAAATATGGAATACACGCTTCCGGGTGTATCACAGAGCGTGATCATCACACGCATGGCAGGCCGTACACCGGTGCCGGAAAAAGAAGAGATCGCTTCCTTTGCGGCACATCAGGCAACGATGGTAATCTTTTTAAGCACTGGTATGGCAGAAAAATTATCCAAGCGTCTGATTGCAGGAGGTTATTCGGAAAATACGCCGGCAGCGATTGTCTATAAAGCAACCTGGGAAGATGAGAAAGCGGTGATCTGCACCGTAGGAACATTAGCAAAGGCAGCAGAAGAAAACAACATCACGAAGACTGCACTGATGATCATCGGAGATGCGGTAACGCACAGCCATTATGAACGTTCGGAGCTTTACAATCCGGCCTTTACAACAGAATTTCGTCAGGCAACGAAAGAGAGATGACAGGAAAATGGGACAGAAACTTGGGATCGTCAGTTTTACGGAGCATGGCAGTCAGTTAAATGAGCGGCTGCGGGAAATGCTGGAGCGTTCCGGATATGTATGCGAGTCCTATGCAGCGGAAAAATATGCAGGAAAATATCATCTGTTTCCACTGAAGGTTTCCGCAAAAGCGTGGACAGAAAAAATGTTCCAAAGCATGGATGCTTTGCTTTTTATCGGTGCGTGCGGCATTGCGGTGCGGAGCATAGCACCTTATCTTCAGGGAAAAGACAAAGATCCGGCCGTTGTTGTTCTCGATGAGAGGGGGATTTTTGCGATTTCCCTGCTTTCCGGGCATCTGGGCGGGGCAAATGAGCTGACAGCGGTGCTCGCAAATCTGACCGGTGCGATTCCGGTCATTACGACAGCAACCGATATCAACGGACGTTTTGCGGTCGATGTGTTTGCAAAAAAGCAGAATCTGTGGATCTCAGATCTGAAAGCGGCAAAAGCAGTTTCTGCGGCGGTGCTCGATGAAGAGCCGGTCGGATTTTTCAGTGAATTTCCGGTGACAGGCGAAATCCCATGCGAACTGCAAAGACTTGCGGATGGAGAGCGATTTGAGGGAAACTGCGGTATGGTGCTTTCCTTGAACGAAGAAAAGAACCCGTTTGCCGTGACGCTGCACCTGATCCCACGGATCGTAAGCCTTGGGATCGGCTGCAAAAAAGGTACACCGCAGGAGACGGTCGAGCAGGAAGTTTTAAAAGCACTGCAAAGCTGTCATGTGTCGATACACAGCATTTTTGCGGCAGCCAGCATTGATCTGAAAAAAGAAGAAGCGGGAATCCTTGCGTTCTGTGAAAAGCATGCGATTCCATTTTGTACTTATACGAAAGAAGAACTGATGGATCTCGAAGGAGATTTCACGGCATCAGCATTTGTAAAAGAGACAACCGGTGTGGACTGTGTCTGTGAACGAAGTGCCATTCTTGCAGGAGGCGGTGCAGAGCTGCTTCTGAAAAAGCGGGCGGCAAACGGCGTGACCGTCGCACTGGCTCTCAAAGATTGGAGTGTGGATTTTGGATAATAAGATATATGTGGTAGGAATTGGACCAGGAGCTTATGAGCAGATGA
>ENA-OURS01001095-OURS01001095.1-human-gut-metagenome-genome-assembly--contig:-NODE-1095-length-25749-cov-21.776173_pt1 | contig 25749 bp, 18 predicted proteins | sample MGYA00242109_ERZ509010 | MGnify/ENA primary metagenome ERZ509010 (study PRJEB26280, sample SAMEA2338774) | human gut metagenome | biome: human gut; feature: human-associated habitat; material: faeces... | reverse complement strand
CCCGCTTCCGCACGGTCATCTCGCTGATCCTCGACGGCGAGGAGCACCTCTTCGAAGGGATCGTCGAGGGGCACATCGCCCAGTGCGCTTCGGGCTCCGAAGGCTTCGGCTACGACCCGCTCTTCATTCCCGAAGGGAGTGCCAAGACCTACGCAGAAATGGACCCGGCAGAGAAAAACGCTCTCTCGCACCGGGGCCGCGCCGTGCGTAAATTAGCGGAATTTTTGCATAACCGGGGGAAATAAGCTACCTTTGCCCCGCTTATGGAAATGAAACGATACCAAAAGGAGGAGAACTTCTCGCCCGAGAAGATCGCAAAACTCCGCGAACACTATAAGGCGATTCTCGAACTGCTGGGCGAAGACCCGGCACGCGAGGGTCTGCTCAAAACCCCCGAACGGGTGGCCAAGGCCATGTCGTTCCTCACGCAGGGTTACGAGGACGATCCGTTGGCGATCATCCGCTCGGCGACCTTCAAGGAGGAGTACCGGCAGATGGTACTGGTGAAGGACATCGAATTATACTCGCTCTGCGAGCACCACATGCTGCCCTTCTACGGCAAAGCGCACGTGGCGTACATCCCCAACGGATACATCACGGGCCTCTCGAAAATCGCCCGCGTGGTGGAGAGTTTCGCCCGCCGCCTGCAAGTGCAGGAGCGCCTGACGGTACAGATCCGCGACTGCATCCAGGAAGCCCTCAACCCGATGGGCGTCGCCGTCGTGATCGAAGCCAGCCATATGTGTATGCAGATGCGGGGCGTCGAAAAGCAGGGTTCGGCCACGACTACCTCGGCATTCACCGGAGTATTCCTCTCGCACCCGCCTACGCGCCAGGAGTTCATGACGCTGATCAGCAACAAATACCGGTAAAATAACGACGGCCGTCCGCTGGCGACGGCCTGCAATCCGATAGAAAAACGCCCGACGATCGGGCGTTTTTTATTTTTGCGTTTACTGCTTCATCAGACCTCTTTAGGAGCGCAGCGCCCCGAGTTCCTTCCTAAAGGAGAAGCCGAATTACAGATGCGGCGCAGGTCCGCGAACAAGCGCCCCCGGATTCGGCGCTGCAATCGTCGGATAAGAGTGTACATCGAAAGATATGATTGCCTTTATTTCAGCCCCGGAGGAGAGGGCATGGCAGAATTTCGCACAAGCGGCGTCAGAACAGCTCCAACTGGTCGATCCCGGCATTGAACGTCAGCCGGTGGTGAGGCGTAAGCCCGTAACGACGGATCGCCAGGCGATGTTCGCGGGTCGGATAACCTTTGTTGCGCTCCCAACCGTATTCGGGGAAATCCCTGGCAAGGCGCTCCATATATTCGTCGCGGTGGGTCTTGGCCAGCACCGACGCGGCGGCAATATCCGCATATTTGCCGTCTCCCTTGACGATGCAGCGATACGGAATGTCGAGCGTCGTGCGGAACCGGTTGCCGTCGATCGCCAGAAATCCCGGACGGATCGGCAATTCCGCGACTGCCAGCGACATTCCTTCGAACGAAGCGTTCAGGATGTTGATCTGATCGATCCGCTCGGCAGAAACGGCCTTCACGACCCAGGCAAGGGCCTCGCGCTCGACGATCGCACGCAGCAAATCGCGCTGACGCGCGGTCATCTGCTTCGAATCGTTCAGCAACGGGTGGCTGAAGTCCGGAGGCAGCATCACCGCAGCGGCAAAAACAGGCCCCGCGAGGCACCCGCGCCCCGCCTCGTCGCACCCGGCTTCGGGCAGCTCTTTCTGGTAGCAATTCTCCAACATCCGAAACAAAGTTATTATCGCACGATTTCGATGCCCCCTTCGAAAACCGACAAGCCAGCGCCGATTTCCGCAAAAACAAGGGAACCCGGGGTATGCGCCGAAACGCTTCGGACCTCCCCGAAATACCGCACGCGTTTTCGCAAAATTAAAAATATCGGCAATCATATCCAATTTTACACCGCCGTTTCGATCGCCCCGGATCGTCGAAATCCATCCTGCACCCCTTCTCGGTTCAACACAGGACCGGAATCATAAATACCGTCAGGGGCAGCAGACAACAGCCGTTCGAAGCAAAGTTCCGGCCCCCGGAACGGATCCGGAATAAAATCGTATATGGTTCCAAAATAATTACGGTTTCGTCCGCTTTTTTCCTACTTTTGTAGCGGCCGTTTCCGACAAGCGGACGCAACGACGAATTTTCGGCACCTTGACGGAGACAGAAACCGCAGTCCGCATTCGGACAAAACCATCGTCGAACCATGAAACCGGACATCATCCGCCAACCTCTACTGCTGGCCATCGCCTCCCTGCTGGTCGTCATCGCAGCAGCCATGACGACCGGGACCGTTATTTCTCCGGCTCCGGAAACGGTGATTTCCACCCCGCTGGGCGACCTGATCGGCCTATTCCAGGAGCGATTTCCCCGCTGTTCCCGCATCTTTTGCGGCAGCCTGCTCCTGCTGACCGGCATTCTCTGCGGAAGGCTGGCGGTCCGTTATGGACTCTACCCCGTCAGCAGTACGCTGACCATACCCCTTTACGGACTGGTCGCCTGCGGAATCCTTCTGGGTCGGGAGTATCTGACGGAATCCGTCGCAGCGTTCATCCTGCTGTTATCGACCCAAAGTTTCTTCGCCTGTTTCCGCAACGGTTACGCGATCGGGGCCGTATTCCGGGCTTCGTTTTTCCTGGGACTGCTGCCGCTGCTCTACGCCCCGCTTCTCCCCCTGCCGCTGTTGATCCTGGCCGCAGCATTCTGTTTCCGACGGACCCTGCGCGAAGTCTTCGTATCGCTTTGCGGTGTCATACTGCCTTTCCTCGTTGTCTGCTACGTCGCCTGGGGCCAGGGAGCCAATCCCGTGGACATCCCCGTCGGCTTATGGCACTCCTTCGTCAGCGACAGCGGATACCGGATTTTCGCCAATACTCCTCCGCTTGTCCCCGCAATTCTCGGGATCGTCCTTTTCATCGTACTCTGCGCCGTATTTTTCGGACTCATCAGTTTCCGTGCGATAAGTATCAAAGCACGGGGCATGCTGACCTATACCATCCTGCTCTTCACGGTGACGGGAAGCCTGATGGCGGTACCGAGCGTCACCCCGGGGCTGCTGGCCGTCGCAGCCGTACCTGCAGCACTGCTCATGCCCCTGACCTTCATCCGCATCCAACGTACCGTCGGAACTCTGCTGTATCTCATTTTGTACATCACTTGCATTGTAAATATATTGCAATAAAAAACGCGTAAAATGTTGAAATAGTATATATTTTAACATTTTCGATCTAATTTTTTCCTATTTTAATTTGAAATATACAACCTTAGATTGTATATTTGATTCATAATCTTCGATAAAAGGCTATGGACACCGGCCTTCATCGAGCCATAAAATCTTCCGATTATGAACGAATCCTACGACACCCAAACCGTTAATCCGTCGATCGAAAAGTATGTATCGGCCTCCAACAACGGCATCGAAACCCATAAGTTCACCCGCTGCGTGATCGGATATATCCTCAACGGAGAAAAATACGTCTATTACGACGATAAATGCTACAAGTTCTCCCAGGGAGATCTTTTCTTCCTCGGTATGGGTTGCCACTATACCAAAAACATCCCCGCGCAGGGACATCCCTACGAACAGATCCTCGTTCGCTATACCTCGGAAGAGCTGCAACGCATCCTGCTGCACCTCAACATCGCCTACAAGCTGAATATCACCAACAACCACCAGTGCGACGACTGCCGTACCCTGAACCACGCCACGATGCCGGGCTGGAGTTCGATCCGGCGTTTTTTCAGCCACATCGACGATTGCCTCACGGAAGGATCGCTCCTGGACGACCCGACCGCCGAAAACCTCAAAATGACCGAACTGCTCTACCTGATCGTTTCGCACGGGGATTGTTGCATCAAAAGCAAGCTGCTGGGCAACGTCGATGCGGCCCGGGACAACCTCCAGCAAATCGTCTATTCCAACATCTTTTCCGATATTTCGGTCGAGGAGATCGCAAAACGCTGCAACCGCTCCCTGACTTCGTTCAAAAAGGAATTTTTCCGCATCTACGGGACCTCGCCCCACCAATGGCTCATCCGGCAACGCCTGATCCATGCCCGGTTGCTTCTGATCTCGACCGACAAGGCGATCGCCGAAATCGGCACCGCATGCGCCTTTCCCAACACCTCGCACTTCATCAAACTCTTCCGCAAACAATACGGCATGACACCCGCGACCTACCGCAACCGGCATCGCGGACCCGAAGAGTTGCAGCCGACACCGCAAGCCGAAGCCGCCGTACGGGAAACAGCCGTTTCGGTAACGGCGTAACCTCATCCGACCCGACCCGCAAAGGCATGCTTCCGCCTCTGCAAACCGTCCTCTCCCGCACCTCGGGGACGGCGTGGTTCGCTTCGGGCCACCGCCGCGAATTTTCCGGCGGCAGGACACCGATTCGGATAAAATCCTTATCTTTGCGTGGAATCCGTTTTCCGTATCGACCGGCCGCATTTCGGCACGATTCGAACGAATTCGGCTCCGCGTCCGACCTTCACCGTCCCGGACGCGCCATAACGCATACGCCATGGAATTTTTCAATCGCATCATCACTCATTACGGCTGGGAAGGCACGGCCCTCGCGGGCGTCCTTCTGGTCATGTTCGGGATCCAGTTATATTACTACCTGTTCGTTTACGGGCGCATACCCAAATACAAGGACACCCGGCGTCCGGAGATCCTCTCCGAAACCCCTCCGGTATCGGTGGTGATTCCCCTCTTCTCGGAAGATTACGCCTTCGTGGAGGAGATCCTGCCGCTCATCGTCGCCCAGGAGTACCCCGACTTCGAAGTGGTGATCGTCTATGTAGGCCGGGACACCGACTTCTACGACGACCTGGTCCGCATCAAACAGTCGTTCCCACAGATCACGGCCACCAAGATCGAACTGAATCCCCGCTTCCCGATCTCGCCCAAAATGGCGCTCAACGTCGGGATTAAATCGGCCCATTACGAGCACCTTCTCTTCACCACACCGGACGTGTACCCCACCTCGGACCGCTGGCTCTCGCTCATGGCGAACGGCTTCCGACGCGGCGAAATCGTGCTCGGCTACTGCGGCATGGAGCGCGGGAAAGGGTTTGCGAACTACCTGATCCGCACCTGGCGGATGATGCACTCGGTGGACTGGATCTCGAGCGCCGTCTGCGGCAGACCCTACCGGGGCATGCGTCAGAACTACGGATTCACCAAGCGGCTCTATTTCGGCGCCAACGGCTTCAGCCACCTCAATATGAATATCGGCGAAGACGACCTGTTCATGTCGCGGATCATCGCACCCGGCAATGTCAGCGTGGTCCTCTCTCCCCGCGCTACCCTGCGTGAAAAGAGCTGGGGAGGACTCAGGTGGTGGATCGGCACCCAGCGTTTCTTCGGGGGAGCCATTCCTTTTTATCCCTTGTGGGTCAAGAACTTCATCCAGTGGGAACTGGGCAGCCGCATCCTCTTCTGGCTGGCAGCGATCGTCGCCCTGGCGGTGATGCCCTGGGAATTCAAGATCGCCGCAGGGGTACTGCTGCTCGCGCGTTTTGCGATCGTACTCGTCGAGGCGAGGCGCATCAGCCGCCGCCTGGGTGAAGAGAAAATCTGCGGACGTTACTTCCTGTACGACCTGCTGAGTCCGTTTTTCGCCCTGCTACTGGGGCTGTTGCTGCTGCGCAAAGACGAGCGGGTATGGAGATAGCCGACTATATCATAGCCGACGACCGGGCGCTCGTGGAGTTGGTATTGCAGGGCGACAACATCGCCTTCGAATACCTTTTCGAGCGTTACAAGGAGGCTATACACCGGCTCTTCATACAGCGCACCAACAACCCCCTGGACGCCGACGACCTGCTGCAGGAAACCTTCATCAAAGTCTATATCAACATCCACCGCTACAACCCGGCCTACACCTTCGGACAGTGGGTTTACACCATCGCCCGGAACACCTTCGTCGATTTCATCCGGCGGCGCCAGGAGGACCTGCCCATCGACGACAAATTCACGGCACCGCCCTCCAACAACCCCACGCCCGAAGAGAACATCATCCGCAAACAGCAGCGCACGCAGATCGAACGCTACCTCCAGGCCATGCCGCCACGCTACCGACAACTGATCGTCATGCGTTTCTTCGAAGAGTACTCCTACGAAGAGATCGCCATGAAGCTCGAACTCCCGCTGGGCACCGTCAAGACCCAGATCCACCGCGCCCGGGAGCAGATGTGCCGCCTGATCGCCGCAGATGAAAAATCCTGACGTTTCCGACCGGCGAACGCCGCAGAACGAACCACTCCGACCTGCCTAAAAAAAACTTCAACGCCCACAAACCTTATGATTGCCCTGATCGACAAATACTTCCCCGACCTGACCCGCCCGCAGCGCGGGCAATTCGAAGCGCTGTACGCACTGTACGCCGACTGGAACACCAAGATCAACGTGATCTCGCGCAAGGATTTCGACCAACTTTACCTGCGGCACGTGCTGCACTCGCTCTCCATCGCCAAGGTCTGCCCCTTCGCCCCGGGAGCGCGGGTGCTCGACGTGGGGTGCGGCGGCGGCTTCCCGTCCGTTCCGCTGGCGATCCTCTTCCCCGAGGCGCATTTCACGGCCGTGGACTCGATCGGCAAGAAAATCAAGGTCGTACAGGGCGTTGCGGAGGGACTCGGCCTCGCCAACCTCACCCCCCTCTGCGCCCGGGCCGAAACGCTTCCCGAACGGTACGACTATGTGGTTTCCCGCGCCGTGACGGAGATGCCGACCTTCGTCGGCTGGGTCTGGGATAAGATCGACCGGGGGCAAAAGGGCGCCCTGCCCAACGGCATCCTCTACCTCAAGGGCGGCGACCTCGCGGACGAGTTGAGCCGTACCGGTATGAAGTGGACGGAGTACCCGATCCCCGCATTCTTCGACGAAGCGTTCTTCGAAACCAAAAAGGTGGTGTACGCCGCCAAATAAACGGGGATTCACCCGACGACCGTCCCGACTGCCTGGCCATGCAGGAACTGTAAAAGGCCCCGCAGACGAAAGACAGGCCCGATTATGAAATCGTACCGTCCCGATTTTTCGGAATCGCAACTCAAGGCCTCTACCACCGGAAAGGGGCGAGAAGCCGGAACAAACGACCCGAATGCCGCGAAACGGCAGTAGCCGACAGCGGAAAACCATCCGGCAACAGGGAAGACAGGAAGAACAATGCTAAAAATTCAGAAATTCAAACGACATAGCCTTATGAAAGAAACAGTACTGGTAACGGGCGGCGCCGGATACATCGGATCGCACACGGCCGTCGAGCTGATCCAGGCCGGATTCGATGTGGTGATCGCCGACAACCTCTCGAACTCCGACCGTCAGGCCGTGGAGGGCGTCCGCCGCATCACGGGCGCCGAAGTGCCCTTCGAGCAGATCGACTGCTGCGACCTGCAGGCGATGCGACGGCTGTTCGAACGCCACGAATTCCGTTCGGTCATCCACTTCGCCGCGTCGAAAGCGGTCGGGGAGTCGGTCGCCGAACCGCTCAAATACTACCGCAACAACCTGCTTTCGTTCCTGAACGTCGTGGAGCTGATGTGCGATTTCGGACGGCCCAACATCCTCTTTTCCTCCTCCTGCACCGTATATGGCGAACCCGACGCCCAGCCCGTCACCGAACAGACGCCCCGCAAGCCCGCCACGTCGCCTTACGGCAACACCAAACAGATCTCCGAAGACATCCTGCGCGACGCCGTCGCCGCCCATCCCGGTCTGCGGGGCATCGCCCTGCGCTACTTCAACCCGATCGGCTCGCATCCCTCGGCCCTGATCGGCGAGCTTCCGAGAGGCGTCCCCCAGAACCTGGTCCCCTATGTGACGCAGACCGCCGCCGGGATCCGCGAATGCCTGAGCATCTTCGGCAACGACTATCCGACGCCCGACGGCACCTGCATCCGCGACTACATCGACATCGTCGATCTGGCCCGCGCCCACGTAGCTGCCCTGCACCGCCTGATCGAAGAGCGCGGCGCCACCCCTTACGAGGTCTTCAACGTCGGCACCGGACGGGGCGTTTCGGTGCTGGAGCTGGTCCGCGGATTCGAACGGGCCAACGGACTGAAACTCAACTACCGCTTTGCGCCGCGCCGCGCCGGAGACATCACGGCGATCTGGGCCGATCCCACGCTGGCGAACACCCTCCTGGGCTGGCGTGCCGAGCGGCCGCTCGAAGAAACGCTCCGCACGGCCTGGCAATGGCAGCTGCACCTCGGACAGAGATAACCTTCCCGCCGACAGAACATATTGCGGAGAGCGCATCCGGAGCCGTTCCGGATGCGCTCTCCGCATACTCCTCCCTCCCGTTCCGACATCCGGCCCCGACTGGTCCTTCGCACCGGACCGACCGCCTCCCCTGCACCTGCAAAGGCTTTTTTCATCTTTTTCGCAACAGAAAGGAGAAGCGATTGATATTTTTTGTATTTTTGCATCAATTGGGAAAATAATGAACTTAAAATGCCGAAATTGCATGAAGAGAAGGTAAACGTCCTGAAAAAACCGGAATGGCTGAAAATCCGGCTTCACCGCACCGCAGAATACGCGGACGTGCAACGCATCGTCAGGGACCACTCCCTGCACACGATCTGCAGCAGCGGTCTATGCCCGAACAAAGCCGAATGCTGGAGCCGCAGGACAGCGACCTTCATGATATTGGGTGAAATCTGTACGCGCAACTGTCGATTCTGCGCCACCCTTTCGGGCCGGCCTCTGCCGCCCGATCCTTCAGAACCCGCCAAACTCGCCGAAAGCGTCCGTTTGATGGGATTGCGGCATGTGGTGGTAACCTCCGTTACACGCGATGACCTGCCCGACGGCGGCGCGGCCCACTGGGCCGAATGCGTCCGCGCGATCCGGGCGGAAAATCCCGACGTCACAATTGAGCTCCTTATTCCCGATCTGGATGCGAAACCCGACCTGCTGGACACGGTGATCGCCTCCGGGCCCGATATCATCGGGCACAACATCGAAACCACCGAACGACTGACCCCCCTGGTACGTTCGCGGGCCCGTTACCGTACGAGCCTCGACGTGCTGCGCTATTTAAGCGAAAAGGGCGCCGTCGCCAAGAGCGGCCTGATGGTCGGACTCGGTGAGAGCGATGAAGAAGTTTTACAGACCTTGCGCGACCTGCACGCCGCCGGCGTGGAGATCGTTACCCTCGGCCAGTACCTTCGTCCCACTCTGGAGCATCACCCCGTTGCGGCGTACATTACTCCCGAAAAATTCGACTGGTACCGGCAGCAGGCGCTCGACATGGGCTTCAGCTACTGCGCGAGCGGTCCGATGGTGCGTTCGTCGTACCTGGCGGACGAAGCGCTCGGCTCGGTGCGTCTGAAGCGACAGGTTTCCGCGAAAGCCTGAGTCTTCCCGCCGCGCGGGAAAAGGTCTGCGACAAAGAAAGTGTTGAACCGACGCTTTCCGGATTTACGGTATCCGTACGGAGCCGGACGGAGAGGTGTCGTAACGTAATTTACGATGTTTGTCGAATACCGGGACCTCGGACAAATGGACTACAAAGCCTGCTGGGAGTACCAGCAGAGGCTTTTCGACACCCTCCTGCGGGCCAAGGGAACCCCGGCGGAGGGCGCGGGCTATTTGCTCCTGGTGGAGCATCCGGCGGTCTATACCCTCGGCAAGAGCGGCCATGCGGAGAACCTGCTGGTCGGCGAAGAGTATCTGCGCAGCATCGGCGCCGAATTTTACCACATCGACCGGGGCGGCGACATCACCTTCCACGGGCCGGGACAGATCGTGGGCTACCCGATCCTCGACCTGGAGCGCATCGGACTTTCGCTGCGCGACTACATCGACGCGCTCGAGGGCGCAGTCATCCGGACGGTAGCCCGTTACGGCATCCGGGCCGGACGCATCGCCGGCGCCTCGGGCGTCTGGATCGAAGGAGCGCAGCCGGCGCGTAAGATCTGCGCGATCGGTGTGCGGGCGTCGCGTTACGTGACCATGCACGGCTTCGCACTCAATGTGGCAACCGATTTGCGTTATTTCACCCATATCAACCCCTGCGGGTTTACGGACCGGGGTGCCACGTCGATCGAAAAGGAGATCGGTCGCCCGGTTCCGATGGAGGAGGTCAAACGACGCCTCGTCGAAGATTTATGCGAGAATTTGAATGTTAAAATATATAAATAATAACAAATATGCCCATAGAAAAACGATGGGTAGTGAAGCCTCAGGGGAATCCGGAGGCGGTTGCCGCGATGGCTGCCGCGACGGGCATCTCCCCGGTCCTGGCCAATCTACTCGTACAGAGAGGCATAGACACGTTAGAGAAGGCTAAGAAATTTTTCAACCCCCAGCTTTCGGACCTGCACGACCCGTTCCTGATGAAGGATATGGACAAGGCGGTCGAACGGGTGGAGCGGGCCGTCCGCAACCGTGAGAAGATCATGGTGTACGGCGACTACGACGTCGATGGCACGACCGCCGTCGCGCTGGTTTATAAATTTCTGCGCCAGATAGGTCATAAGGACCTGTTGTTCTACATCCCGGATCGTTATACCGAAGGTTACGGTATCTCGACCAAGGGCATCGACCACGCCGCACGCAAGGGTGCGACGCTGATCATCGCCCTGGACTGTGGCATCAAAGCCATAGAGAAAGTGGACTATGCCAAACGCAAGGGCGTGGATTTCATCATCTGCGACCATCACCTCCCGGCCGAGGAAATTCCCCGCGCCGTAGCCGTTCTCGACCCCAAACGCGCCGACTGTTCCTATCCGTTCGACGAACTGTCGGGGTGCGGCGTGGGATTCAAGCTAGTGCAGGCCTACTGCCAGAAAAACGGAATTCCGTTCCAGCAAATCGAGCCGTTGCTCGACCTGCTGGCCGTCAGCATCGCCTCGGACATCGTTCCTCTGGTGGATGAAAACCGGATTTTAGCCCACTACGGGCTTCTGCGGCTCAACGCCTCCCCCTCGAAGGGGCTGCTCTCGATCATCAAGATCTGCGGCCTGGATCGACACAACATCACCATCGACGACATCGTCTTCAAAATCGGACCCCGCATCAACGCCGCAGGCCGTATGCGGATGGACGAAAACGACGAAAACGCCGCTCCTTCGGGCGGCTATGCGGCGGTCAATCTGCTGATCGAAGGCAACGAAAGCCTGGCCGAAGAGTTCGGCTCGGTGATCGACGGCTTCAACCAGGACCGCAAGTGCATCGACCGCAGCGTCACGCAGGAAGCCCACGACTTCATCGAGGCCCACGCGGAGCTGAAGGCCGCCAAGAGTACGGTGATCTACAACCCCCGCTGGATGAAGGGCATCGTGGGCATCGTGGCCTCCCGCCTGATCGAAACCTACTACCGCCCGACGGTGGTGCTCACGATGAGCAACGGGTTCGTCACGGGTTCGGCCCGCTCGGTGCCCGGCTTCGACCTCTATCAGGCAATCGAATCCTGTTCGGACCTGCTGGAGAACTTCGGCGGGCACATGTACGCAGCAGGACTCACGATGCGTCCCGAACGGGTCGAGGAGTTCACCCGCCGCTTCAATGCCTACGTCGAAGAGAACATCGACCCGATAACGCTGCAACCCCAGGTGGAGATCGACAGCGAACTCTTCTTCTCGAACATCACCCCGGCGTTCCGCCGCGACCTGAACCGTTTCCAGCCGTTCGGCCCCGGCAACCCCGCACCGGTATTCGTCACGCGGGGCGTGGTCAGCCACGGCGAAACGAAGCTCGTCGGCGCCGACTGCGAGCACCTGCGCATGGACCTGATGCAGCGCCAGAAACCCAACACGACGATTCAGACGATCGCCTTCCAGCAGCCGACCCACTACGAGTGGATCCGCGCGGGACATCCGATCGACGTCTGCTATCAGATCGTAGAGAACCACTACCGGGGCTCGGTTTCGGTACAGCTCCGCATCAAGGACATCAAACCCCTGCGGAGCAAGCAATAATACGGCCGGCAACATCCGTAAAAACCGGAGCTTTCAGGCTCCGGTTTTTTACGGATCCCGCCCGACGACACCGGCGGCGGCATTCCGTCCGAACCACTCCTTCCCGCTCCCGAAACGAAAAAATCCGATACAACAAAGTCGGGTTTTAGTTTCTAATTATTAGAAAAATCACTACATTTGACACAAAATAGTAATTGTTAGACCTTTTCTACCCAATATGAGTAAACCCTTCAAGCGTTATCTCGTCACCTCGGCACTGCCCTACGCCAACGGCCCGGTACACATCGGCCACCTGGCGGGCGTCTATATCCCGTCGGACATCTACACGCGCTACCTGCGCCTGAAAGGATACGACGTGATCTCGGTCTGCGGCAGCGACGAGCACGGCGTGCCCATCACCATCAAGGCCCGCAAAGAGGGCGTCACGCCCCAGCAGATCGTCGATCGCTATCACCAGTTGATTAAATCGTCGTTCGAAGGGCTCGGCATGTCGTTCGACATCTACTCGCGCACCTCGTCGAAGACCCACGCCGCGACAGCGTCGGAGTTCTTCCGCAAGCTCTACGACGAAGGCAAATTCATCGAGCGGACCTCGGAGCAATACTACGACGAGGAAACCCAGACGTTCCTCGCCGACCGCTATATCGTGGGCACCTGCCCCCGCTGCGGCAACGACCGCGCCTACGGCGACCAATGCGAAAAATGCGGATCGACCCTTTCGCCGGACGAACTGATCAACCCGCACAGCGCCGTATCGGGTTCCGTACCCGTGAAACGCGCCACCAAGCACTGGTATCTGCCGTTGGACCAATACGAGGGTTTCCTGCGCGAATGGATCCTCGAAGGGCACAAAGAGTGGAAAACCAACGTCTATGGGCAATGCAAGAGCTGGCTCGACGGCGGTCTGCAACCGCGTGCGGTGAGCCGTGACCTGGACTGGGGCATTCCCGTACCGGTCGAAGGGGCCGAAGGCAAGGTGCTCTACGTCTGGTTCGACGCGCCGATCGGCTACATCTCGGCGACCAAGGACCTGACGCCCGACTGGGAGAAATACTGGAAGGACGAAGAGACCAAAATGGTGCACTTCATCGGCAAGGACAACATCGTCTTCCACTGCATCGTCTTCCCGGCCATGCTCAAGGCGCACGGCGGCTACATCCTGCCTGAAAACGTCCCTGCCAACGAATTTCTGAACCTCGAGGGCGAAAAGATCTCGACCTCGCGCAACTGGGCCGTCTGGCTGCACGAATACCTGGCCGACTTCCCCGGCAAGGAGGACGTGCTGCGCTACGTGCTCTGCGCGAACGCCCCCGAAACCAAGGACAACGACTTCACCTGGAAGGACTTCCAAGCCCGTAACAACAACGAGCTGGTAGCCGTGCTGGGCAACTTCGTAAACCGGGCTTTAGTCCTGACACACAAATACTTCGACGGTGCAGTGCCCGCCTGCGGCGCACTGACGGACTACGACCGCGAAACGCTTCGGGAACTCTCCGGCGCGAAGGAAGCCCTCGAAAACAACATCGAAAACTACCGGTTCCGCGAAGCCTTGAAGGAGGCGATGAACATCGCACGTCTGGGCAATAAATACCTGGCCGACACCGAACCGTGGAAACTCATCAAAACCGATCCCGAACGGGTCAAGACGATCCTGAACATCGCTTTGCAGATCACCGCAAACCTCTCGATCGCCATCGAACCGTTCATGCCCTTCTCGGCGAAGAAGATCGTCGGGATGTTGCAGGCAGGACCCTTCGGCTGGGAGAAACTGGGCAGCACCGACCTGCTCGCTGCCGGACATCGGATCGGCGAAGCCGTGCTTCTCTTCGAAAAGATCGAGGACGACGTAATCCAACGCCAGCTCGACAAGTTGGCGGCGACCAAAGCGGCGAATGCTTCGGCCGAAGCAGCACAACACGTTGAAGATCAAAAGGAAACGACGACTTTCGACGATTTTCAAAAGATGGATATCCGTGTTTCGACGATCCTCGCCGCTGAAAAAGTCGCCAAGACGAAAAAGCTGTTGAAACTGACCGTCGATACGGGCATCGACAAGCGCGAAATCGTTTCGGGCATTGCCGAATACTACACACCCGAAGAACTCGTCGGGAAACAGGTACTCGTACTGGTGAATCTGGAACCGCGCGAACTGAAGGGCATCCTCTCCCGTGGCATGATTCTGATGGCCCAGGACGCTTCGGGCAAATTAAGGCTGTTACAACCTGACGATCAGACAAATCCGGGTGCGACAGTCGGATAATAAAGATATTTCTTGAACAAAAGATACAACCTTTAATATTAAAAAACAATGGAGAACATCGATTGGGGCTCTCTCGGCTTCAACTACATGAAGACCGATTTCAATGCCCGCTATACTTGCACGGACGGCAAGTGGAGCGAAATGGAAATTACAAGCGACGAGTACATCAACATGCACATGTCGGCATCCTGCCTTCACTACGGCACGGCTCTTTTCGAGGGCTTGAAAGCCTTCCGGGGCGCTGACGGCAAAGTACGTCTGTTCCGCGTCGAAGAGAATGCAAAACGCTTGCAGTCGTCGGCAAAACGCCTCTGCCTGCCCGTACCGACGATCGATATGATCGTCAAAGCCTGCGTAGAAGTGGTTAAGCGCAACGAGCGTTTCATCCCGCCCTACGGCACCGGCGCATCGTTCTACCTGCGTCCCGTTATGTTCGGAACGACGGCAGGACTGGGTGTAAAACCCTCCAAGGATGCCTTGCTGGTGGTTTACGGCTCGCCCGTAGGCGCTTACTTCAAAGGCGGCATCAAGCCGATGAAGGTCGCAATCGACCGCGAACAGGACCGTGCTGCTCCACGTGGAACAGGCGACGTGAAGGTGGGCGGTAACTATGCAGCCAGCCTTATGTCGGGCGAGCACGGACACGAGCTCGGCTATGCGAGCATCATGTACCTCGACGCAACCGAGCACAAATACATCGAAGAGTGCGGCGCAGCCAACTTCTTCGGCATCAAGAACAACACGTATATCACGCCGAAGTCGAACTCCGTACTTCCGTCGATCACCAACAAGAGCCTCCGTCAATTGGCTCAAGACCTGGGTCTGAAGGTCGAGGAGCGTCATATTCCGGTGGACGAACTCCCGACTTTCGAGGAGTGCGGCGCTTGCGGTACGGCAGCTGTCATCTCGCCGATCGGCAGCATTTACGACATGGACACGAAGCAAACCTACACCTACGGCGACGAAGTAGGAAAGGTTTCTCTGCAACTCTATACGCTTTTGCAGGACATCCAGTACGGCCGCACCGAAGACAAACACAACTGGTGCACGATCGTCATGTAATCGACACCCGCAAAACTCAAGAAAAAGGGATGTTCCACGTGGAACATCCCTTTTTCTTACTGCATGTTTTCTTTGCCACCACTTACAAATAGTCGTAAAAAAATCGGGAATAGCCACCGCCACTCCCGACAATATAAGACAGAAAATACAATCGCACAATTTATCGACCGATCTTAATCCGCATCGACAAACGACAAATACATCCAAAAACGATTGTCAAATTCGGGAACATAGCAGTTAAACCGTATTGCTCAATCCCAATAAAAGACTTTATCGACCGAATTTCACCAGCAACACATTCACATCCGCCGGAGAAACTCCGGGAATACGGGAAGCCTGCCCTATCGTCGCAGGTCGGATTCGGGTGAGTTTCTGCCGGGCTTCGATCGTCAGGGCATTCATCGAATGGAAATCGAAATCGGCCGGGATACGGATATTCTCCAGGCGATGCAATTTGTCGGCAATGAATTTTTCCCGTTCGATATACCCCTTGTACTTGATCTGGATCTCGGCTTCCTCGACGACCTCGGCATCCATCTCCTGCTCGCGCAGAAAATCGCCGAGCTTCGGCAAAACACCCGAGAGCAGATCGAAGGTCACATTGTTACGCATCAACAAGTCGTGCAGTTTCCGACCTTGCGAAATCGGGTCGCAACCGAGCGATTTCAAACAGTCGTTAATTTCGTCCGGTTTGACACTCAGTCCGCGAGCGAATGCTACGAGCGATTCTACGAGTCGATTTTTTTTGCAGAAACTATCGTACCTTTTTTGCGAAATCAGCCCGATTTTATATCCGATCGGAGTCAATCGAATGTCGGCATTATCCTGCCGCAAGAGAATCCGATACTCGGCACGCGAGGTGAACATACGATAAGGCTCGTCCACCCCTTTGGTCACCAGGTCGTCGATCAATACCCCGATGTAGGCTTCGTCGCGTGCCAATACCAGCGGTTCCGCCCCCATCCTGCGGCGATGCGCATTGATACCGGCCATCAACCCCTGCGCCCCGGCCTCTTCATAGCCGGTCGTCCCGTTGATCTGGCCGGCGAAGTAGAGTCCGTCCACCAGCTTGGTTTCGAGCGAATGGTGCAGTTGCGTCGGCAGGAAATAGTCGTACTCGATCGCATAACCCGGACGGAAAATATGCAGATCCTCGAACCCCTCGATGGCGTGCAATGCCTCCCACTGAATGTCCCAGGGCAACGACGAGGAGAATCCATTCAGGTAATATTCGTTGGTCGAACGACCCTCCGGCTCGAGAAAAAGCTGGTGCTGGTCCTTATCGGCGAATGTGTTGAGCTTGTCCTCGATACTCGGGCAATAACGGGGACCGATCCCCCGGATCGTACCGTTGAAAAGCGGCGAATCGCCGAAACCCTTCCGCAGAATGTCGTGCACCTTCTTCGAAGTATAGACCAAAAAGCACGGAAGCTGATTCTGCACCGGATGCGTATCGGCGGAAAAGGAGAATTTCGAGGGATTTTCATCCCCGTATTGCGGTTCCAGAATTTCGAAATTGATCGTCCGCGCATCGAGTCGCGCAGGGGTCCCGGTCTTCATCCGGCCGGCTTCGAAACCCATCGCCACGAGCGATTCGGTCACTCCGTGTGAAGCCGAATCCCCCGCACGGCCGCCCTCGGCGTGCGAACGGCCGCAATACATCATCCCCGCCAGAAACGTCCCGGCAGTCAGGATCACGCAGTCGGCCGAGAACTCCACCCCCATCTGTGTCCGAATCCCGCGCACTTGCGGCCGCCCCTCCTCCGCAGGCCGCTGCCCGAAGAGCAGTTCGACCGCAGTGTCCTGCCAAAGATAGAGGTTGGGGGTATTCTCCAGCGTACGCCGCCATTCGGCCGAGAAACACGACTTATCGCACTGGGCCCGGGGACTCCACATCGCCGCCCCTTTCGAGCGGTTGAGCATGCGGAATTGGACAGCCGTAAGGTCGGTAATCCGCCCCATCTGCCCTCCCAAAGCATCTATCTCTCTGACTATCTGACCTTTAGCAACACCGCCTACGGCCGGATTACAAGACATATCGGCCAACTTGGTCATGTCCATCGTCACGAGCAGCGTGCGGGAGCCGAGCCGCGCTGCCGCCGAAGCCGCCTCGCAGCCGGCATGACCGCCGCCGACCACGATGATATCGTAATGTAAAACCATATCTCCTTTTCCATGAATTGCGGAAAACACCGCCGCCCGTCAATCCGACGACCGACCGCCGCACGGCAAAGATACGAACAAAGTCGCTTATCCGAAAAAACCGAAACCGCACGCAACGGCAACTTTCGCCCAACTATCCGCCGTCCGACGACGAAAGTCGGATCGAAAACGGCAACCTCGCGGCAAAATGTCGCCGCAGCGCCGAAAAGATCGGCAAATACGGGCTGCCCCAACAAAAACGGATTTTCCCCGCTTCCGGCACACTCCGGCGACCCGCGCGGGAAAATCCCGAACTTTGTCAGCATTTTCCCGCAAAAATAAACTTCTCTCCGGCAAGGAACCGGCAATCCCTCCGCTCATTCCGGAAGAATACAAACGATTAAAGGGTTGCGGACACAACCAACGGCCGGATCCGTCCCCGCACGGCGGAAACGCCTCCTCCGAAAGCCGAATCTTCGCAGTCCACCTCTCCCGGCTACCGATTCGCCGCACGGCGGACCCGATCGACAGCCCCCACAACTGCTGCCGCAGCCACCGCAGCCGGCACTTCCCGCAAGCGAATTCGTCCGCTTCAGTCCCAACGAAGGAAAACGCGATCATAACGTCCTTTTTGGAGGCGCAGCGACCCGAATCTCCCTCCGAAGAAAGGATTTAAGAGAGAGTCGGCATTACAGACACGGACTCCGGCCGCGAACGAACGACCGTCGAATGACGGACATTGAAATATACGATTGCCGGGGAAAATCCATCTTTTTTCGGGAACCGGTTCCAAACAAAAGACGAATCCGCCCATAAACCGCCGTTTCAGCGTCTTTAACGGTCCATTCCGCCGTCGGGAACAGAACCGACCGTTATGGTATATTCGAACGATTTTAAGGAGCATTTCAGGCGTTAAAAATACATCCTTTCGTGAAAGAGTTCGCAACCCTGCGGCCGGATCCCTCTGCAAACCGTCTTTTCAGCACCTTGAACCGCCCATTCCGCCGTCGGGAAGAATCGACCCTTATGGTATATTCGAACGATTTTACGGGATATTTCAGGCATTAAAAATAACCCTACCGGGAAAGGGACCCGCAACTCCGCGACCGGATTCCCTCGCAAAGCCCTATTTCAGCCCTTTGGACAGCTCATCCCACTGTCGGAGGTAGTGATCCTCCTTACGGTGCATTTGAGCGTTCGCACGGGGTGTCTTATCCTTCTGTCCGCACAGATGGAGCAAACCGTGCACCACCACGCGGCGCATTTCGGTCAGCTTCGCGGCGCCGTATTCGCGTGCATTGTCCGCAACGGTTTCCACATCGATGAAAATATCGCCCGACACGATCCGGGCGCCCTTGCGGTCGCTGTAATCGAACGTGATGACGTCGGTATAGTAGTCGTGCCCGAGGAACTGCCGGTTCATATCCAGCAGGCGGGCCGCCGAGCAAAAAATATAGGTCACATCCCCCAGTTCATACCCCTCTTCCCGGGCTACGCGGTCCAGCCACGCGGCCGTGAGCCGTTTCTGCGGCAGGCGATAGGTACAGTCATCGGTATAATAGCGTACGGCCATAGACGGTTATTTTTTGAAGCAATCCGAAGCACGCATCTGTACTTTGGGCGACGGTCCGTAAATACCGAACACCATCTTGTACTCGGGCTGCATGGTCATCACATCGACCCCCGACCCGATCGTTCCGATCTGCTGGTTGCGGGCCACCTTGTCGTCCTTGCCCACCGTCACGGAATTGAGGTTGGCATACGAAGAGATGTATTCGCCGTGGGCTATATAGACGTCGTATTTATTGGTGATCCGGTTGCGCTTCACCTCGACGACCTTGCCTTCGTAGATCGAAATCACCTGCGCCCCCTTCGGCCCCGCGATCTCGGCCATATTGCCCTTGTAGCGCTTCACCCCGCCGCCGACCACCGGCAGCCGCAGATTCGAAGTCTTCGCCGTAAAGGTGTTGCCCTCCTTGTTGCCCCGGGTCAGCTTGCGCAACTCGTCGATCGCCACGTCGAGCCGCTGCTCGCGGGCGATTTTCTGTTGCAGGGCCGCTTTTTCCTTCTTGGAGAGCTGCTTGATGTTGGCACGCGCCGCCTGCGAATCTTTCTGCAGGCGGGTCCGCTGCGTGGTCAGGCTGCGCTTCACCGAATCCAGCGCCCGCTGCTGCCCGGTCAGCCGGGTCCGCTCGACGGACACCTGCTCCGAAAGCGTCACGATCTGCTCCATCTGCCGTTCCCGCATGGCCGCCACCTCCCGCAGGTTGGTGATGCGGCGGGCCACCTGATTGAAGTCGCTCGAAGAGAAGAGGTAGGTCAGATAATTGTTGTGTTTGTAGTTGCGGTATGCCTCGCGCACCATCTCGGCATAGCGCCGTTTATGGGCGTCGAGCGATGCCGACAGCCCCCGGGCCACGCTGTCCGTACGAGCTACCTCGACCTCGAGCTTGCGGGCATCCCGCTCCGTCACGTCGAGCAGCTGGTTGCGCGAATCGATCTGACGGGCCAAACGGCGCACCGTCTCCTCGGCCGAAGCACGTCCCTTCTTGAGCTTCGAAATCTCCTGCTCCTCCCGGGCGATCTGCTTTTCGAGGTCGGCGATCAACCGTTTCTGCGCCGCGATCTGCTGGTCGGTATTCTGGGCCGCAAGCGACCCCACACCGAGCAGAAGGAACAGAAACAAAACGACCTTCGGCAAACGGATGCACAGCGTGCGGACCGACTTCGCCCGCCGCAGGAAACGATACGAATGGTTCAAGGCTTGTCGCATAGTCAGGGCTTGGATTTGAGTTGCCGGATACGCTCTTCGATCGCCTGGGGATCATCATATCCCTTCTCCAGCGCCTTGCGCCAGTAGGTTTCGGCCATGAACTTCTCCCCGAGAGCCGCCAGGATGTCCCCGTAATGCAGGTAGAGTTCCGGATTCTCGCTGCGGTCGAAAGAGATCGCCTGCTGCATCGTTCGACGAGCCTCCTGCAGCCGTCCCAGACGGAACAGCACCCAGGCATAGGTATCCAGCAGCGTGGCGTTGTTGCCGTCCAGCTCCACCGCACGGGCTGCCATGGCAAAGGCCCGGTCGAGCCGGCGGGGATCCCGGGACGATTCACTGATAAAATAGGCGTAGTTATTGAGCACCATCGGGTTATCGTAGTAATAATGCAGCGAACGGTCGTAAGCCTCGAAACACCGGCGGCGGTATTTGTCCCGTTCCGAATCCTTCCGTCCGGCCTCTTCCAGCTGATGATAGGCGTCGCCGATATATCCCCACACGACTCCGCGCAGGGAGTCCGTATCGGCGTATTTGAGGGCTTTCTTATAGCTGCCGATCGATTGCGACAACTTTCCGGCATACCCCTGGGCGTGTCCCTTGCGGGCATACAGCTCGGTATTTCCGGGGAAAACCTCGAGCGCCCGGTCGATATACAGATAAACCGAATCGAGCCGCTTGCGGTAAGTTTCGATGTCGATCACCGCACGGTAATAGTCCAACTGGGGAGGCTGGTCAGCCAGATGCAGCTTGTAGAGGGTCAGCGCCTGCTCCAGCTCTCCGGCATTGATCAGATGCTGCGCATACAGTTCGACGACATCCTTATCGTCGGGATAGCGGATCGCAAGCGTCGAGATCAGGTCGTTGAGCTGAAAGAAGTTGTCCCGGTAAAAACGGACGTCGAGCGTCAGCTGCCGGAAAATGCGGACCTTTTCCGACAAGGGGAGTTCGTCAATTTCGAAAAGCCTTTTCGACACGGCCAGATAAGCATGCGAATCGTTGCGCTTGTTGTAGAATTCGGCGAGCGAAGCCAGCGCCGGGACATTCATGGAGTCGATCTCCAACGCCCGGTTATACTCGGCTATGGCCAACGAATCCTGTTTGGCAGCACCGTACAGGTCGGCCAGAATCACGTGGTTCTCCGCTTCGTAAGGAATCGCCTCGGCCATCTCCCTGGCTTCGGCCAGCGCACGGTCCAACTGCCCCGTGCGAATCAGCAACTGGCGTTTCATCGCCCCCAACAAAGGCATTTTACCGAAACGCATCTCGGCCGAATCGAGCATATCGATCGCCGAATAGGGCATCCCGGCCTGCTGGTACAGGATCGCCAGAATACGAATGTTGTCGGGATTGGTCGGGTCGAGCGCCGAAAGCCGCACGAACAGCGGACGCGCCTTGTCGAGTTCTCCCTCGGCAAGCAGCTTTTGCCCGTAAAGCTGCCCGTACCACTTGTTGAGCGAGTCCAGCCGGTAAGCACGCCGTGCCCACGCCGTACCCTGCGGATCGCCGTCGGGAGTCACCGAAGAGAGGCGGAACCAGGCCGGAGCATACGCGGAATCGAGCTCCAGGGCCTGCAGGAACAGTGCCCGAGCCGCCAGGGTGTCCTCTCCGATCAGGAGTTTTTTCACACCTTCGGTATAGTATTCGGTCGGTCGCAGCGAGTCGGGCCACGAGGCCTCCGCCGCAGGTGCGGGCAACGCCTCTCCCTGCGGGACGAACCCCGTGGAGAAAGCCGTGCAGAGCACCAGAATCGCAAGCATCCGCTTCATTGAAATCGTTGAGTTTGTATCTTCGTTCTTCGCCGGAAGAGTGCAATGGACAGACGCAACCCCTCCCTTCGTCTGTCGGGAAAACGTCGGACAACCGCTTTTCGTATTCCCGCGAACGATACGGCACTTCATCCCCGGAACATCCCGGCATCCGGCGGGCGATTGCCGCTCCCCGACCCGGGGAGCGTACCGCAGCGCCTAAAGCACCGTATCGAACTGATGCAGGAACCGCACGTCGTTCTCGAAATAGAGCCGCAGGTCCTTCACGCCGTATTTGAGCATGGCGATACGCTCGACCCCCATGCCGAACGCGAACCCGGAATATTTCTTCGAATCGATTCCATTGGCCTCAAGCACATTGGGATCGACCATGCCGCAGCCCATGATCTCCAGCCAACCCGTGCCCTTGCAGACGTTGCAGCCCTTGCCGCCGCAGAGGTTGCACGACACATCGACCTCGGCCGACGGTTCGGTGAAGGGAAAGTACGAAGGGCGCATGCGGATCGTGGCGTTCTCGCCGAAAACCTCCTTGGCGAAGTAGAGGATCGACTGTTTCAGATCGGCGAACGACACGCCCTCGTCGATATAGAGTCCCTCGATCTGGTGGAAGATGCAGTGTGCGCGGTAAGAAATCGCTTCGTTGCGGAAAACGCGGCCCGGGCAGATCACCCGGATCGGCGGCTTCTGCCGCTCCATCGTCCGCACCTGAATCGACGAGGTGTGGGTCCGCAGTAGCACGTCGGGGTTCTTGGCGATAAAGAACGTATCCTGCATGTCGCGGGCCGGATGCTCGGGCGGAAAGTTGAGCGCCGAGAAGACATGCCAGTCGTCCTCGATCTCGGGACCCTCGGCCACCGTATAGCCCAGCCGCGAGAATACCTCGACGATCTGGTTGGTCACCAGCGAAATGGGATGACGCGAACCCAGCTCCTCCGCAGAACCGGGACGGCTCATGTCGGGAATCCGCTGCGAGGAGTCCCCGGCGGCGTCCGCAAGTTGCCCCCGCAGGGCGTTGATCCGCTCCTGCGTCCGGTTCTTAAGGTTGTTGAGCTTCTGGCCGAACTCCCGTTTCAGCTCAGGCGCCACGCTCTTGAACTCCTCCATAAGGGCCGTCAGCTCGCCTTTTTTCCCCAGCATCCGGATTCGGAAATCCTCGATCTCGGCCGCAGCTTTGGGTTTGAATGCCTCCACCCGTTCGAGCAGCTCGTTGATTTTATCGTTCATAACCTAAAGTTTACGCTTTATTTTGTACTTTTACGCACGGTTTAATAGGCAAAGTTAATAAAAATATCAGGATATGAAGCGGAAAATCCTCTCTTTTCTCGCGGCGGGAATGCTTTTCACCCTTCCGGCAGCGGCCCAGAGCGTCGGGGTGGTCATGAGCGGCGGCGGAGCCAAAGGACTTTACCATATCGGCGTATTGCAGGCACTCGAAGAGAGCGGCATTCCGATCGACTACGTGTCGGGAACCTCGATGGGCTCGATCATCGCGGGCATGTACGCCGCAGGATACTCCCCCGAAGAGATGCGCCGGATCGTCGCTTCGGGCGTGGTCAAACAGTGGGTTTCGGGGCGCATCGACCCCAGCTACCTGCCCTACTACCGCCGCAATACCGGCACCCCGATCTTCCTCTCGATCCGCCTCAACATGAAGGACCACCCGGACGACCCCAACGCGAGCCGTTTCCGCCTGCCTTCGTACCTGATCTCCTCGAATCAGATCGACCTGGCCCTCGCCGACCTGTTCGGCCCGGCCACGACAGCTTCCCGGCGGGACTTCGACAGCCTGATGGTGCCGTTCCTCTGCGTGGCGAGCGATATGAACACCCGCCGTCCGGTGGTGCTGCGCAAGGGCGACATGGGCGAAGCGATCCGTTCGTCGATGTCCATTCCGCTGGCGTTCAAACCCATGAAAATCGACACGATGCTACTCTACGACGGCGGCATCTACGACAACTTCCCCTGGGAACCCCTCGACAAGGAGTTCCATCCCGATTTCCTGATCGGCAGCAAATGCACGTCGGGAAACAACGACATCACGGAGAACAGTTCGCTCGTCGATCAAGCCTTCTCGCTGGCCATGAACAAGACCAACTACGACATGCCCGAAGGACGCAGCCTGATGATCAACCGGGCCGTCAATGTCAGCATGCTCGATTTCAACAGCGCCGATTCGATCATCGAAGCGGGCTACCGCGACGCACTGGCCCAGATTCCGGCCCTGCGGGAGAAAATCCACCGCACCGTCACGCCCGAAGAGATCCGTACCAAGCGGGCGGCTTTCCGCGAAAAGTGTCCCCCGATCATCTTCGACGACTACGAGTTCGAAGGACTCACCCATGCACAAACGGCCTATGTACGCGACGTCATGCGGCTGGACGACACCTACGACGGACGGCAGCGGCAGATGAGTTTCCCCGAATTCCGCGACGACTTCTTCTCCGTCATAGGCAACGACGAATTTTCGGTCGAATACCCCGAATTCCGGTACGACCCGCTGCGGGAACGGTATTCGGTCAAGCTGAAGATGTCCGCACGCGAAAACCTCCGGTTCCTGATCGGCGGCAACATCTCCTCGACGGCTTTCAACCAGGCATTCATCGGTTTCGACTACCACACGATCCGCCGCGTGTCGCAATGGGCTTTCGCCGGTATTTACATCGGCCCGACCTATGCGACCGGTTCGCTGGGCGGGCGCACGGACTTCTACCTTTGGAAACCCTTCTCGCTCGACTATTCCTACAATTTCGAAGTCCTGAACCTGCGGCACGGCAACTTCGGCAACCTCACGCCGATCGATAACACCAAATCGGTCAAGAACAACCAGGGATTCCTCTCCATCGGACTCACCATGCCTCTGACACACAACAGCCTGGCATCGCTGCGGTTCAACGGAGGACAACAAGCCTACCGCTACGACGCCCCCTTTCCCGACACGGATCCCGACACCGACCTGACGCGCTTCTCCTTCTTCAGCACCAAACTGGATATCGCCCGCAACACGCTCGACAAGATTCTCTACCCGCGCCGGGGGTCCGAAATATCCCTCTCGGGCATCTACATCACGGGGCGCGAACGGTACAAACCCGCCGAATTCGGACGTAAGCGAAGTTTCAATGCCCACCGCGAATGGTTCGGCGCCAAATTCCAGTGGAACCGCTATTTCGACCTGCCCGGCTGCAAATGGTTCTCGTTCGGATTCAACATCGACGCCGTCTGGACCACGCACCCCCGGTTCCAGACCGAAACGGCTACATTGATGTCGCTGCCGGCCTATCAGCCCGTCGTACACTCCCAGATGGCTTTCATGCCCGACTACCGGGCGAAAAACTTCCTGGCCGGCGGTCTGATGCCCACTTTCGATCTGCTGCCCAATTTCTTCCTGCGCACGGGATTTTATGCCATGTACCGCGACAACCGGGGGCTGCCCGGCGAAAAGATGCAATACATCACCGAAGCCTCGTTCGTCTATCACACGCCCATCGGACCGGTCAGCCTGTCGCTCACCAAATACGACCTGAAGAGCTGGCACAATATGTACCTCACTTTCAATTTCGGCTACGCGATCTTCGCTCCCAGCGGGCATTTCTATTGATTATTTCCCAGTCGCCCTATTCCCGAAAGGCCGTACGCAAAGCATCCGGTAAAAACTCAAACGGGTCAAACCGGAAACAGAAAATCCGCCTTGCCGCATGATGCAAGTCGAATCATAAAATAAAGAGGGCTGCGCAATGTACTGCACCCCAAAAGTTGGACACTTTTGGGGTGTTTTTTATGAAATATAATT
>ENA-OURS01001080-OURS01001080.1-human-gut-metagenome-genome-assembly--contig:-NODE-1080-length-26075-cov-13.774251_pt1 | contig 26075 bp, 10 predicted proteins | sample MGYA00242109_ERZ509010 | MGnify/ENA primary metagenome ERZ509010 (study PRJEB26280, sample SAMEA2338774) | human gut metagenome | biome: human gut; feature: human-associated habitat; material: faeces... | reverse complement strand
GCTCGGCATCACGCGCCGCGGCACCGTCGCCTCGAAAAAGGCCTACGAGGAGGCATTCGACCGCTGGGCACAGGACAAGCCCGAATACCGCCGCGTGGTGAGCGACCTCAAGGCCGAATATGCCCGGATCATGGATCCCTACTTCGCCCGCGAGATCACGCTCGAAACCCTTGCCGCGCTGCCGGGCAAATACACCCCCGAGGAACGGGCCGAGGAGCTCTTCGCTCGCCGAGAGCCGACCGAACGGGCCCTGTGGCGCTACCTCTTCGGCGAATATGCCCGCCGCTGCCCGGCAGAATACCAGGTCCCGACGTTCCTCGACGGCGTGGCCGAATACGGATCGCCCGAGGCCTATGCCGAACAGGTTTTCCAACAGGTATGGAGCGGCAGCGACACCACGGCCGTCAATGCCCTGCGCCGCGACACGAAGCGCATGCAGGAGCACATCGTCTGGATGCTGGGAACCAAGTCGCTGCGCAACCTCACGAGCAGCCGCCTCAACGCACTCTACACGACCTACATCCGGGGACTGCGCGAATGGGACGGCGAGCGGGCCTTCTACCCCGACGCCAACCTGACGCTGCGCGTGGCCTACGGCTCGATCGCCGGCTATGAGTATGCCGACGGCGAGTACCACAAGCCGCTGACGACCCTCGACGGCATCATCGCCAAGGACAACCCCGAGATCTACGACTACGACATCCCGCAGGCGCTGCGCGACCTCTACGCATCGAAGGAGTACGGACGCTGGGCAACGGAGATCGACGGACGCCGCACGGTGCCGGTCTGCTTCCTGGCCTCGAACCACACCACGGGCGGCAACTCGGGATCTCCGGTGCTGAATGCCCGCGGCGAACTGGTGGGCATCAACTTCGACCGCACGTGGCGCTCGACGATGAGCGACATCGCCTTCGATCCCTCGATCTGCCGCAATATCGGCGTCGATATCCGCTACGTGCTCTTCGTCATCGACCGCATCGGCGGCGCCGGCTATCTACTCGACGAGATGAAGTTCAGCAGGAAAAAGTGACAAATTTGGAAATTTTCACTATATTGTCCCGGCAAACCTATTAAACAGGACATGCTATGAAACATTTCGATGCATTTGTGAGATGGACGGCAGCACTGCTGCTGACGGTTCTGTCGATTGCATGCGGCAAGGACAAGACCACAACAACGGAGGGACCGGCAATCACCGGAGGCTCGTGGGGCCAGACCGAGACCATCGAGGCCGCCGGGACACAGAAGGATTTTTCGTTTACAGCCCGTGGACAGTGGAGCGCGCAGAGCGATAACCCCGACTGGTGCGAGGTGCTGACCCCCTCGGGAGACAAAGGCGCCGCAACGCTGCGGATCAACGTAGCCGAGAACTCCAGCGAAGATCCGCGTTCGGCTGTCATCCGGATATCGGTGGGCAACACCACGGAGAGCTTTAAGATCCTCCAGAAGGGTACGGCCGGAGCTCCCGAGATCAACGTGCTGGTGGACGAGGTACTGGCGGCATACTATCTGTGGAACGAGGAGTACCGGGCGCTTGACCGCGACCTGTCGCTGCCCTACAACGGGGTCTACGACAACTTCGTATACCATACGCTGATGAGCATGGAGACCAACACGCTCGACAAGAAATACAACGAGCGTTACGGGGAATACCACATCTACTCCTACCTCTCGCGAACCCCCTCATCGGGACAGAGAAGCGCCGCGACACGCAGCGGTGTAAACCACGGTGTCGAGAAGGACGACCCCGTGCCGAGTTTCGGTATCGGCAACTACGCCCTCGTGTCGTTTGTAGACCAGTCGGGACGGCCGACGGGGCAGATCGGGCTCACGCTGTTGAGCATCATCCCCGAATCGCCGCTGGCCAAGGCCGGATTCCGCCGCGGCGACATCATCGCCACGATTGACGGCAAAACCCCGACCGAGCAGACCTACGCCACGGAGTTCACGCGCCTGATCGCCCCCTCGGAGGGGCTAAAGGTCACGCTCACCAAGAACGAGGCGAACGCACAGCCGATCGAGGTCACGTCGGTGAGTCTGGATCCCACGCCGATCATCCGTGCCGAGGTACTTGAGGGTACGCACGTCGGATACATCGTCTACGACAGCTTCGACGCCGCCTACGACAACGACCTGCTGGCCGCCATCAAGAGCCTCAAGGAGGCCGGCATCACCGATCTGGTGCTCGACCTGCGCAACAACGGCGGAGGACATGTCATCACTTCGAACATGCTCTCAACCTGCATCGGAGGCAGCGCATGCCAGGACCGCGTCTACCAGTACTACCGCTACAACGACGAGCGGATGGCCGACTGGAAACAGACCTCCGAAACGTTCGGCATGAGCTATGACCAGACGGAAAAGCTCTTCTTCGAGAAATTCTACTACTCGAACTACTACGGCGTCTCGCTGGCGAACTATGCCCTGAACCTCAGCCGGCTCTATGTCCTTGTCAGCAACGGTACGGCATCGGCGAGCGAGGCGGTCATCAACAGTCTGAAGGGCATCGGACTTCCCGTGACGCTCATCGGCTCGAAGACCAACGGCAAGAACGTCGGCATGAATGTCTTCACGTGGAACAACATCGAAGGATACGACTACGAATTCGCCCCGATCTCGTTCCAGGGCTACAACGCCCAGAAGCAGTCGGTGGATCCGAAGGGCATCACTCCCGACTACGCGGTCAGTGAGACGGCTTCGGGAGGATGGTACGTGGATTTCGGTCCCGACGAGCCGCTCGTGCACAAGGCCCTCGAACTGATCGGCGCAGCTGACGCATCGGCAACGACCCGCAGCGTGAAATCCGTCGGCGCGGTTCAGCGCGGAGGCATCCGGCAGGCCATTGAACGGCCGAACGGCATGATCCGCACGATCGACCCGAAAGAGATGTAACGCATTGTATTACATGCATATTACGAAAACGACCCCGAAAATCGGGGTCGTTTTTTTACTGCAAACCGAAACTTTATGGGCCCGAAAATTTGGTGAATAGAAATTTATGTTCTATATTTGCACTCCGAAAGTCAATCAGTATGGCTTTCAAGTGTACAGGCCCAGGTGGTGAAATTGGTAGACACGCTACTTTGAGGGGGTAGTGAACAATTGCGTTCGTGCAAGTTCGAGTCTTGTCCTGGGCACCAGAAACCGCGCTAAACGAAAGTTTGACGCGGTTTTTCGTTTTGCATGATTGCGATTTGTCCCGATTCGAACAAAGAAGTTCTCCGGCTAACGGACCCGGGGTCGTTTTCGGCGGATTTTCCCCGGCAATCGACATACAAAAAAACGGACAGGCTGACAGCCTGTCCGCAGTGATTCTGGCTTTTCCGATCCAGTTTACTCCGAAATCGGAGTCAGCGCACCCGTCGTTGAGTCCATGATATACCCCTTCACCACGACATCGGAGGGGACCAGCGGATGGTTGCGGACCAGATCGACCGTCTCAAGGATGGCCGACTCCGTATCGTCGAAGCCGTGCAGCCAGCGGTCGAGATCGATGCCACAGTGTTTCATCAGCGAGATATGCTGGTCCGGAATCCCGCGCGAACGCATCAGATGCTGCATTTCGGCACTGTCCATGCCCTGCACGCCGCATCCCGTATGGCCGATGATCATCACCTCCTGCACACCCAACTCGTAGATGGCCACAAGCAGGCTGCGGACCGTACTGTCGAAGGGATTGGTAATCGTACCGCCGGCATTCTTGATGATCTTCACATCCCCGTTCCGGAATCCCAGGGCCGCAGGCAACAACTCCACCAGCCGGGTGTCCATGCACGTGACGATAGCGATCCGCTTGTTGGGATATTTGTCGGTAATGAAGCGTTCGTACCGTTTCTCCGCCACGAATCGGCGGTTGTATTCCAGGATTTCGTCAATCATCGTTCGAAGAATTTAATCGGGATCAAATTTTAACTCGGGGAACTCCCCGCGCAAAGATACCACTTTATTCGGGAAACCGCCAAAATCGGGGAGGCGGCTCCACGGGAAACGGACAAACTATCCGGACGAATCAAGGCTCGGAGCAGGAACGGACCGACAGGGTGGAAGGGGGCATACCGTCGGCTTCGGCCGTCAGTCGGACCGTTCCTTTCCGGCCATCGTTCTGCAGGACAACGAGCGCCTTGCCGTGAAATGCCCGCCGCTGCGAGGCCTTGAACGGCTCCATACTGGTCTGGCTCCCGTTATCCACTCCGGCAATGAAGCCGCAGCCCTCCACACGGAAACGGAGCTGCGTATCGGCATCAGGCACGAGCGTGCCCTCCCGGTCCACTATCTCTACCGTCACGAACGAGAGGTCTTTTCCGTCGGCCGCAATCCGTTCCCGGTCGGCGGACAGGCGGATCTGCGCCGGAGCGCCCGCCGTTCGGATCTCCCGGGTCTGCACCACCTTTCCGCCCTTGCGGGATACTGCCCGCAGTATACCGGGTTCGAACGGCACCCGCCACCAGACATGGAACTGCCCCGGCTCCTTGCTCTTGACCCCGAGGCTACGCTCGTTCAGGAACAACTCTACCTCGTCCGCACGGTTGTAGTAGGCCCAGACATCGACCGGCTCGCCCGGTGTCCAGTTCCAATGCGGGAAGAGGTGGAGCACCGTCCGGTCGCTCCATTCGCTCTGATACATGTAGTAGGCATCCTTGGGAAATCCGGCCAGATCCACGATACCGAAATAGGAGCTGCGCGACGGCCACCAGAAGGGCGTGGGCTCGCCCAGATAGTCGAAACCGGTCCAGACGAAAACGCCGGCACAACAGGGCAGGTCCTTCACCACACGCCAGTTCTCCTCGTGGGTCGAACCCCACAACGCACAATTGTTGTCATACGACGAACAGGCATGGACGGGTCGGTCGAAGGCCTGATCCCAGGTCTCGGGCCATGCATACCGCCGGTCCGAAGGCATGATGTAGTGGCCCCGCGTGGCGAATGCGGAGGTGGCTTCCGAGGCGATGAAGCATTTGCCGGGGAAGTTCTTCTGGAAATCGCGATAAACACCCAGGTTGTAGTTGAATCCATAGACATCCATCGCTCCCGACCGGAAGAGGTTGTTCGAGGGATCGGCGAAATTATTCCCCGAGGTCACGGCTCGGGTCGTATCCAGGCTCTTCACGATCCGGGCCAGCTGCACGGCGATCCACGAATTGATGTTGAACGCGGAGTCCGTCCCGCCGGCCGCACGTGCCGTGCGGGGGACATTCAGCAGCACGTTGGCCTGCTGCAGGGTCAGGGTATCCGCCCGAACGTCGTCAAACTGCTCGTAAACCTCATTGCCGATGCTCCACATGAACACGGACGGATGGTTGCGGTCACGCAGGATGTGGTCGGTCAAATCCCGTTCGTACCACTCCGGGAAGTCGCGGCTGTAGTCATACTCGCTTTTCCGCTTCCGCCACATGTCGAACGCCTCGTCCTGCACCAGGAAACCCATTCTGTCACAAAGTTCGAGCAGTTCCGGAGCCGGAGGGTTGTGCGATGTCCGGATGGCATTGCACCCCATCTCCTTGAGGATCTCGAGCTGACGCTCCAGCGCCCGCCTGTTGATTGCGGTCCCCAGACAGCCCAGATCGTGATGGAGGCAGACGCCGAGGATCTTCAGCGGCTCTCCGTTCAGGAAGAAGCCCTGATCCGCATCGAACCTCATGAAACGGACGCCGAAAGGGGTTTCATACCGATCGACGGTACGCCCCCCGATCCGCACGGTCGAAACGGCCCGATAAAGGGAGGGAGCATCCACGGACCACAACTCCGGGTCCGGGACCTTCACCTCCTGCAGCACGGAGGTATCCGAAGCCGCAGGAATGCCGACCCGCCCGGTGCGGAACTCCCCGACCCGGTTACCCTCGGGATCATAAAGCGCCGTCTCCAACTCGACGGCCACCGGATCGGCGGAATCGTTGCACAATGTGGTCCGGACGGCTACGGCTGCCTCATCCGGTCCGACGGCCGGCGTTGTGATGAAGGTTCCCCAAAGTCCGACGTGGACCGGATGGGTCCGTACCAGCCAGACGTTTCGGTAGATTCCCGAACCGGAATACCACCGGGAATTCGGCTGTTCCGAATTATCCACCCGAACGACCAGTACATTCTCCTCCGCCCCATAATTCAGATAGGGCGTCAGGTCGTACCGGAACGAGACATAGCCGTTCGGCCGATATCCGAGCAGATGACCGTTGAGCCACACCCGGCTCTTTTGGTAAATGCCGTCGAAATCGACAAAGAAGCGTTTGTCACGATCACGCTCCGGAACGGTAAAACGCTTCCGGTACCATCCGACGCCGCCCGGAAGCGCCCCGCCTCCGGGAGTCGCCGGATGATCGGGCGAAAAGTCGCCCTCGATACTCCAGTCATGCGGCAGGTTCAGTTCCCGCCACGCCGAATCGTCGAAATCCGGATCGGAGAAATCGCCGTCGGCATCCAGGGCAAACCGCCAATCGGCCGTAAAATCCGACCGTTGCCGGATCTCCGCACCGTTCTGGCAGGAAAAACCGGCCCACGCCAGCAAGGCAAGCAGACACCGTCTCATATCCCAACTATTTGGTACTGAACTCCAGAACCCCGCCCTGCATGATCTCCCGGACAGGAATGAACGGACGGTCGAGCCTCTTCCCGTTGAAACGCACCACCTCCATCGTCTGGTGTTTCTTGCGGTCCCGGGCCACGATCTTCAACCGATTGCCGTTCGACAGGGCCAGCTCGAACCCCTCAAAGGCCGGTATTCCCAACGCATACTCGCCCGAAGCCGGAGTGAGCGGATAAAAGCCCATGACACTGAAAATATACCAGGCGGACATCTGTCCCAGGTCGTCGTTGCCGGAGAGGCCGTCGGGACTGTTCCGGTAGTTTGCGGCAAGGATCCCGGGCAGACGGGTCTGGATCTTGTCCAGCCGGTCGCAGTGCGCATAAAGGTAGACATAATGGTGTCCTGGCTCGTTGTCGTGGCGGTAGTGCCCCTTGTCGAAGTTCTCGTCGAGAGCCTTCACGAAGGCGTCGCGCCCGCCCATGAGTTCGATCAGCCCCGGAACATCCTGCATCACGCAGAAGCGATAGGTCCAGTTGGCCCCTTCGGTGAATCCGACATCATCGGCATCCCACTCCCCGGAGCTCCGGCGTGCCTGAAAGAATCCGGTCTGCGGGTTGTAGAGATTCCTGTAGTTCCGCGACCGTTCCATCAGGACCCGATAATCCTCCATGTGCCCAAGCCCCTTGGCCATCTGGGCGATGCAATAGTCGTCCAGCGCATATTCGAGCGTCGAGGCCACCGACTCGTCGGTCCTGTCCGACGCAACGTACCCCGCCTTCATGTAGTGGGTCAGGCCGGCGCGGGCCTCGTAGCCGCCGTTCCAGAAATCGCGGTCTCCCCAGCGATAGTGTTCGTCGCGCGTCGGCGGAGTGAAGGCATCCTTGCGGATGGCCCGGTAGGCAGCCTCCAGATCATAACCCCGGAATCCATTGACATAGGCGTCGGCAATTACGGCGTCGGCATGGGTGCCGATCATGATGTTGGTGAAGGTCGGATTCGCCCACTTGGGAATCCATCCGGACTCCTCGTACATCTGTACCAACGACCGGACCATCGCATCGACCCGTTCCGACTGGACCAGCTGCAGCCACGGATGCTGAGCCCGGAAGGTATCCCACAGGGAGTAGGCCGTGTAGGAGGTCCCTTCATGTATGCGCTCGTCGAAGGGGCTGTAATACCTTCCGTATTCCGAGAACTCCCGAGGGTACTGCAGCGTGCGGAAGAAGGCCGTATAGAATACCGTAAGGTCATCCTCCGACGCCCCCTTGATCAAAACCCGCGACAACTCCCGGTTCCATCGATCCCGGCCGGAGGCCTTCACCTGCTCGAAGGTCCGCTCCCGACCGATCTCGCGGTCGAGGTTATCGGCAGCCTGCGCGTAATCGATGAACGACGAGCCAATGCGCACCTCGACCGTCCGGACATCCGAGGCGAAGCGGACATAACCGCCGACATTCGGGGCGGCATCGCTCCGCCGGCCCTCGCTGACGGTCCCGTCGGCCCAGGTTCCGAAATCGGCGAACGGTTCCGAAAACCTCAGCACGTAATAGCAGGCAAACCGGTAGAGCCGCGGTCCGAGATGGGCATCGAACCGCTCCTTGTTGTAGAGCCGGATCTCGTTCCGCTCGGGAATAATCTCGATTCCCCCGCCCTCACACATGCGGCCGGCCTCGATCATGAGCATCGGGGCCCCGCTGTCCGCATAGGCGAAACGGAAGAAGGAGCTGCGCGAGGTAGCCGTGAATTCGGTCCGGATCCGGCTTCCGTCGGGCTCGGTATGGCTGACCGTGTAATAATACGGCGTACCGCATTCGGTGTCTCGCTCCAAGGGTACGGCCCGCTGTTCCGGATCGGTCCGCAAAGCGCCGCTCTGGGGCATCATCGTGAAATAGCCGTAATCGCCCATCCAGATCGCGGGCTGGTGAGTTCCCATGAACCCGATCAGCCGGTCGTCGGCATGGTGGTACATGGTCGCGGAGATCTTGTTGAGCCGGGTCGCCGCGCACCACTGGGTCATCCCGAACGGATCGCTCACGGCCGGCGTCGTCCCGCCGTATTCGGTCACGTGAGGGCCGCAGCTCCCGATAAACATATTGACATAGTCCACCGGAGCCTTCTCCGCCCCGAACGAGGCGCTCCCGCACAAGACGAAAAGTACGGCAAGCAAAGATTCGAACGTCTTTTTCATAAGGCAAAACCGTTATTCCCTGCAATCATCCAGAATCGGATTTTCAAGGCCCTGCAATGCGGGTTTCGACGGAGTGAGGAGGTCGAGAACCACCACTTCGTTTCGTCCCGGCACGATCCACGGGGCGGGGAGGTACATCGTCTGCGTCGGACCGATGTTCCAGAACCGGCCCAGACAATGGCCGTTTACCCAGACCACACCCTTGCCCCAGTTCCGCATGTCGAGGAAGGTGTCCTTCGCCTCGTCCGCCTCGAACCATCCCCGATAATAGGCCGGCTGATCGGGCAGAACGGTCATCGGGGAGAATTCGAGACCTGCGGGAGCCTGGTCGTTCTGCAACGGGGCGGTATGGATCCGCCACTTCTCGAGCGGCGTACGCTTCGTCCCGTTCTGGAGCACAACCGGCCCGACCAGTCCCTTCCGGTCACCCAGATAGACATCCGAATTGACCCGGCCCATCGCCTCCACGATAACCGAAAGTTCGGCCTCCCCGTGCATCCGGCCTGCCGGCAACTCACAGACCGTCTCGTTTTTCCGGCGATCCAGCGTCCGGATCACCTTCCCGTCGAGCAACACGACGGCAAAATCATGAACGCCTTCGAAAACAATGCTGCCGGAGGCGGCCCGAGGCAGGGTCGTCGAATAGACGACATAGCCGAACCCCTGTCCGTAATGTTCCATGTTGCGGGGCGTATCGTCGAGAACGGGGCGGGAAAGGTTTTCCAGCACGGGAGCCGTCTCTTCGAGCGTAAACTCAGCCACGGCCATCGTCTGCGGACGCTCCGGGACAGCCGGGAACGTCTCTTCAGGCAGCCGTTGCTGGAGAAAAGTGCGTATTGCCTCGTATTTCGGAGTCGCCCAACCGGCCTCACTGATCGGAGCATCGTAGTCATAGCTCGAAGTCTGCGGATCGTAATGCCCGCCAGCATTGAAATTGGCCCCGCTCCAGAGGCCGAACGACGTGCCGCCATGAACCATATAGAAATTGTACGACACCCGATGGTTCTCGAAATAGTCCAACTGCCGGATCACGGCGTCGGTTGCCACCCGGCCGTGCCTTTCACCCCAATGGTCCAGCCATCCGGGATAGAACTCCGCAACGAACAGCGGACCCTGCGGCATGACGCTCCGGAGCGAATCCAGCGCAACGCGGGGATCCTCGTGCGTCCCGAAATTCGCGGCACAGAAGAGATCCTCGCGCCGATCGACCAAGCGGGCGAAATAGTCGCACTGGAACATCGGCACGTCGAAGCCCGACTCGACAAGATAGTCGCGGATGATTCCCAGATAGGTCGTATCCGTTCCCCAGTGGCCATACTCGTTCTCGACCTGGACCATCAGGATGGGGCCACCCTGCGTAATCTGCAGGGGAGCCAGGGTCTCACCCACCTTGTTCAGGTACTTCCGGGTACGCTCCAGGAAATAGGGATCCTGCGAGCGCAGACCGATCCCCTCTTTCCGAAGCAGCCACCAGGGAAGTCCGCCCATATCCCACTCCGCACAGACATACGGTCCCGGACGCAGAATGACCCAAAGGCCCTCTTCCTGCGCCAAACGGCAGAACTCCGCCATATCATCGAAATTCCGCTGATCGAACCGGTCCTGCTCCGGTTCCGCCTTGTTCCAGAAGAGGTAGGTACATACCGTATTGAGGCCCATTGCCCGGAGCATCTGAAGACGATGACGCCAGTAAGCCTTGGGAATCCGGTCGAAATGCATCTCCCCGCTGCGAAGAATCACGGAGTCTCCGTCGAGTAGGAACGCATCGCCCTGAATGGAAAAGGTCCGGGCGCCGCTCCCGCATCCAATCAATTGCACACACGCCAAAAGGGCGAACAGCAAATAATGCGCTATTCTCATTTCGAATCGTTATTCGTTTTTGTAATAGGTGGTCCAACGGGTTGTGAGAATCTTCCGACTGTTTTTGCCGCAGTCGGGGATCGACAAGCAATATTCGAAATGCTGATCGCCCCCGAAATCGCACGTATAGATCCGGACCGAATTGTCCTTCATCAGGAAAGCCAGATCGTCGATGTAGTCACCCGTACAGTCGTTGCCCTTCATGTCGAGCACCTGGTCGGGATCCAGATCGACCGTCTTCGACACAAGCGTCGGCTGCAGGGTCCCCTGGAAGATTCCCCGAAGTTCGATCGTTCCGTCGCTCTTGCGCAAAGCGACCACCAGATTGTCGATCTCGCGGGTATTGTCCACAAAGAGTACGTATTTCGTCCTTAGACCGGCCACGAAGAGGAAATCGTCGGCCGGAACCATTCCGAGCATGTCGTTCAGGCGGGCCGTAAGCACAGGTTCAACCTCATAGCTGAAGTTCTCATAACCGACCGTGGACGAAGAGGCGACCTTCTCATAGACCGTAAAACGGACCGTGGCACCGTCGGAACGGGCCGTGACGATCTCGTCCGGATCGGCCTGGCCGACCCCTTTCTTCTGCAGGTTCATCGCAGCGATTCCGACCATCTCTCCGTCGGAGGTTGCCCCGGCCACGTTGTTACAGCTTACATATTGGTTGCCCATGTGGTCGTAGAACTCGACCTCCAGACCGTTCGACGTTCTCTTGACCAGCATGCGTTCATCGATGGCATGGAACTCCAGACGGATGCGCGAGGCATCCACGATGTCGCCCCCGTAGATCCAGGAGAAGGAAAAGTCATCATCTCGCTGTATCCATCGGGTATAATCCGACGAATAGAGACTGTTATCGACCACCTTGTCCCCGATCGAGGTGATGGTCATCCGGTCGTATTTCTTCGGTTTGCCGCTCCAGCGGTTGCCCAACAACGTCCCCCGGTCAAGCACGTAATAATCGGCCGGATCCATAGAGGGGTACGCGTCCGCGTTCGAGGTATAGTTCAGCATCAGGTCTTCGAAAACCTTGTAGGCGATCGTCGGGCCATACTGCTTCCGCTTCAGGTTGTTGGGAAGCGAGGTCGTCGGAGCCGACTCGAACAGCGTGGCGGGCGGCTCGATCTGGACAAGGCACCCGCCGCGACGGAAGGTCTCCAGGGCAAACGAGGCCAGCAACTCGGGAGCCATGTCCTTCGGACCCCATCCGATCCAGCGGACGCTGCCGTCTTCCCTCAAGGGAAGCGACTGCGCCTCAACCTCCTGCCACCACCAGGCCTGATCGCTCGTGCCCCACAGGTTTCCGTTCCGGTAATTGGCCATGTTGCGGGAGAAGGTCAGCGCCTGGATCTCCGCGCCCCAACCGTTGTTGTTGAAGTTGATGGTCAAGTCGCTGCCGAGGATGTCGCAGACCTCGTTCAGATGATCGAGCCAGAAACCGTGGCCCGCAGCGTCGGTATAACAGAGATCCCACGACTGGTCGCCCCACACCAGACGGCGTTCATGGTCCTTGAGCATCTGCGCGATCTCGGGCAGCAGCGAAAACTCGATGGCAAAGCCGTGGCCGTCGTTGCGGCGGTCGTGCGTACCGATCAGTTCATGGAACCGGACGCCCTTCACGTTGGAGTACTTCGCAAAGATATCCTCGAAACAGTCCAGGTCCATATTGAGGCCCTTGATCGTTTCAGGCTCTCCATAGCGTCTTTTCGGCAGGGGCAGATTGCCCAGCTCTCCGTTTTGGGCCGTATAATTATCGGAAGCATAGATATCGAGGTAGACATCAATATCCTTCTGGGCAAAATAGCGGAACTCGCTCAACAGGTTCGGATGAACACGGTTCACTCCGACCGACGGATCGCCCTGTCCGTAGCCCTCCTCCTTGTAATAGGAGATCGGGTTGGTCAATACCGAAACCTTGTATTTCGTGCGCAGCCGATCGACCGTCGCGCAGATCTTTTCGACGAACGCTTTCACCTGCGCATCGCTCCAGTCCATTCCCACACCGTCGATCTGCAGCAGCAGTTCCTGTTCGGTTTCATCGGGAGACGGGGTAGGCGGCGGAGTCAGCGGATTGGATGCAATCTTGGAAGAGCAGGAAATGGCCAGGATCAGGACCATCAGAAAATTCAAAATCCATTTCATAATCACAAACTGTTTTCAACAGGCGGGTTCCCTGCCGGGATCAATCCCGGCAGGGAACTGCCGCATCGGTTTACATATCGGGGGTTGGAGTTTCAGGATACTTGTATTGGGTAAGAGGTGCCCAGCCCACCTGCATCAGGTAGGTGTCCACCACACAACGCATCTTCGTGCCGTCCGGGAGGTTGCCCTTCTCCTCGAACTTGCTGTTGGTGTTCCAGTCCGGGGCCCGGTCCAGATAGCTCGCATAGGCGTTGTTGGCATAGAACCAGTTCGTAAAGGGCAGCAGCGAGTAAAGGACTCCCTTGTCACCGCTCTGGGCCGTGAGGCCGAAGAACCCGCGGTTCCACCCCGTACCTTCGATCTTCACATCGATGTAGTAGCGGTTCTTCACACCCGGGAAATCCTCGAAGCGGACAAAGGTCCATGCAGCCTTCAGCCACTGGCTGCCGTTGTAGTAGAGCTGGTTGTTCATCTGGGCCCACACCTCGCCCGTATCGATCGTCTCCGACGGCACGTTGCGGTCCGGCTCGACGCTGTACTCCAGCGTAAGCGGATTGAACCGGATGTCGTAATATCCCGTCTGGGAGATAAGGATGGGCTCGGACGATGCGGCCGACACAGTGGTTCCGTCCTGCTTGCCCCAGTCGATGAAGGCGTTCACGGTCCTGAAATGGTCCGAATCCTCGGTATAGGTTCCTGTCCAGAGCAGGAAGCCGTCACCGGCCGCCTCCACATAGGTTTTGAACGTGAATTCATTCGAGGAGGGAGTTTGAACCATCGGCATGGAGTACTCCTTGTTCGACTTTGAAACGGTAGCGTCTCCATAGATGTAAACGCCGTTGATCACGCTGGCCGTACCGGTCCAGACGGACTGTTCACCAATATCGTTCAGGGCCGTCACGGTGATGACCAGATCATCCGCATGGGTGACCGCCGTCTGGGGAATCTCCAGAGCGTCCTCAAAAAGATAGATCTGCTCGTTTGCCTCGACCGTCTTCCGAGCTACGCACCCCTCTTCCTTGGTCTCGACCGTAATGGAGGTGATCGTATGCTCGCTGTTGGTCGAGACCTCGAAGCAGAACGGCATGGTACCGCCCGCCACACCGGCTATACGGTCCATCTTATTGACGATGGCCGGCTTGCTGCCCACCTCAACAGTCACGGGGATCACAGCGCTATCTTGATTGCCTTGAGCATCGGTGGCCGTGAGCAGGAACTCGTATTCGCCCTCGTCGGGGATGTTCACACTCGTCTTGACCCGGACTTGTGTCTGGTCGGTCCCCGGAATGAAGGTCTCGGAGAAACCGATGGCCTCGCATGCCAGCACGACATCGCGCATCTTCTTGTTGTCGATGGCCGAAGCCTCGAACTGAACCACCTCGACCGGAGCGAAGACATTGTCCGGAGCCACGGGCTTCAGGATCTCGATAACCGGGGCCGTCTGGTCGGTCTCCACGGTTATCGCAGCGGTAAATTCAGTCTGGTTGCCGGCATAGTCGAGGAAGGAGACCTTCAGCTGGTTATCCAACGCAGCGTCGTCGGGGACCTGGAACGTATAGCTCAGATCGTAGAACTTGGGGGATCCGTAGATCTCGATCGTCTCCTGCGTCTCCGTTCCCGACTCGGTCCATTTGCCGAGCGTGACGTAAATGGTCTTGAGTCCATATCGCGAGGTTACATGGGCCTTGAAGTAGCCCTCCGAACCGCTCGGGCAGACCAGTTCGGTATCCGACGACGTGCAGTTCAGCGCCGGACCCGTCTCGGTATCCTCATCATGGCACGAAACCAGGGCCATCATCAGAACCGAAACGATCAGTTTCCAGAAATTTCTGTTGTTCATAATGTTAAAGGGTTATGATGAGATTATCTCCAATAGGGGTTCTGTACCAGATTCGCATTCTTGTTGATCTCTTCCTGCGGAATGGGATAGAGATAGAACTGCTTCTTGAAAACCCGGTCCACGAACTTCGTCCGTTTGTAGAAATCGGCCTCCGTCAAGGCGGAAGGATCCATTCCGTAGAACGGGCCGTTGTCCTCGGTCTCAGCAACCAGATAGCGCCGCGTATCGAAATAGCGCAGGCCTTCCCATGCGAACTCGATGTTCCGCTCGCGCATGATCGCCTTGTGGATCTCGGCCTGCGAACTCCGCTCGGGGAAGACCTCCTCGTAATTGGGCAGTCCGGCCCGGTTGCGGACCTTGTTCAGGTAACGCAGGATGTCGGGATTGCCCGGATCATACTGGTTCAACGCCTCCGCATAGTTCAGATAGACCTCCGCCCAACGGTAGAGGATGGGACGCTTCTGTTTGTGGGTCGGTTTGGTATCCTCCGCATCGATGAATTTGTAGGGCGTATATCCGGTTTTGGGGTAGAACGAGGTGCGACCTCCGGAGGTAGGCACATCCGAGCGGGACGAGAAATCGACCGGATCAACCTCACCCTTCTCGTTCGTCACCAGCTGGGACTCCCATTTCCGTCCGTTGAAGAAGACACTCGCATAGAACCGTGCCTCCCGGTTCTGGTACATGTTGTAAACACGGTCGATCTTGTAGACGTCCTGCTGCTGCTCGCTCGGGGCGGAGACAACGCGGTTCACCGTGATCTTCTCGGGATCCGTCGTAAAGCCCTCCTCAACGTAATACGGGTTGTCGGCCGTGGCCTCGGTTCCGTTGTCCATGTAGTAGGTATCGACCAGTTTCTGGGTCACACCCAATACGGCACCGCCGTTGCTGCCGGTCAGACGGGCCATGTACTGCAGGGGCGTGGCGACCTGCAGGTACTCGGAGAAATCGTCGTAGATGGCCGGCGACCGGGAGAACAGCGCCTCCTTGTTGAAGGGGTCGTTGAAGACCTGCCGGTAATAGGCATAGGCATCCTCGAAACTGTTGGGAGAACCTTCGGCCGTAGCACCGATCAGATCGTAACGTCCACCCTGCGTATCGATCAGCAGTTTGGCCGCGTCGGCTGCCCGTTTCCACTTCTCGGGATCGTAGCTCTGCGGGAACAGCTTCTTCCCGTCCTTGTTGGCCAGATTGGCAAACTCCTTCAGGCCGGAATAGTTGTCCGGAGAATTGAACAGCGGGCTGGCGGCATAAAGCAGCAGACGGGCACGCACGGCCAACGCGGAAGCCTGGGTCGGAGCCGCACCCCAGGCATCCTCATAAGAGGTGGGGAGTTGGTTGGCAAGGGTCAGCAGCTCTTCATCGAGCCAGTTCACCACCTCGTCCACACTGTTGCGGCTCACGAGGAAAGACTCCTCCGAAGCACCCGGATCAACGGCCGACTTCACGATCGGAATCGGTCCGAACTGTTCGAACAGCAGCACATGGTAGTATGCGATCAGGAAGCGGGCCTGCAACTTGAGTTTATCGACCTTCTCCTGCGTATTGATATCCGTCTGCTGGGGCACGACATGTACGTTGTCGAGGAAGACATACAGGTGGCGGATCACCCGGTAGAGCGGGATCCACTTCTCGCCGAAGCCCGAACCGGAAACACTCCAGTCTCCACGCGTTATCCGGTAGGCCTTGTAGCAGTCCCGGTTGTCGTTGATGTCGGCCTCGTCGGAGATCAGTTCATACGGGGAGGAGAACTCCCACCAGTCCGGCGCATAATCGACCGAGCTGGTCAGGGTCATCATCAGCGGGCTCGGAATCAGGGAGTAGCCGTGGGCCAGCCAGCTCAGCGTCGTGGAGCCGTTGCCGAAGACATAGTCCAGGTCCTGGACATTGGTCGGTTTGTCGAAAAAGCTGTCGCACGAAGAGGTTCCCATCAACAGGCCGAGCAGCGCGACACAATACTTTATGCATTTCATAACTGTAATCGTTTAAAAGTTCAATTCCACACCGAACGAATAGCTCTTCATCACCGGGTATTTCATACCGCTGTTCGTTCCCAGCTCCACGTCCCACAAATCGAAATCACTGAACGTAAGTAGGTTGTTCCCGATAAAGTAGACGCGCAGATGCTCGATTCCGGCCTTGATCGACCACTTCCGCGGCAGCGTATACCCCACAACGACATCCTTCACACGCAGGTAGGACATGTTGCGCTGCCACCAGGTCGAGTTAAGGTAGTTCTGGTCGTTGTATCCGCCGCGCACACGGGGCGAGAAGACGTCCTGACGCGGATTCTCCTCGGTCCAGAAACTGTTGGCCAGCTTTTTATAGATATTCGCATCCGAAACGGTCGGGATGACGTTCTTGTCCACCGGACCGTCGTCGTCGTTGTTGATGATACGGGTCACATGCGCCGCACCCTGCAGACGGATACCGAAATCGAAGGCCTTGTAGGCCACGTTGATACCCAAACCATAGACGATCTCGGGCGTATCGCTGTAACCGATTGCCGTGAAGTCGTCCTTCGTGATGAAGCCGTCGCCATTGACGTCCCGGTACTTGATGTCACCGGGAGCCACCTCGATTCCGAGTTCGGGGACGGGCAAATGCTGGAGCAGATTGCCCTCGGCGTCGAAATCCTCCTTCGTATACAGCCCCTCGGCAACCAGGCCGAACTGCTGTCCGTAGGGATGGCCGATCCGATCGAGGTTCGGATAGCGGGGTTCGGGATCTCCGTTATAGACGATCTCGTTGCGTGCATAGGTGAAGTTGCCCATGGCCGAAATCCGCCAATCGCCCTTCATGTAGTTGTAGACCAGGCTCATATCGACACCATGATTCTTCATCTTGCCCATATTGGTCCACGGATCGACGCTGAAACCGGCACTGTACGGGAGCCGGCGGTTCTGACACAGGATGTTTTTGCGGTAGTTGTTGAAGTAATCGACCGTAAGATCGAACCCGAACATGGAAAGTTCCACTCCGATGTCCCGCTTCAACTCGGTTTCCCAGGTCAGGTTGCTTCCGAACTTGCCCTCCATCAGGCCGCTATAGGGCCGCGACGTGGGGTATTTGCCAAAATCATATCCATTGCTGCCCACAATCTCGGCCAAATAGGCATAACGGGTGCTGCTTCCGAGCTGATCGTTACCCACGGTACCGAACGAACCACGGATCTTGAATTTGGGAATCACCTGCTTGATGCCCTCCCAGAAAGGCTCTTCGGAGACATACCAGCCCAATGCAACGGCCGGGAAGATACCGATGCGGTGCCCCGGAGCAAAGTTCTCCGATCCGTTCACACCCAGGTTTCCCTCGATGAAGTAGCGGTTGTCGTAATTGTAGGTCACACGCGAGGCCAGGCCCTGGCTCTGGTAGGGCAGCAGAGCGAACTCGCCGCTTCCGTTGGCGATGTTCCGGATACGCTGGTTGTAGAGGACCAGCGCCCCGACGTTGTGCTTGCCGAAGGAGCGGTCGTAATTCACGGAGGCCTCCAGATAGGTCGTGTAGGCCATCGCGCTGCTCTTGCTCAGGTTCAGGAACGGCGAGTCGCCCGGATAGTAGTTTCCGATCAGATTGCCCTCCTCGTCGCGGCCCGTCGCATAGAACTTGTCGGGGCTGAACACGCCCACCAGGGAGCTTGTATTGTCCACGTCGTAGGCGAACAGAACCCGGGCGCTCAAACCTTCGGTAATGAAATCCAGCTTCTGGTTCAGCGTTCCCGTAGCCGTCGTCACGCTGTTGCCGTCCTCCTTGTAGCCGAGCTGCGTCAGCCAGTTATACGGGTTCTCGCCGATAACGGGAGTCGAAAGCTGCCCGTCGGAGTAACGCACGGGAAACTCGTTCGGTTTGGTCGTGATTGCCAGCCGCCAGATGTCATCGACGCTCGTACGCGGTCCGTTCACGGTCGTCAGCTGCGATCCCACATTGAAGTTGAATACGGTCGTCTTCGTCAGGTCGATGTCGAAGTTGCCGCGGAAATTGACCCGGTTGAGCCGGATGTTCGAGTTCCACGGACGGCTGTTGTCCGTCGTATAGATACCGTCCTCGGTGTGGTACGAAGTGGAGACGAAATAGCGGATCTTCGGCGAACCGCCCGAAATATTGACATTGACGTGCGCGTGCTTGGTCGTGGACTTGACCAGCGCATCCATCCAGTCCACATCGGGATAGAGGTCCGGATCCGTCCGGTTGCGTGTATTCGTGATGCGGTATTCGGGATAGGGTTCGGGACCCGCATTACCGCCCAGCACGTGGGCCATGTTCATCAGTTCCATGTATTCCACGGCACCCACGAATTCGGGCATGATCGTCGGGGCCTTCACCGCATACTCGGCGCTCACATCGACCTTCAGCTCGCCGATGGATCCCTTTTTCGTCGTGATGGCGATGACGCCGTTGGCTCCTCGTACACCGTAGACGGCCGTAGCACTGGCGTCCTTGAGAATCGAGAACGACTCGATCTCCTTGGGGTCGATCGAGTTGAAATCACGCTCGACACCATCGACCAGAATCAGCGGCGACGTATTGCCCTTGAAGGTGGCCATGCCGCGGATCCAGAAATCGGCCCGGTCGTTGCCGACCTCGCCCGACCGCTGCACGGCGATAATTCCCGGGATGTTTCCAGCCAGCGTCTGACTCAGGGCCGATTTGGAGGAGACCGAAAGTGCGGTCGCCTGAACCGAGGCGATGGCTCCAATCACGCTTTCCTTCTTCTGCGTACCGAATCCGACGACCACGACATCGTCGATATTCGTGGCATCGGGCAACAGCTGGATATTATAGATTTTGTTACGTTCGATCGGAACCGTCTGTGTCTGGTAACCGATAAAACTGAACTGCAGTTTGCCGGAGGCGGGAACCTCGAGGCTGAAACTGCCCTTCGCATCCGAAGATGTCCCGAGGGTGGTCCCCTCGACGGTGATCGTGGCCCCGATCACCGGCTGCAGGTTCTCATCCATGATGTTGCCTGAGACCCGAGTCTGGTCCTGGGCAATCACACTCCCCGAGAACAGAAAACTCAGCAGACACACCAACAGCATCCTGGCAGACCAGAAAACACTGTCTCTTCTTTTCTTGTAGCATTCCACACTCATAGATCTGTAGTTTTAGGGTTATACATTGAAGGTAAAATTCACATGGGATCAATCACTGCCTTTTCTCCTTAACAAAGGAACCCAATTATACCAGATTTGAGATTAAAAATTGTATCAATCAATTTCATTTTTAAATCACCCTTCCTCCACCAGAATACCAAAACATTTAATTATTAGCACATTACATACACACAAGATATTCAATAGTATTTCGGGGGATCTTTGGAGATGGTCGTACATATCGTTTTTTTTCATACTTTCGATTACCGTTTATTCAACACGAAGCAGTCATGTCGCGCAGAATCATCCTCCTCTTGTCGGCCGTTTTTCTGGGATCAACCTTTGTCCGAAGCGCACCCATGGTCATCGATGTAATCAATTCGGAAAAGGGATTGCTGAGCAACACGATCCTCTCCATTACAGAGGATTCGTTCGGACGCATGTGGTTCGGAACCGCCAACGGCATCTCGTGCACCAACGGCGACATGCCGATGAACATCTCCGTCAATACCGCTCCCCGGCGCATTTCGAACAAATACGCCCAAAGCCTGCTGCCCATGGAGAACGGCGACGTATGGATCGGGACCCCCGACCGGCTGAACATCTACTCCTACCCGGGCGATTCCGTATTCATCGCCAACCACCAGGAGATCGGAATCTCCGATATCACCGCCCTGCTGATGAGCCGAGACAAGAGAACGATCTGGATAGGCAGTACGGACCAGGGGGTCGGGGCATACGACCTCCCCGAAGGCAAATTCCGAAAACTGCAGTTCCCGGACAGCACGAACCATCCGAAACACATCATCACTCTGTGCGAGGATCCGAACGATTATCTGTGGATCGGAACACGGTACGACGGGATATATATCTATGACCTGAAGAACAGCAAACTCTCCAATTTCCCCATGCAGCATGCAACGGTCAATGCCCTGTGCACCGGACGAAGCGGCACCATGTGGATCGGGACACACGACGGACTGTTCGGCGGAACGGTAAACGGCCCCATGGTGCGCATCAGCCACCCCATGGTGGACCACATCAAAATCATGGCGATCGTCGAAGACCGCAACGGCACAATCTGGGTCGGAGGAGACAACGGACTGATTGCCTTCTCGCCGGAGTCTGTGACGCCCGACAACCGGATCACGGAGTTGCGTTCCGTTTCCGAAGGGCCCGGAATAGGCAAACTGACATACCGTTACGTCTCCGCGCTGTATTACGACAAGAAGCAGACTCTGTGGGTAGGAACCTTCGGCGGCGGCATAAACATCCTCGACATCTCGGAGTTCTCCCCTTCGGTCATCACCCCGGTCGAGGACATGCAGGACGGGAACTCCTCGAACAAGACGCTCGCTATCTGCCGGGGAAATGACGACGACCTATGGTTCGGAATGGACGGCCACGGAGTTGTCCGCTACGACCTGAAAACCGGGGAAAAACAGGTATTCTCCGGTTCGGACATCCACGACTCGGTGATCGTCTCCCTGTGCAGAGATGAGAACGGATACATCTGGGCCGGCGGATATTACAACGGTCTGGCCTATCTTGCCCCCGGCTCCGACCGTTTCGTGGCGATCCGCAACACGCCGCACAACGAGACGATCCGGGCCATTGCCACGGACGGAGGAAAGATCTACTACAACAATGATTCGGATCTGTTCTGCTACGACTTCCTCGGCAAAAGGACGACCCGCCCGCTTGCCGGGCGGCTGAACAAGAAGCTGGACATCCGCACGATCGTCATCGACCGCGAAACCATATGGCTGGGCACCTACCACAACGGAATCATCGGGTACGACAGGGAGACGGGGCGGATCACCGAAATCCCGGTCCACAAGGATTTCGGGAATGCCGTGGTATGGGACATGGTCCTCTTCGACCGGCAACTGTGGTGCGCCACCGATCTCGGGCTTTTCCGAACCGACCTGACAGGTGATCCCCTGCGGGGCGAGTTCATCGCCTCACCCGATCCCGGCTCCAAAAGTTTCGTGGCCGTAGCATCGGACGACAACGGCAAACTGTGGCTCTCCGGGACCAGCAAGATATACTGCTACGACATAACGGCCCAAAAATATACCCAGGTCACAACCCCAAAGATGCTCTCGGTGACCGACTATTCGGATGCCGCCATCCTGATCGACCGGACCGAGACATACGTCGGCGGATTCAAGGGCGTCGCCATCGTCAGAGACCGGCGGGAGTCGCCCGACACCATCCAGGCAAGGGAACTGTTCCTGGCCAACCTGAACATCAACAACCATCCGGTCTACCCGGGCGCCAGGCGATCTCCGCTCAAGAAAAACCTCAATGCACAGGAGCGGATCGTACTCAGTCACAAGCAGAACAACATCTCGCTCGATTTCATCATACCCTATTTCGGATACGAGATCGCCAGCTACAGGTACCGGATAAAGGAGCGCAGCAACGAATGGTCCGAACTGGGGGCATCGCACACCCTCTCGATCAACAACATGCCTTACGGCAAATACACGCTCGAGATCGAAGGCTCCATCGCCGATTCGCCGAAAGTATTCTCCCGAACCCTCCAGCTCGTCTTCCGACCGCCGTTCTATCTCTCGACCGGAGCGAAATCGCTCTACCTGCTTCTCGTCGTACTTGCCGCCTTCGTTGCCGTACGGATCACCAAGACACGCATCGAATTGAAACATACGCTGGAGATGGAGCAGGCCAACCGGAAAAAGGATGAAGAACTCAACGAGGCAAAAATCAGCTTCTTCACCACCATATCCCACGAACTGCGAACCCCGCTGACCCTGTTGCTGGCTCCGATCGACCAACTCAAGGCATACGAAACCAACTCTTCGAAACTGAAAAACTACCAGCTCATCGAAAGGAATGCCAAAACCCTCCTCTCGCTGGTCAATCAGATCCTCGATTTCCGGAAAAACGAAAAGGGGGAGATCCGCCTGCAGGTGGCCCGCACCGACATCCGCACGCTGATTGCGGACATCATACTTCCGTTCGACCAGCTGGCCGGTTACAGAAACATTGTATTCCAGGCCTCGTTCCCCCCATCAGGGACATCGGTCTGCATCGATGCCGACATATTGACGAAAATCATCAACAACCTGCTCTCCAACGCCTTCAAGTTTACGGAGCCGGGAGGCAAAATAACGCTGACGGCAGACATCACCTCCAACGAACTGGTGCTCTCGGTCGCCGACACGGGCATCGGCATGGCCAAGGAACAGCAGGAAAAGGTGTTCGACATATTCTATCAGGGAGACAACGCACAGACAAAATACGGAAGCGGACTCGGATTGTATCTGGTAAAATCGCTCGTAAAGATTCACCACGGGGATATCTCCGTAGAGAGCACACCCGGCATCGGGACAACGTTCCGGTGTACGCTGCCCTGCAGAGAGGATTTTTTCATCGACTCGGAATTCGCTCCGACGGAAGTCGGATCGGAGAAAGAGGTGATCCGGGAACCGGATACGCAGCCGGAAGAGAAGATGGAATCGGGCGACAAGGGCAAGGAGGAGACGATCCTGATCGTGGAGGACAACGAGGACATCGTCGAGTTCCTGACCGACAGCCTCGGGGTAAAGTACAACATACATGCCGTCTCCAACGGTGCCCAGGCTCTGGAAAAACTGAACGAAATTCCTGAAACCTCACTGGTCATCACGGATGTGATGATGCCCATCATGGACGGAATCACCCTGTGCCGCGAGATCAAAACCAACTTCGACACAAGCCATATCCCGGTCATCATCCTTTCGGCCAAATCCGAGATGGAGGACATGATGAACGGACTGCGTTGCGGAGCCGACGCCTACATATCCAAACCGTTTTCGCTGACCCACCTGAAGATTCAGATCGAGAAGCTGATCGAGATCCGGAAAACGCTCAAGGAGAAATACCGAAAATCGCTAAACTTCAGTTTCAACAACGAACATGAGGATGTATTGTCTGCCGAGAACAGATTCCTGAACGACATCACGCAGATCATCCTGCAGAACCTGTCGGACGTAAACCTCAACGTAGACTACATCAGCAGCGCCATATCGATGAGCCGGGCCAGTCTCTACCGCAAACTGAAATCGATCACCGGACTCTCCGTGAACGACTTCATCCGCAACATCCGGCTGAGCCGGGCCGAATACGAACTGCGGGAGACCCCCAAGACCATCTCCGAGATCGCCTACGACAACGGATTCAGCACGCCCTCCTATTTCAGCACCTGCTTCACCATTCAATACGGCTGTTCCCCCAAGGCATACCGTCAGAACAATGAGGCGAAGAAGGGGCAACCGTGACGGAGCAGGCAACAGCCCCTGAAAAAAGCGTCGGGCCCCGACCGGGGTCCGACGCTGATGCAAAAAAAGGGAAGAGGGCTATTCGCCGACCATGGCGTGGCGGTAGCCGTCGGTCTTGTTCCAGTCGCCGCGCGTAAAGTCCGGAACGGCGACAGGTGCACTGTTGTGTTCGAGCGACATGGCCGTGAGCGACCCGATGCACGACCACTCGGCCGCATCGTAAACGTCCTGGTCGAGCGGCAGTCCGTTGCGCAGGCAGTAGATCAGACGGTAGTCCATGATGAAGTCCATACCGCCGTGGCCGCCCACCTCGCGGGCCTTCTCCTCGATATCCTTCACGATCGGGTCCTTGTAGCGCTCCATCAGCGCAGCCTTGACCTCATCCGGCACGAAACCGTGAGCCGAGAGGTTCTCGTGATCGGGCACGTCATTGGCCAGCTGCTCCGGGCGGAAGGCATAGCCCTCGACCGGATACTTGTTGGCAAAGCCCTCGGTTCCCGTCAGCTGGTACATGCGGCTGTAGGGACGCGGCGTGTAGACGTTGTGCTGCAGGTGGATCGTACGGCCCTTCTCGGTCTTGATAAGCGTCAGCGTATGGTCGCCGTTGGCAAACTCCGTAGCTCCCATCTTCTCTTGTGCGGTCTTCAGACCGTTCACCGACTTGGTGTCCATCGCAACCAGATAGTTCATCTTGTCGCCGCGGTGGATGTCGAGCAGCTGGCAGGCGGGGCCCAGGCCGTGCGTGGCATAGACGTCACCGCGGTGTTTCTGGTCGAAATCGAGGCGCCAGTTGCCCTGATAGTAGTCCCAGAACTCATCGAGATTGTGGATGTAGGCACCCTCGACGTGGAGGATCTCGCCGAAAAGCCCGTGCTGCGCCATGTTGAGCGTCGTCAGCTCGAAGAAATCGTAGACACAGTTCTCGAGCATCATGCAGTGGCGCTGCGTCTTCTCGGCGGTGTTCACCAACTGCCAGCACTCGTCGAGCGACTGCGCGGCGGGGACCTCGACGGCGACGTGCTTGCCGTGCTCCATGGCATAGACCGCCATCGGGACGTGCTTGAGCCACGGCGTGGCGATGTAGACCAGGTCGATGTCCTCACGCTCGCAGAGCTGCTTCCAGCCCTCCTCGCCGCTGTAGGCCTCGGCACGCGGCAGGCCGCGCTCCTCGAGGATCTTCTGCGAAGCCTCGACCCGCTCGGGATAGAGGTCGCACAGCGCCTTGATCTCCACGCCGTCGAGGTGCGTGAAACGGCTGACGGCACCCGGGCCGCGCATACCCAGCCCGATGAAACCGACGCGGACGGTCTCCATGGGCTCGGTCCGCAGGCCGAGGACCGACTGCTGCCCCGGCTCGCGCTCCGGAGTATCGAAGACGATCACGCCATCGACGATCGTCCAACCCTTGTCCGTATCCCCGCCGCAGCAGGACGAAAACAGCATGCCCGCCAGGGCACACATCAGAATGCAAAATTTCTTCATAGGAAAGCGGTTAATGTTATTTATCACAAATATACGGAAATATTTTTGAAATCTTCCTGGGTTTGACTACTTTTGCGCAACGAAAAAAATTCACTCCGGTCTCCATGTATCGCAGATTCGCAGCGGCTCTCCTCTCGGCACTCCTGCTGTCACCGGGATGGCTCGGCATGACGGGCTTCACGCAACTCATCGGCTTCGTACCTCTGCTGTGGATCAGCTCCTCATACGAAGGCGGCCGGCGCAACTGGTGGCGGATGTTCGGATGGGCGGCACTCACCTTCGTGTTGTGGAATGCAATGACCATATGGTGGATCTGGAACGCCACTCCGGTGGGTCCCGTCGCCGCAACGCTTGCCTCGACCACCCTCAACATGATCGCCTTCATGTTGTTCCACTCCGTTTCGAAAAAGGCCCACAAGGCCCTTGCCTACACAACCTTTGTCGCCGCCTGGATCTCGACCGAATACTGGTACACCACCGGCGAATTCTCGTGGCCGTGGCTGGTGCTGGGCAACGGATTCTCACACGACATATGGGCCGTGCAGTGGTACGAATACACGGGCATCTTCGGCGGTTCGCTGTGGGTACTCGTCTGCAACCTGCTCGTTTTCGAGGCCCTGCGCTCCCGCTCGCGGCGGCGCATCCTGGCAGCGGCCGCAGCCGTCGT
>ENA-OURS01001071-OURS01001071.1-human-gut-metagenome-genome-assembly--contig:-NODE-1071-length-26294-cov-14.016235_pt1 | contig 26294 bp, 30 predicted proteins | sample MGYA00242109_ERZ509010 | MGnify/ENA primary metagenome ERZ509010 (study PRJEB26280, sample SAMEA2338774) | human gut metagenome | biome: human gut; feature: human-associated habitat; material: faeces... | reverse complement strand
TTTATTGCTTATTATCCGCACCCAAAAAGTTGCATTTATAAGTTGAACTCAAGAAGTAATACCGGACGGAGTAATTGGGTACGAGATGATAAGAAATACAGATACTATTTCTTTGATTACTTGTATTATAGGTTATATTTAATTTATAAAAAACATAATGAGACGCCACGTTTCAGTGCCTGTATTTTACTGACTATGAATTTACTTGTAATATTTCTCTTTTTCAGTATAATTTTCAACTGCGTACTGACAGATCACTGGTTTTCATTGAAAAACTTCACTGTCTCTCAAGGGCAGTATATAAGTCTTGGATTGGGGGGAATGTGTTTTATCATGTTGTTTTTACGATATACCCGTAAAAGGACTGCTGCCATTCTTGTGAAGTACAAAAGCAACAAGTGGAACAAGATACTCCCAACATGGATAATATGTATTTCTCCTCTACTATTGCTCTTGCTTGGAGTTGGAATAGGCAAATTGATTTTTAACAGACAAGATATATGTAGAGATAATAGTCCGCTAACATGGTAAAACCAACAGCAGAACACCGTTGCTCACCAACTTATTACTGACAAAAATAAATCAAGATTTTAGAATAACAGCTTATGAAAAAGATTATTGATTACCTGTTTTACAGGTATTATCTGATTTCCATCAAGAATGAGGAATTTCCTCGTTTTGGGGCAACATGTGTATTGGCTGAAGTTGTTACAATGGTTTATTTGTTTGCTGCGCTGATATTGTCGTTTCTCTTAACTGGAGATTTCTTTTTACCCAGTACATCCGGGAGAACAAGAATAATAATAGGGATAATCGGCTGTTTTCTGCCCTGGCCTATCATCTATCTACATTACAACAAAAAAAGAATAAACGCTTTAGTGGAAAAATATCAAAACAACAGATACAATACCAAATATACAGACAAGGCAGTATTAAGCCTCCGCTATATAGTACCAACAGTAGGGCTTATTCTGATGCTGTTACTTTATCAGTTCAGATAACTGCGGATTACGGGGCAAATTAAATATCCGATATTCAGTCTTGCCCATAAGACAATATATGAAATTAAGAAAAAAGAAAGTGAAACAGGTTAAATTATAGAACAATGAAAATCAAGGAATACGATACCAATGAGCTGCTGATGATAGCCAACAATGTTACCGGAGAATATTCGGATAAGCAAGTCAGGCAGGCGAAAGAGGAACTGTACCGGCGCGGTGTAGAAGACAAGGTGATAGCCGACATCATGGAAGAGAAAGAGGAAGCCTTCATGCGAAGGCTGGATGCTGCCGCACGTGCGGAGAAAGCCCGCATGGACAAACAGAACGAGAAGAACAGGAATGTCAGTTACCGATGGTGGGAACTGATACCGATGTTCCTGTTCGCTCCGTTTTATCTGGTGAGAGGTGAAAAGGAACTTGTGGCTATACTGTTGTTTCTTCCGGTCTATCTACTCAGCCGGACACCCGTTGATTTCAGCGGTCTGTTTCCCGAATTAAGACGGTTGAAGGAAGAAAAATACGATCTGAAATTCAAGCAACGGCTTACATCACTGATTGCAGGTAACCTGCTCTATTTTACCGGAGTATGGTATTACTTTATCAGTCCCAATCTATAATCCTATCAGAAAAAACTGTATTTCACTTATAAGAACATACATCCCAATTCTACAATACAATAAAACCGTGCATTGATTTTTGTCAGGATTTGGAACAATAGTCCAGCGACTCCACGCTACTTTTGCCGGAAAACCATTATAAACCATTAAAACAGAGAAAGATGAAGCTGAGAATTACAGAAGCGGTGCTTGCGGAGACATACAGGGCAAAAGTGTGCAGGGAACGGATGGAAGAACTGGCGGAGAGCATACGGAAGTCGGTGAAGGAACGGCACTCGCTGCCGAAGATGAGAATACGGCTGGCGGAGTACGGCAATGACACGGAACTGATGCTGACGGCAGTGAGCGCACTGCGGAAGGATAAGGAAGCACCGTCGGCAAGGGACAGGGATTTCAGGGCATGGATGCTCATGCTGTGCCGCTCACGCGAGCATGAAGTGATCTGCTACATGTGCAATGAATTGACGGATGCATGGGAACGGAAATACCGGACACGGGAAATGCTGGTGCTATGCGATGTGCTGCATACACTGAAAGGCCATGCACGTACGAACGAGATGACAAACAGGGTATGCGACTATTTTTTCAGGGAAAGACGCAACAAGCTGTATGGCAAGACTTTCCGTATAGAGGAAAAGGATATGGCATACGCCGAGAGCAGGCTGCCGGAACTGGACAAGGCAGTATTCCGCATGACAGTGAACCACTACAGCCACCGCACATTCGTGGCGGAAGAACTTGCCGGACTGTGCGGCATGGGCTATTCGCTGATGCGGCGCAAGTTCAGGAAATACTACGGCACGGGGCCATCGGAGTGGCTGCGCCGGGAGCGGATAAGGCGCATAGAGGAGGACATGGAGTACAGAGTGGAACTGCCGCTGAAGGAAGTGGCCGAGCGCAACGCCTTCGGCTCGGCAAGCAATTTTGCGGACTTCTGCCAGAAGCAGACCGGAATGAGTCCGTGCGAACTGAAAGCCATAGGATATGAGAAATGGGAGAAGCGCAGGATGGATTTCTGGAACCAATAAAAAACGCGCACTGATTTTTATCAGAATCTGGAACATCCTTTCGGGAAGGTTCCACTAACTTACCGCCTAAAAAACAATCCGAAAATACATGAACAACAATACATTTTCAAGATGGAAGGAATCCCTCCACCTGAAAATCCTGTCGGGCTATCTCATACTGGGACTGCTCGTACTGGGCATCATCACGGCAGTATGGTACGAAAAGCAGGTGTTCGAGCAGGCGGAGGCAGAGGAACGCAGCCTGCTCATGCAGCGTACCGCCGCCAGCGAAGCATACCGGGGACTGATCACACTGTTTCTGGACAATGACCGTGCCATGCTGTGGGACGACTCGGACATGGATACATACGACCGGCGGGAATCGCACACGATGGAGGTGATAGACCGGCTGAAAGGCTACTACGGAGAACCGGCGCAGACGGCAAGGATAGACACGGTAGTAAGGCTGCTGCACGAGAAACGCAGGCTGATCGGGCGGATGGTGGATATGCCGACCACGGCATTCCGCATGGACAGCCTGCTGGAACGCCACCTGCCCGGACTGGAGCAGACGGCATCGGTACGGACAACGACAGTGACGGAACGCACCGAACCGGAAGAGGAAAAGAAACGGGGCGGGCTGTTCGGCCTGTTCCGCAAGAAAAAGAAAGAAGAACCGGCACGCACGACCACACGGGTGAGCACGACACCCAACACCCGGCACATTGCGGAGATGCGGCGGTTTGAGGAAGAGATGCGTACGGCACTGGCAGAGCAGGAACAGGCATTCTCCCATCTGTCGGACTCACTGAAAATACGCAACAGCATACTGAACCGGAACCTTTCGCGGCTGATACGGGAAATCGGACAGGACGAGACGGAACGCATGGAAGAAAGGCACATGCGGGTGGCGGAACTGAGAGAAACGGCATTCGTACTGATATGCGGCATATCGGCGGCAGGTGTCCTGTGTGCGGTGCTGCTGTATGTGGTAGTCCATAGGGACATCCGCCGCCGCACCAGAGACAGGAAACAGCGGGAGGAACTGATAGAGAGCCTGCGCCGGTCGGTCCGGGAGAATGAAGAGCTGATAAAAAGCAGACAGAACATCATGCAGACGGTGACGCACGACCTGCGCTCACCGCTGACCGCCATACGCGGCAATGCGGAACTGATACTGAAGGACGGGAACCGGGAGGCAACGGCGCTGCACGCGGAGCATATACGGCAGTCGGCAGAGCGTATGGGGGCACTGATGGAGAATCTGCTGGACTACTACCGCATAGACAACGGAAAGGAGACCGTCAGGGTGAAGCCATTCAGACTGGCGGGAGTGGCGGAAACACTGGAAACGGAGTTTGCCGCACGGATGGAAGAGAAACGGCTGGAGTTCAGGGTGAACAACGCCGCTGACGAGGTGGTCATGGGCGACAGGAACCTGATACTGCGTATCGGCAGCAATCTGCTGTCGAACGCACTGAAGTTTACGGAACGCGGGGGCGTGACACTGACCGCCCTGTATGCCGGAGGGAAATTCACGCTTGCGGTGGAAGATACCGGAGGAGGAATAGACAAGGACAAACGGGAACAGATATTCAAGCCGTTCGAGCGGCTGAGCAATGCCGCCACGCAGGACGGCTTCGGACTGGGACTGTCGATAGTGGAAAGCCTTGCGGAACTGATGGAGGGCAGCATATCGGTGGAGAACATACGGAACACGGGCAGCCGCTTCAGCGTGGTGCTGCCGCTGCCCCAGGCGGAGAAAGCCGGAGAGACAGACCGCAAGGCAGCAGCGAAGCGGACAAGACTGGGCGGATGCTCGGTGTTGTCGCTGGACAACGACAGCATCATACTGGGGATGATACATGACATATTCGTGCAGAACGGTGTGCACTGCGACACCTGCACGAGCACGGGGGAAATGGCGGAGAAGCTGCGCGAGGGACACTATGACCTGCTGACCACAGATCTGAAGATGCAGGACGCAAGCGGCTATGAGGTGCTGGAACTGCTCCGCACGTCGGACATAGGCAACTCACGCACCATCCCCGTGATGGTGGTGACCGGCTCGAAAAGCATCACGAAAGAGGAACTGGCAGGTGCGGGCTTCAGCTCGGTGCTGTACAAGCCGTTCTCCATCGACGAACTGCTGGCAGCCGCGGAAGAATGCATCGGCGAGGACAGCACCCCACGCATAGACCTCGGCCCGCTGTTCGCATACGGCGACAAGCGGCAGAGGCTGGAATGTCTGGTCAGGGAAACGGAGAAGGAAATGGCCGCCATACGGGAGGAAGCGGAAAGGTGTGACAGGGACAGGCTGGACTACTGGATACACCATATCCGCAGCTCGTGGATGCTGATACATGCCGAAGGACCGCTGCAGGAACTGTATGACGTGCTCCACGGAAACGGGACGGCAGAAGAAATCAGGGAGTGTATCGGAAAGGTAACCGGTCAGGGCGAAACGATCATCCGGCTCGCCCGAAAGGAAATGGAGAGAACGGTATGGGAAGAATAATAGTGATAGAAGACAACCCGGTATTTCGCGACCATGTCTGCGGAATGCTGGAGAAGGCAGGCTACAAGACCCGCACGGCATACGACTGTGCCGGGGCACGGAGGCTGCTGGAGGAACTGGACGATGGGGACATCATCGTGTCGGACCTGCGTCTGCCCGACGGGGAATGTACGGAAGTGCTGGAGCGGATGCGGGAAACGGGTATCAGAAACCCGTTTGTCATCATGACCGACTATGCGCAGGTCGCATCGGCGGTCAGCTCCATGAGGCTGGGAGCAGAGGACTATATCCCCAAGACCCTGCTGCAGGAAAAGCTGCTTCCGAGGATAAGGGAACTGGTACGCAAAACGGAAAGAAGGCATACCATGCCCATACTGGAACGCAGAAGTGCCGCATTCCAGACAATCGACCGGCGTATCTCACTGGTAGCCCCGACGGACATAGGGGTGCTGATACTTGGAGAGAACGGCACGGGCAAGGAACACGTAGCAGAAAAGATACATGCGCAGAGTACCCGGCAAAAAGGGCCGTTTGTCGCGATAGACTGCGGTATGCTGACACGGGAGCTGGCGGCATCCGAGCTGTTCGGATACGAGAAAGGCGCATTTACGGGAGCCATAACCGGAAAGAAGGGCTGCATGGCGGAGGCTGACGGCGGCACGCTGTTTCTGGACGAGGTGGGCAACCTGCCCGCTGAGGTACAGCAGAAACTGCTACGTGCGCTGCAGACCAAATGCTACCGTCCGACGGGCTGCACCCGCGAGCGGAAAGCGGATGTGCGCATTGTGGCGGCGACCAACGAGAATCTGGAGAAGGCAGTGGAGGAAGGACGTTTCCGGCGGGACCTGTATCACCGCCTGAAAGAGTTTGTCATCAAGATACCGCCGCTGCGGGAGTGCCGGGAGGACATCCTGCCGCTGGCGGAGTTTTTCCGGGAGCTTGCCAACGAGGAACTGGGACGGCATACGGAAGGATTCGACAAGGAGGCGGAAAAGGAACTCATGAGGCGGATGTGGGCAGGAAATGTGAGGGAACTGAAACAGACGGTGCGTTCCGCCGTCCTGCTGACGGAAGGAAGGCTGATAGGAGCCGACAGGCTGGAAGCGGAAAGCACGGCACAGGCAGGCTGCTCCCTGCTGCTGAAAGACGGGAATGAGGAAAGGGAACGCATCGTGCGGGCACTGGCACAGGCGGACGGGAACCGCGAAGTGACTGCCGGACTGCTGGGTATCAGCCGCACGACCCTGTACAACAAGATGAAAGAATACGGTATCATGCAGAAAAAGAGCGAAAAATGAGAATTATCTCAATGAAAAAAACTATATTTGCATGAAGATAGGACAAAACGGCACATACAAACATGTTTTGGATGTGCTGATGGAAAACACCCCGCCAACGGGTGGTGACGTTCGGAAAATGAACGCCCGGTACGTTCAAAAAGTGAACGTACGTTCAGATTCTGAACAAAAAATGAGGCGTCGGAAAAAGCTCCAGAAAATATTTTCAGAAAATATTTCACTGAATATCAGTGTGATATATCCATGCTTAAAGAAAAACACTCCCGCAGGACCGCTATTTGTCCCATAGTTTTATGTGCGCACACTTTTAACCCAAGTGTAATAACATAAAACTGAAAGAAAATGGAACACCTCATATTGACAGAAACAGACTTCTTCCGACTGATAGGCAACCCCGGCTCTACCGGACTGGGAACCGCATACAACGAGTTCACGACCACAGTCGTATCCCTGTGCAAAGAAAGGGAAAGTGTCTGCCGGACAGTTTTCGCACTGAGCTATGCGGAAACGGAACTGCAATACCACGATGCCATGCAGGAGACGGACTCCAGCCGCAGCATATATGTGAGAAAGGCGCTGTCGTTCGTGCGCAAGATGCTGAAATATTACCAGGTACGGCTGCATCGAGGCGGAGCCTCTGAAGGAGGCGAAAAGACAAACCAAAGGCAGGAGGAAGCCGCAGCGATGCGCTGGACGGGAAGCATGGCGGAACTGGTGGAGCTGATTTACGGGCTGGATGCCATGAAGCTGGTAAACGCGGGTGAACCGGGCATCAAGGAACTGCTGGAAGGTTTCTGCAAGGTGTTCGGCATGGAAATAAAGGAAAGCCAGTGCTACAACACCTATGCGGACATCAAGCGGCGGAAGAACGATAGCCGCACCTATTTCTTCGACAAGGCTGCGGAGAAGCTGAACCGCAGGATGCAGGAGGATGAGGAACGGGAACGGATCCGGAAAAGATAACGAGAAAATGAGGCATGGGTGTCATAGTCTGCGAAAAATTGCTTACCTTTGCAGAAACAATTCTAATACAATAGATTATGGCATTGGAAATTAAACCTATTCCGGTACTTCGCGGCAAGGCGGCGGAGCGTTTCGTGGAAGAAGCGGACAGGAACGCCAGAGAAAGGCGCGGTTCCATAGACTTCACGAAGCAGGTGGAAAAGATGCGTGCTATCCTGAAACGCTCCAGACTGTACAATATAGATAAGGAGGGATAGGACGGTATGCTGGAGTATTGTGAGTTCTGTGAGCTGAATGAAGACGTGCTGCGCGAATGCGGCGGCTTCTTGTGCAAGGACAGGGATATAACCGAGTTCTTCACGAGAGAGTATGCGGATTATGCCTACCAGCTTTTGGGAAAGTCCTACTGCTTTGTGGAGCAGGACAAGCATCGCATTGTCGGAGCTTTCACCGTAGCCAATTCGAGTATCCGTGCAGACCTGCTCCCGAACAGCCGGCGTAACAGGCTCAACCGTAACATCCCCAACGAGAAACGCCGTCCCCAATATCCTGCGGTGCTGGTGGGGCAGCTTGCCGTCAGTGACGGCTATATGGGACAGCATATCGGCGATGAGATACTGGATGCCATCAAGTCATGGTTCATCGAGCCATTGAACAAAACCGGATGCCGCTATATAGTGGTGGATGCCCTGAACAATCCGAAGATATTTGATTTTTATCAGCGGAACGGCTTCAAGTTCCTGTTTTCCACAGAGGAAGAGGAATGGACTTTCCTGCACGGCAGGAGAACGGCAGAAGAACAATCAGTCATGCAGCCCATGCACACCCGGCTGATGTATTTCGACCTGATACTGCTGCGAACACAATAAACATAATGATATAGAAAAGAAAATCCGTAATCCGGCTGAATGTTCAACCGTGTTACGGATTTTCCTTTTTTTCGTCTGCGACGCGTTACTTGTTCTGCAAGAGGTATTGCAGTTCGGGGTCGGACTGGATGCGCTGCAACTCGTCGGCGACAATCTGCCGGACCTCGGCACGGATGCGGTTGTAGTTCTCCTGAATCATCTCCTTCATGCGGTCGTTGCCGCCGGCATCGGTAAAGTCCGTGATGACGGGTATAGGCTTGTAAGCCTGTTCCTCACGCTTGACCTTCTCGGTATCCACCACAATCTCGCAATGGAAAATCTTCTGCTCGATGCGCTCGCTGAAATTGTCGGCGACCGCCCCCACGAACATGCCCTGCGTGAGCGTGGAAATCTTGCTCGCCGGGATAAGGCTCTCCATCTGCGTGTTGATGGAGGTGGACTTGTCCTCGCGGTTGATGGTGATGCTCTGCCGCTTCTGCAAGATTTTTCCGAAACGTTCGGACAGGTTCTTGGCAGTCTCACCCACGACCTGCCCGGAAAAGATGTTGCCGACGGTGTTCATCACCACAGCGGCTTCCTTGTCGCCGTAGTCGCGCTTGAGCTGGGAGAAGTCCTGAAAGCCCAACAGGGTGGAAACCTTGTTGCTCCGGGCGGTGGCAATCAGGTTGTCCAGCCCCTTGAAGTAAATCGTGGGCAGCTCGTCGATGATGATGGAGGACTTGAGCCTGCCCTTCTTGTTCACGAGCTTGACGATGCGCGAGTTGTACAGCCCCAATGCCGCCCCGTAGATGTTCTGGCGGTCGGGATTGTTGCCGACACAGAGAATCTTCGGCTCGTCGGGATTGTTGATGTCGAGCGTGAACTCGCTGTCGGACATGACCCAGTAGAGCTGCGGGGAAATCATGCGCGAGAGCGGAATCTTCGCCGAGGCTATCTGCCCGGCGAGCTGCTCCATCGCTCCGCCCTGCCATGCGTCCATGAACGGGGAAAGGTAGTTCTCCAGTTCGGGGTAGCTGGTCAGCATGGGAAACACGTCCTCGTAACGGCGGTTGAGCAGCTCGATGGCATGGGGAAAGGTGCAATACTTTCCGTCCTGATAGATGCGCAAAAACCATATCACTGCGGCGAACAGGATAATCGGCGACTCCACGAAGAAGTCGCCTTGTTTCTGCACCCACGTCTTGTTCAAATTGAGCATAATGGTATAGGCGCTCTCGTAGGCATCGGTGATGTCCTCCATGAAATCCGGATGGATTGGATTGCAGCGGTGCGAACGGCGCGGGTCGTCGAAGTTGATCACGTAGAACTTCGGCTTGACCTTGTATCCGTCCGGGTGATTCAACAGGTGGTTGTAGGCGATGGTGGACAAGTCGCTGAATTTGAAGTCATAGATATAGAGTGCGAAACCCTTTTCAATCTGTTGCTTGATGAAAGAATTTACCACGGCATACGACTTGCCGCTACCCGGCGTACCCAGCACGATGGAAGCACGGAACGGGTTTACCACGTTGATAAATCCGTCGTTCCACTTCTTCTTATAGTAAAAGCGGGTGGGCAGATTGACGGAATACTCGTTCTCCATGAGGCGGGTTTCCTGCATGAAGCTCTCGTTTTCCACATTGAACACGTCTTCCATAAGGTTGGTACGCAAGAGGCGGCTCATCCATGTGCCTGCCATAAGCAGGCAGACATAGCCCGCCGCCATCGAAGCGGTGTAGAAACCGGCGACCGCCTCCACCGGGAGTGGCAGGGACAACATCCACCAGTTCAGAAAGAACAGCAGAAGCCCGGCGGCAAGCATTGCCCAAATCCTGCGCCAAGTGATTTTCTGCTCCTTGACACCCTTCGTGCCGAGGCACGAGAGCGCGAGCAGCAGAAGGGCAAAGAGTTTCGTGTAGAGAATGTGATGGAACAGCCCGGCGGTGCGGTTGAAGTTCATCAGCACCCTGTCCACGACACCGATTTCGATGCCCCACAGCCTTACGGCTTCATAACAATACCAGTAGAGGTGGATGACCACCAGAATAATGCTCACGGCACGGAGAAAGTCCATGATTTTCGCCAGTGCCCTCAAATCGTCTTCCTGTTGTGACATAATCTGTTTCTGTTTTTAAGTGTGAATGACTGAATTATAATCCCTGTCCCTTGCGGCGTTTCTTCCGCCTGCGCCTGAGGTCGCGCTCGAAGGCGGCTTCCTCCGCCTGTGCGCCCGAAGCGTCGCCACCGAGCAAGCCCAAGCCGGAGGAATACCCCTCGTCGCGTTCCACGACGGGACGGTCTTCGGGCTGCTGCACGTCCACCGCAACAGTGAAAGGCATGGGCGGAGTACCGGCATACGGCAGGGTGAAATGCTCCTGCAAGGCGTTGGCGGAAAACTCCTTGCCCAAACGCGAGCCGTTGAGAACGCAGCCCGTGCGGTGGTCGATGAAGGTCACCCCGTAGATGCGCCCCTCGTCGGTGTGGCGGAACACCACATCCACGCCTTTTGCTTTGAGGAGGGCGAGAAACTCCTCGCGGCGGTATGTCCGGGCAAGGGCGGCGGCGACGGTACGGCGGGTCGTCTCCGCCAGACGCCTGTCGCGGAACTGCCCTTTGGAAAATTCGAACCTGCGCTGCACGGCTTCATAGCCGACGGACTTGCCGATACGGGAGGCCTTGAAAGGATTGCCCACCTTGTTCTCGGCACCGTTGGTGGCGGATGAGTTGTCGGGCGATAGCGGAAAATAGACCAGCCCGTGATACTCGCGCCCGTCCACCATGCCGCGGGCTTCCTCCACGGTGACGTTGTAGAGCGAGAGCAGGGCACGGTATTCGCCCATTGTCCGGAACTTGTAGGTTGCCATGACCGCCTTTACGACATTCGAGACCTGCCGCTTCACGTCGCCCTGCGATACGTCCACCCTGCGGAGCGGGTTGTCGGTACGGAGCTGGCGGCGGTCAGCCGGGTGCAGCCCGTACTTCTTTTCCAGCTCGGAGGTGATGCGCTTGCTGCGCCGGTGGATGAAGTCACGGTTGAGCCGCCTGCCGTTTTCGTCCACATTGACGGAAACGATGTGCAGGTGGTGGCGGTCGATGTCCTCGTGCTTGAATACAAGATACGGCTGGTCGCCGTAACCCAGCCTGTCGAGATACTCGCGTGCGAGCTGTTCCAGTTCCGTGTCGGTCAGACGGTCGTCGGGGTGCGGATTGAGCGAAATGTGGATGACCTTATTACGCGTGCGCACCTGCTCCGGCATGAAGCGCTTGAAATCCCGCTCGGCACGGGCTATGTCCACCCGTCCGCTGCCGTCGTCGAAAATCCGGTTTACGGCAAGGAGCCTGCCTTCACCCTTGTTCACCTTCAGACCGTTGTAGGCGAGTGCGCCGTACAACGATGTCCCCATGCTTATCTTCGCGACCATCTCTCCTCAAACTCCCTTGAAAGTTCCACGACCTGCCGCGTCAGGGCGGCCAGTTCCCTGGTGCATTGCTCCAGCCTGTAGAGCAATGCCATCGCCTTCTTTTCCGAAAAATGGCAGCGCAGCTCCCTGACTGTCTGGTTGTAGTTGTTGCCTACCATGCGGTACTGCGCATGGAAAGCGGAGAGCTTCGTGCAGTAGTCCAGCAGCGTCCTGTCCGTGACCAGCACACGGAAGGGCTGTCCGAAGAAGTGCGCTTTCAGGAACACCGCCCTCGCGTACACACCGGATTTCTCATACATGGCAAGAAACTTCTGCCATTCCTCATTGTCGAAGCGCACCATCACGCAGTGCGACTTGCGGCTCTCTTTCGGATGCCGCCCCCATTTGAGGGACGCTTCATCCACGTTCTTTTTTCTGTTCATCTTTATTATGGATTTAGTGGTTCGTTTCACGGCACAAGCGCAGCTTCCGGCACGCATACCGCAGGTAGGAAACAGGCTTCCCGACTTCGGAGAGGAAGCCCTCCCCCGCAAGGGGCAAGGTCGTTTCCGGGAGTAACCGGAAACCCTTTGAGTAACTCAAAGGACACCTTGCTATTAGCGGTTGCTAATAAGAATCCGTCCGCGACGGATTGGGGATAGACCTGCCTGTAACCAAACCCGCAGGTATCGATCGCCCGATACCTTCCAGCTGCCCAAAAGAGAGACGAAACCGGGGGCGGTGTGCGCATCGGGAACATTGCCCTGCCGCTTGGGTGCAAAGATAGGGGGTAAAAACGCACCGGGAAGGGGCTGAAGAACGCCACAAGCTACCGGAACGAAGCCAAATGCTGCCACGCAAGGGGGAAACGATACAGACCGGCGGATTTGTATATTCCTTTGCGGACAGAAACGATGAAGCAACAAGGCAAATCAATGAAGATGAACGGAAACAGACATTTGAAACAGCAAGTCCGCACGGACGGACAGACACACCGCTCCGCTGGTGTACTGACATACATATGTACTGATGCATTGACGTACATACGTGCTGACGTATTGACGTATCGGCATACGACAGCACACCGGTGGGGAACCAAACCAAGACCTCCGTAAAAATGCGGGTATGCAAGAAAGTGCGCCTGCGCATCTATGCGGAAGCGGATAGACGATCAGGCGGGGAAGCACACCGCCACAGTCATAAACCAACAACGATTAAAACATAGAGAATAATGAACAAGGAAAGATTCGTTGCATTCGCAACACAGAAAGGCGGGGTCGGCAAATCGACCGTCACCGCACTCGTAGCCAACTACGTCCATAACGTGATGGGGATTGACGTCGCCGTGATAGACTGCGACGAGCCGCAGCACAGCATCGCCGGGCTTCGCGACAAGGAAACGGCACTCATCGAAAAGAACGACAGCCTGAAAGCCGTCGCCTGTGAACATTTCCGCAAGTCGGGACGCAAGGGATTCCCCATCGTCCGAAGCAACGCCGTGCAAGCGTTGGACGATGCGGACAGCCTGCTCTCGGAGAAAGGGTACCGGCCGGAAATCGTGTTCTTCGACCTGCCGGGCACGCTGAAAAGCGACGGGGTGATAAAGACGCTGTCGCAGATGGACTACATCTTCACGCCCGTCAGCGCCGACCGCTTCGTGGTGGAAAGCGCGTTGCAGTTCGTGATGATGTTCAACGACAACCTTGTCACCACCGGGCTTGCCAAGACAAAGGACATCTCCCTGTTCTGGACGATGGTGGACGGACGGGAGAAAACCGGGCTGTACGACATGTACGGCAAACTGTTCGCCGAAAACAACTTCCGTGTCCTTGACACGAGACTGCCTGACAGCAAGCGTTTCCGCCGCGAGCCGTCGGACGACCGCAAGTCGGTGTTCCGCTCGACCATCCTGCCTCCGGACGCCTCCATGCTGAAGGGAAGCCGTATCCGCGAGCTGTCGGAGGAAATATGTTCCATCATCAACGGATGAACCTCATGGCAAGCCGAAAGTTGGATACGGAGGGCATAGATGAGAGCCTGCTGCTTGCCTCCATAGGAAAATCCCGTCAGATGGGCGGCTCTCCGGCAAGGGAAGGTACGGACAAATCCGATGCAGGCAATGCACCGGAAAATACGGTACAACCCACGGAAGCGAAAGCACGGAGCGAACCGGCGAAAAGGAAGAAGCATGACTACGGCTCGACCTTCCTCAGACGGAACGAGGTGAAACTCCGGCAGTGCGTGTATATCAGCAAGGAGGCGCACGGCATCGTTTCCAAGATAGTGAACACCATCGCCGACAAGGAAATAACCGTCGGCGGCTATATTGACACGGTACTGATGCGCCATTTTGAAGAGAACAAGGACGAAATCAACAACCTGTACCGCCGTAACAGGGAAAACCTGATTTGAAGAAAACATTGTATCACATAAAAAAAGTAAGGACAGAATGAAACTGAACATCCACTTTTTCAGAAGAAAACAGAATGAGGAAGCCTATAAGGGCAAGTACTACAAGCCGGAAGGCACCGAACACCTTGCACGCCACAGTACGGAGCAGGAAAACCCATGCAGGGAGAAAAAACATGATGTCGTCGAACCGGTAACGATCAGACAATGGTGACGCTGCTGTTGATCCTGATGATGGTGTGCAACCTGTGGATTCTGTTTTATCTGACATGGGAACACAAGGAGGCACGGAAGGCGGACAACAGGAAAGATGCCTGGAACGCGCATCAAAGACCGCCCGATGATATGATGGGTAAGAGCCGGTTCAGCATGCCGGAAACGAAGCCACAGGCTACCGCACCGATGCCAAATGCGGCCACGGAAAAGCAAAGCGAGGCGGTGGACGAGAAGGACGTTACCTTTGCTGACGAAATGGAAACCGCCGGCAGCCACACAGCGGAAACAAAGCCGTCGCGCCAAGTGCCCGATGAAGATCTGGACGAGGTTTTCAGGGACAACCGCGTCCACGACACGGACGGGGAGTTTGATGGGGAACCGCCAGAGGCAAGCGGAAGTACCTTTGACGAAATTGACCGTGCGGCAAGGGCGGTGAAGGACCCGAAGGCAAGGGAATCCGATGTCCTGCAGGCGGGCAAGGTATTCCACGAGCTGGAAGGGACGGAGTTCTACAACATGTTCCGGCGAAACAATGCCCGCTACGAGGCAAGGGTGTCGGAAATGGTGGAAACCTATCTTGCAAGCATCCAGCCCGCAGAGAAGAAAACAAGAATGAAAGCGGCTGTACGGAAGGAATACGAGAACTTCAACATCCGTGACTATGTATGAAAATCCGTAAGCCGGCTTTATCCGAAGCCGCAAGAATAAAAAAAGTATCAACCGCCGAAGGGAATATCCGACCCGGAGGCACAAAAAACGAAAAAAGATTATGACAGAAACATCGAAGAAAAAACAAATCATTCTGGCAGTCCTTCTGACGGCTGCCAACATCTCCGCCTTCGCTCAGGGCAACGGCATGGCGGGCATCACCGAAGCAACCAGTATGGTGACCTCGTATTTTGAACCGGCGACGAAACTCATCTACGCCATCGGTGCAGTGGTGGGCCTTATCGGGGGCATCAAGGTGTACGGGAAGTTCTCGTCGGGCGACCCGGATACGAGCAAGACCGCTGCGAGCTGGTTCGGAGCCTGCATCTTCCTGATAGTAAGTGCGACCATCCTGCGCTCGTTTTTCCTCTAAACAGGCGTTTCCCATACATATATAATATAAGGTATAAGGACAATGACTGACGAATTGTTGAGCGCTAAGCGCGAAAAATACCCGGTAAACAAGGGCATCGGTCGTCCGGTGGAGTTCAAGGGGCTGAAGGCGCAATATCTGTTCCTGTTTGCAGGCGGGCTGCTCGCCGCCTTCATCCTGTTTGTCATCCTGTACACGGCTGGTGCCGGCCAGTGGCTCTGCATCGGCTTCGGCATCACAGCGGCTTCCGCCGTGGTGTGGCTCACGTTCCGGTTGAATGCGAAGTACGGGGAACACGGGCTGATGAAACTGGGTGCGGCACGGATGCGCCCCCGCTACCTGATCCACCGCAGACGGGTGTTCCATCTGTTGAGACGGAAAAAGAAAGGAGGAAAAACATGAGAAACGTAATGAAAGCAACCACACTGGAAAGCCGTTTCCCGCTGCTGGCGGTGGAACACGGCTGCATCATCTCGAAGGACGCGGACATCACCGCCGCCTTCGAGGTGGAACTGCCGGAAGTCTATACCGTGACGGCGGAGGAATACGAGGGCATCCACGCCACGTGGTGCAAGGCAATCAAGGTGCTGCCCGACTACTCGGTGCTGCACAAGCAGGACTGGTATGTAAAGGAGGAATACCGCCCCGACTGGAAGAAGACGGGCACGGGCTTCCTGGCACGGAGCAACGGGATGCACTTCAACGAGCGTCCCTTCCTCAATCACCGGTGCTACCTGTTCCTGACCAAGACGACAGGAGAGCGCATGAGGCGGCAGAGCAACTGGAGCACGCTGTGCCGCGGACATATCATCCCGAAGGAGATACAGGACCGGGAGACGGCGGTGAAGTTCATGGAGGCGGTGGAACAGTTCGCCCGCATCCTGAACGATTCGGGTCGCATCCGGCTGCGCCGGCTCTCCGATGACGAACTAACAGGCACGGAGAAGGAAACGGGCATCATAGGAAGATACCTCGCCCTGTCACCCGGCAACACGGACTGTCTGGAGGACATCACCATGAGTGCGGAGGAGATGCGCGTGGGCAGCAACCGCCTGTGCCTGCACATGCTCTCGGACACGGAAGACCTGCCGGCGGCGGTGACTACGGACCACCGATACGAACGGCTCTCGACCGACCGTTCGGACTGCCGCCTGTCGTTTGCTGCTCCGCTGGGGCTGCTGCTTCCCTGCAACCATATCTACAACCAGTACGTGTTTGTCGGCAACAGCGACGAGGAGCTGCGCCGCTTCGAGAAGTCGGCGAGGAACATGCAGTCGCTCTCGCGCTACAGCCGCCAGAACGCCATCAACTGCGAGTGGATCGAGGAATACCTGAACGAGGCCCACTCACAGGGACTGAAATCCGTCCGCGCCCACTTCAACGTGATGGCGTGGAGCGACGACGGGGAGGAACTGAAACGGATACGGAACGACGTGGGGAGCCAGCTGGCAAGCATGGGATGCGTGCCCCGCCACAACACGACGGACTGCCCGACGCTGTTCTGGGCGGGCATACCGGGCAATGCGGCGGACTTTCCGGCGGAAGAATCGTTCCACACGTTCGTCGAGCAGTCGGTGTGCCTCTTCACCGGGGAGACCAACTATCGGGATTCACCCTCGGCTTTCGGCATCCGCATGGCGGACCGCATCAGCGGCAAGCCGCTGCATATCGACATCTCCGACCTGCCGATGAAGCGCGGCATCATCACCAACCGCAACAAGTTCGTGCTGGGACCGAGCGGCAGCGGGAAGTCGTTCTTCATGAACCATCTGGTCAGACAATATTATGAACAGGGCACGCACGTGGTACTGGTGGACACGGGAAACTCCTATCAGGGACTGTGCGAGATGATACACCGCCGCACGCACGGGCAGGACGGCATCTACTTCACCTACACGGAGGAGAAGCCCATCTCGTTCAACCCGTTCTACACGGACGACGGGGTGTTCGACGTGGAGAAGAAGGACAGCATCAAGACACTGCTGCTGACGCTGTGGAAAAGCGAGAACGAACCCGCCACGAAGACGGAGACGGCGGAACTGGGAAGCGCGGTGAACGCCTACATCCTGAAACTCCAGCAGGACAGGAGCATCGCACCGTCGTTCAACACGTTCTATGAGTACCTGCGGGACGTGTACCGCAAGGAAATGGAGGAACGCTACATCAAGGTGGAGAAGTCGGACTTCAACATCGACAATCTGCTGACCACGCTCCGGCAGTATTACCGGGGCGGGCGCTACGACTTCCTGCTCAACTCGGCGGAGAACATCGACCTGCTGCACAAGCGGTTCGTGGTCTTCGAGATTGATGCCGTGAAGGACAATGCCGAGCTTTTCCCGGTGGTGACGATTATCATCATGGAGGCATTCATCAACAAGATGCGGCGGCTGAAAGGCGTGCGCAAGCAGCTGATATGCGAGGAGGCATGGAAAGCCCTGTCATCGGCGAACATGGCATCCTATCTCCAGTACCTCTACAAGACAGTGAGAAAGTATTTCGGGGAGGCAATCGTGGTGACGCAGGAGGTGGACGACATCATTTCATCGCCCATCGTGAAGGAGAGCATCATCAACAACTCGGACTGCAAGATACTGCTTGACCAGAGAAAATACATGAACCGCTTTGACCAGATACAGTCGCTCCTGGGTCTGACGGAAAAGGAGAAGTCGCAGATACTCTCGATCAACCAGTCCAACGACCCGGCAAGGCGGTACAAGGAAGTCTGGATCGGACTTGGCGGCACACACTCGGCGGTGTATGCCACGGAGGTGTCGATGCACGAGTACCTCGCCTATACGACGGAGGAGACGGAGAAGATGGAAGTGCGCGGGCTGGCGGAGAAACTGGGTGGCGACATGGAAGCCGCCATCCGGCAGGTGGCAGAGCGACGGAAGGAAGAAGGCTGAAATGCCGGAAAGGTGAAAAGAAAAATGACTCATAAACAAAAGAAGTATGACCGATTAAGAAAACAAGAATTAAAGAATCATGAACATCAAACTGACAAAGACGGAAAGGCTGCTGCTGTGCGGCGGTCTGATAGGCATGGCATCGCTGATGCTGCAAGCCTGTGAGACGGTAATGAAAGAAAACGAAGATGAGCGCGAGAAGATTTGCGGCAACTGGGAAAGCGCGGAGGGAAAGCCCGACATACTGGTGTACCGGGAGGGTACACTTTACAAGGTGACGCTGTTCCGACGGTCGGGCGTGCGCCGCAGGCTGAAGCCGGAGACCTACCTGCTCGAACGGGAGGAGAACGGCAACCTCTACATGAACACGGGCTTCCGCATCGATGTGGCGTACAACGAGGAAACGGACGTGCTGACCCTCTCGCCGAACGGCGACTACATCCGGGTGGACACGGATGACACTTCGGACGGCGAAAAGAAAGAAGAACAATAAAGATGTACCATTCAATCCAACGTGAAAATGAAAATGAAACGAAAACTGAAAATGCCGCTGATTGCGGTCTGCCTGTGCCTGATGGGTACAGGCAGGGCAAATGCCCAATGGGTGGTGTCCGACCCCGGAAACCTTGCGCAGAGCATCATCAACTCCGCCAAGGAGATGGTGGAGACAGCCGGGACGAAAGCCAACACCCTGAACGGCTTTCTGGAAACGAAGAAGGTGTTCGAGCAGGGAAAGGCGTATTACGACGCACTGAAATCGGTGCACGACGTGGTGAAAGGCGGCGCGAAGGTGGCGAAGAGCATCTCCCTGGTAATGGAAATCTCGGAAACCTATGTGGACAACTACCAGAAGATGCTCTCGGACGGGAACTACACGCCGGAGGAGCTTGCCGCCATCTCGTCGGGCTATGCGATGCTGATTGACGAAAGTTCGGACGTGCTGCAGGACCTGAAGAACGTGGTGAACGTGACGGGGATGTCACTGACGGACGCGGAACGGCTCGCCATGATCGAGAATGCCTACCGCAACCTGCTGAACTACCGCAACCTCGTGCGTTACTATACGAACAAGACCATTTCGGTATCCTACCTGCGGGCAAGGAAGAAGAACGACATGGACCGGGTGATGGCGCTTTACGGAACCCCCAACGAAAAATACTGGTAGCCTATGGGAGAGTTCGATAACCTGCACCGGATACTCCTCTCGCTGTATGAGGAGATGATGCCGCTCTGCTCGGACATGGCAGGAGTGGCAAAGGGGCTTGCCGGACTGGGCGCCCTGTTCTATGTGGCGGTGCGCGTGTGGCAGTCGCTCGCCCGTGCCGAGGCGATAGACGTGTACCCGCTGCTGCGCCCGTTTGCCATCGGGCTGTGCATCCTCTTCTTCCCGACCATCGTGCTGGGGACGATGAACTCCGTTTTGGGAGTAGTCGTACAGGGGACGCACTCGATACTGGAGGAACAGACCTTCGACATGGAGAAGTACAGGGAACAGAAAGACAGGCTGGAATACGAGGCGATGATGCGCAACCCGGAAACCGCCTATCTCGCCTCGGACGAGGAGTTCGACCGCCAGATAGACGAGCTGGGCTGGTCGCCGTCGGACATGATCACCATGACGGGGATGTACATGGACCGTGCGTCGTACAACATCAAGAAGAGCGTGCGCGACTGGTTCCGCGAGCTGCTGGAACTGATGTTCTCCGCTGCCGCACTGATAATCGACACGCTCCGGACGTTCTTCCTCGTGGTGCTCAGCATACTGGGACCGGTAGCCTTCGCCTTCTCCGTGTGGGACGGCTTCCACTCCACGCTTTCGGCATGGTTCAGCCGCTACATACAGATTTACCTGTGGCTGCCCGTCTCCGACCTGTTCAGCACGATACTGGCGAAGATACAGATACTGATGCTCCAGAATGACATCGAGGCGATGCAGGCTGACCCGAATTTCTCGGTGGAGGCGAGCAACGGGGTGTACATCGTGTTCCTCATCATTGGCATCGTGGGCTACTTCACCATCCCGACGGTGGCAGGTTGGATTATCCAAGCCGGTGGCGGTATAGGCAGCTACAACAAGAACATCGGTACAGCCGGAGCCTTGGGCGGCAGTCTGGCGGGTGCAACCGCAGGAAATGCGGCGGGACGCACGGGCAGGTTCATCAGGGGAACGGCGGGCAGGCTGTTCAGGAGATAGGCGTTCCGCCTTTCACGAGTCGCCGACTTGTGCCCCTCTTGTCGCTGACTTGGCATCCACCAGTCGGCGACAAGGGAAAGGGGATGTGAAAAGGCAAAGAAATTCATGAACTAAAAGACGAAAAGAAGAAAATGGAATTCAAATCACTCAAGAACATTGAAACGAGTTTCCGGCAGATACGCCTGTTCGGAATCATCTACACGGCGGCGTGTGCCCTCGTGGTGGTCTGCTCGGTGGTGTGTGCCTTCCGCTTCGCTGAAGCGCAGAGGCAGAAGATATACGTCCTTGACGGAGGCAAGAGCCTGATGCTCGCGCTCTCGCAGGACCTGTCGCAGAACCGCCCGGCGGAAGCGAGGGAACACGTGCGCCGCTTTCACGAGCTTTTCTTCACCCTCTCGCCGGAGAAGAGCGCCATCGAACACAACGTGAAGCGCGCCCTGCTGCTGGCAGACAAGAGCGCGTACAACTACTACGCCGACTTTGCGGAAAAGGGGTTCTACAACCGCATCATCGCGGGGAACATCAACCAGGTGCTCCAGGTGGACAGCGTGGTCTGCAACTTCGACCGCTACCCCTATGAGGCACGCACCTACGCAAGGCAGATGATCATCAGGGAAAGCAACGTGACGGAACGCACGCTGGTGACATCGTGCCGGCTGCTGAATGCGAGCCGCTCGGACGACAACCCGAACGGGTTCACCATCGAGGGGTTCACCATACTGGAGAACAGGGACATCAGAAGCGTGGAGAGATAGGCGTATGGGAAAGGTGAGAATAATCATTGAAAAGTGCGCCACCCGTTTCCGGATGGAACTGCGCAGAAAACTGGACACGCTGCCGCCGAAGGCAAGGCTGGCGGTCATTGCCGGGATGCTTGTCCCCTTTGCCGCCGGGTGCCTCCATACGACAGTTGCCTCCATTGCCGGCTTCGGAGAAAGAGGTGTCACGATGAAGATGCGGCATATCGAGAAACCGGACCTGCCTGTGCAGGAGAGTATGAAATTATATAATAATGTGTATGGAAAAGGAACAGAAGAAAAATGAAACAAAAGAGAAGAGACCGCTGACGGAGGAACAGCGCCTGTTGAGAAGGAAGATGCTGGTCTTTCCGCTGATGGGGCTGACCTTTTTGGGCTGCATGTGGCTCATCTTTGCCCCCTCGCAGGAGGACAGGGAGAAGGAACGGCAGGGGCAGGGATTCAATACAGACATGTCCCAGCCGGAAGATTCCAAAATCATCGGCGACAAGGCGAAAGCCTATGAGCAACAGCTGCTGGAGAAAAGGCAGAAGCAGCGCCGGGGCATGGTGGGCGACCTCTCCTCGTTCTGGGACGACAAGACGGAAGGAACGGACACGGCAGACGGAACGGACGACTGCCGTCTGACACCGGTGGCGACACCCCGAAAGGAAACGAAGAACCGGCAACATGCGGGTATCCGTTCTTCGGTTACTGCCAACAAGCGGCTGAACACCTCGCTGGGCACGTTCTACGAGCCTCCGAAGGAGGATGCCGAGAAGAAGGAACTCAGGCAGCGCATCGACGAACTGGAGCGCATGGTCATGGAACAGGAGAAACAGCCCGCAAGAATGGAGGAACAGGTCGCCCTGCTGGAGAAGTCGTACGAGCTGGCTGCGAAGTATCAGAACGGGGGAAGCAATGCCGGACAGACCGCACGGACCGATGGGACGGAAATGACGGGAAGCAATGCCGGCGAAAAGGAAATGAAGGCTGAACCAGTGAGCGGCGTGCAGCAGCTGGTGGTGTCCGCCCTGCCGCAACCCCTGACAGATTCCGCCTTTATAGCGGACTACGGGGGCGAAAGGAACTACGGGTTCCATACTGCCATCGGCACGGCAGAGGCTGCCGGAAAGAACACCATCGCCGCCTGCGTGCAGGGCGACCAGACGATAACTGACGGTCAGACGGTGAAGCTGCGACTGCTGGAGCCGATGCGGGTGTCAGGACGGACAATACCAAGGAACACGACCCTTGTGGGGACGGCACGCCTGCAGGGTGAGCGTTTGGAAATCGGCATCATCTCGCTGGAACATCAGGGGAACATCATTCCGGTGGAACTGGCGGTGTACGACAGCGACGGACAGGCGGGCATCTTTGTGCCCGGCTCGATGGAAACGGACGCGGCCAAGGAAATCGGGGCGAACATGGGCAGCTCGCTGGGGAGCAGCATCAACATTTCGACCGATGCGGGGGCACAGCTCGCCTCCGATCTGGGAAAGGGAGTGATACAGGGAGTGTCGCAATACATATCGAAAAGGATGCGCACGGTAAGGGTGCATCTGAAATCGGGATACAGGGTGCTGCTGTATCAGGAAAAATAGACAGCAAGAGACGAAAGGAAAAAACAGCAAGAGGCGAAAGAAAAAAAACAGTCAAATTTTATCAACCACTAAATCCAACGTAAAAATGAGTATCAGAAAAGTAATGATGATGTTTGCCCTTATGACGGGCATTGTCTGTGCAGGACACGCACAGGAAGTGAAAAACGACAGCACCGCCACCACGAAGGCGGAGGAGCTGAAACTGGTAAAGGACGTCTATCCGCAGACGGAGGAGGACGGCGACCTGTACCACGGGTTGACGAAGAAGCTGATGTTCGACCGCATGATACCGCCGCACGGTCTGGAGGTCACGTATGACAAGACGGTGCATATCCTGTTTCCCTCGGCGGTGCGCTATGTGGACTTGGGTTCGCCCAACCTTATAGCGGGCAAGGCTGACGGTGCGGAGAACGTCATCCGCGTGAAGGCGACGGTAAGGAACTTCCGCACGGAGACGAACATGAGCGTCATCACGGAGGACGGGTCCTACTATTCGTTCAACGTGAAATACGCCGATGAACCGCTGCTGCTCAATGTGGAGATGAAGGATTTCATCCATGACGGCAGTACGGTGAACCGCCCGAACAACGCGCAGGAAATCTATCTGAAGGAACTGGGAAGCGAAAGCCCCATGCTGGTGCATCTCATCATGAAGTCGCTGCACAAGGAGAACAAGCGCAAGGTAAAGCACATCGGCTGTAAGCGTTTCGGCATCCAGTATCTGCTGAAAGGGATATATGTCCACAACGACCTGCTGTACCTGCACACGGAGATAAAGAACCAGAGCAACGTGCCGTTTGACGTGGACTACATCACGTTCAAGATTGTGGACAAGAAGGTGGCGAAACGAACCGCCATCCAGGAACAGGTGCTGTTTCCGCTCCGCGCGTACAACTATGCGGTACGTGTGGCCGGGAAAAAGTCCGAGCGCACGGTGTTCTGCCTGCAGAAGTTCACCATCCCCGATGGCAAGCAGCTGGTGGTGGAGATGAACGAGAAGAACGGCGGTCGCCACCAGACGTTTGTCGTGGAGAACGAAGACCTGGTACAGGCTGAAACCATCAACGAACTGCGTGTGCGATGAAAGGCAAGGCGGTGTTTTTAGCAATGCTTCTGTCCGTCCTTCTTGCAGGACGGGCGGAAGCCCAGCGATGCCTGCCGAAGATGCGGGGCATTGAGATGAAAGCCGGAATGACCGGGACGGACGGCTACTGGCTGAGAGCCGCACTGTCGAGCTATGCAAGGGGCGGCAACAAATGGGTGTACGGGGCGGAATACCTGCAGACCAACCATCCGTACAGAAACGTGAATGTTCCCGTGGCACAGTTCACGGCGGAGGGCGGTTTCCACTACAACTTCCTGTCGGATGTGAAAAAGACGGTGTTCTTCTACGCGGGGGCGTCAGCCCTTGCCGGATACGAGACGGTAAACTGGGGAGAAAGGACGCTGTATGACGGGGCAAGGCTGAACAACAGGGACGGCTTCGTCTATGGCTGCGCCGCCACGCTGGACATGGAGCTGTATCTTGCGGACTTCATCGCACTGACGGCTTCGGTCAGGGAGCGTTTCCTATGGGGCGGCAGTACGGGCGTGTGCCGTACGGAGTACGGGATAGGTATAAAGTTCATCATCAACTGACGTGTGAACTTATGGAAACGGAAATAGACAGAATGAAGAGGATACCGATTGAGGACTTTCTCGCACGGCTGGGGCATTCGCCCGTGCAGCGCAGGACAAACGCGCTGTGGTACAAGGCTCCGTACAGGGAGGAACGCACGGCGTCGTTCAAGGTGAACATGGAGCGAAACCTGTGGTATGACTACGGGCTGGGCAAGGGCGGCAACATCTTCGCCCTTGCCGGGGAGTTCATCCATTGTGCCGATTTCCTCTCGCAGGTAAGGTATGTGGCGGAAGTGGCGGGTATGCCGCTGCCGGAACATGAGCCACGCCGGAGTCCTGAGGTGCGACAGGCTGGCGGGCAGAGCTTTGAGGATGTAGAGATACTTCCCTTGCAGAACCGGGCTTTGTTTCATTATCTGCAAGAGCGTGGCATACCGTCCGCTATCGCCATAGCGAACTGCAAGGAGATGCGCTACACTACGCACGGCAAGCGGTATTTTGCCGTGGCTTTCGGTAATGGAAGCGGTGGATATGAGATACGCAACCCGTTCTTCAAGGGATGCGTGCCGCCGAAAGATGTCACTCTGCTGCCGTCCGGCTCGACCGTCTGCAATGTACATGAGGGCTTCATGGATTACCTGTCTGCCCGTGCGCTGGACATTGGAAGCGGAGAGGACCACCTCGTGCTCAACTCGGTGTCCAACGTGGCGAAGGCGTTCCGACATCTGGACGGATATGGGCGGATAAACTGTTACCTTGACAATGACGAAGCCGGGCGGCGGACGCTGGAAGCCATCGGAACGCGCTACGGGGAAAGGGTGACGGACTGCTCCGGCATCTATGGCGGATGCAAGGACCTGAACGACTATCTGCAAAAGACGCTTGCCGAAAGGCAGGCACAGCGAGAAAACGAAAAGAAAAACAAATCCAACGGAATTAAAATGTAATGATTATGAACGTGAACAGATTGAACAACAGAACAAAAACGAAAAGAGACATGGTGAAATCACTGGCAACTTTCTGCTTGGGGCTGCTTGCCTTCGGTTTCGCTTCCTGCGATGACGAACTGGATGTCATGCAAGCCTATCCGTTTACGGTGGAAACGATGCCCGTACCGAAGGAACTGGCAAAGGGTGAAACGGCAGAGATACGATGCGAGCTGGTGCGAAAGGGCGAATTTGACGGGGCTGTCTATACCATCCGATATTTTCAGTTTGACGGCGAAGGTACGCTGAAGCTCGACAACGGGCTGGTGTTCCAGCCCAACGACCGTTACCTGCTGGAGAACGAGAAGTTCCGCCTGTACTACACATCGGAGTGTGACGAGTCACAGAGCCTGACCATTACGGTGGAGGACAATTTCGGGAACTCTTTTGAATGGGAAACGGACTTCAACAACGATTCGGATGCGGAAGAGGTTCCGTCCGGGAACGATACGCTGAATACGGTGAAAGGAGGTGTCTATCAGTAAGGGGGTAATGAAAAGGCTGCTTGCCCCGGCGGTGCTGGCGGTTGCTTTTTCCGCCAGCCTGCCGGCGCAGAATACGGGTACGGTTGGGACACCCGCCTCGTTCGAAGATGAAGCGAAGGCGGAGTTAGCCGTTGAGCTGATTAAGAAATACGAAGGACTCCATGACCGTTCTGATTATCCGTACTACGGTTACGGACATTGTAAACTTCCGGGAGAGGAACTGTCCTATGATATGACGGAGGCGGAAGCGGAAAAACTGCTGATAAGGGATTTGGAGAAGCGTTACAGGTTGTTCAGCAAGTATGGGAAAGATGCCCTGCTATTATCCGAAAGTTAGGATAACAAGAGTTATCCCGACTTCATTATTATCCCAACCAAAGAAACGTATATCCTGTAAAACAGA